>CAJDWN010000026.1_pt1 | contig 13224 bp, 8 predicted proteins | sample 7391581 | NCBI WGS metagenome assembly CAJDWN01 (sample SAMEA7055736, study PRJEB34461) | soil metagenome | biome: terrestrial ecosystem; feature: Peninsula; material: soil | place: Antarctica | collected 2016 | reverse complement strand
CGAGTGCATACGCCACGACGCTGCGGGCATTTCTGCAGTGCCGGGGAATCACTCTGGCCCTTCTTGCTTTTGCGCGGCTTGCGCACTAGCTGATTTGTCGTCGCCATGCGATAGATATCCTGAGAAACACAAAGGCAGGCCGGAAAACCGGTCTGCCGAGAAGCGGAATTGTAACATGCATCATTTGCCAGTGGCAATGCTGATGCAGCCGTCCTGGCTCGAACACGAGGCACATCCTGTGCCTCATTTCGTATTTCGGTATTTCAGCTGTCAGATGCCAACAACGCACCCGGTATCAGTCAGACTGCGTCGCCGCCTGCGGTGTCGGCTGAAGCTTCGACCGGCTCGCTACTGCCACCGGAAAGCGTTTCCATGTCTGCCGCACTCAGCGCACCTTCTTTCTTTTTGCGCTGCGCGTGGTAGGTCAAACCTGTACCCGCAGGGATTAGCCGACCGACTATAACGTTTTCTTTGAGCCCGCGCAAGCCATCTCGCGTACCGCGTACTGCGGCCTCAGTGAGAACACGTGTTGTTTCCTGGAATGAGGCCGCCGAGATAAACGATTCGGTAGCCAACGATGCCTTGGTAATACCCAGCAAAATTGACTCAAACTCGGCCGGGCGCTCGTTGCTGGCGGTTAGACGCGCATTCTCTTCGGTCATTCGAACTCGTTCGATCTGCTCGCCTCGCAGCCAACGTGTGTCACCGGATTCGGCAACCTGGACCTTGCGCAGCATCTGGCGAATGATGGCCTCGATGTGCTTGTCATTGATCTTGACACCCTGCAAACGGTATACATCCTGGATTTCCTTCACCAGATAGGAAGCCAGCGGCTCGACACCCAGCAAACGCAAGATGTCATGCGGATTGGGCTCACCGTCGACGACCGTCTCGCCCTTCTCCACGTGCTCACCTTCAAAAACGATGACATGCCGCCACTTGGGAATCAGCTCTTCTATTTTCTCACCTACGGCGTCGGTTATTACCAGCCGCTGCTTGCCCTTGGTGTCTTTGCCGAAACTGACAATGCCCGACGCCTCAGCCAGAATCGCCTGCTCCTTTGGCTTGCGTGCCTCGAACAGATCGGCCACGCGGGGCAGACCTCCGGTGATGTCGCGGGTCTTGGAGCTCGCTTGGGGAATACGTGCCACCACGTCGCCCACGCTCACAGCGGAGCCATTCTGGATGGACACGATGGCGCCTGGCGGCAAGAAGTACTGGGCCGGAATATCGGTACCTGGCAGCATCAGCTCCTTGCCTTTGGCATCATCCAGGCATACCGTTGGACGCAGGTCCTTGGCAGACTTGCCGCGCCGTTTGGGGTCGGTGATCACAGCCGACTCCAGACCCGTCAGTTCATCCATCTGCGACTGCACGGTGATGCCATCAAAGAAGTCGATGAAGCGCACCGTGCCGGCCGCCTCGGTCACGATGGGATGGGTATGCGGGTCCCAATGGGCAATCCGCATCCCGGCCTTGACCTTGTCACCGTCTTTTCCGGTAATCGTGGCACCGTAGGGCAGTTTGTAGCGCTCCCGCTCGCGGCCGTTTGTATCGATCACACTCAGCTCACCCGAGCGCGACACGGCCACCAGATGGCCGTCGCTGTGCTGCACTGTTTTGATGTTGTTGAATTTGAGATTACCACTGGTCTTGATAGTGACGTTGTCCACGGCAGCCGCACGCGACGCAGCACCACCAATATGGAATGTACGCATGGTCAGCTGGGTACCCGGCTCGCCGATTGACTGCGCCGCGATGACGCCGACTGCCTCACCGATATTCACCAGGTAGCCACGCGCCAAGTCACGGCCGTAGCAGCGCGCGCAGACACCGAAATGTGTCTGGCAGGTGATCGGTGATCGTACCTTGACCGACTGCACCCCGCGGTCGTCCAGTATCTGCACCAGGGCTTCGTCCAGAAGAGTGTTCTGCACCACGACCGGATCATTATCGTCGTCGGCTGCGTACACATCTTCGGCCACGACACGACCCAACACGCGGTCGTGCAGTGCCTCGACCACGTCACCGCCTTCGACAATGGCGGTCATGGTCAGGCCCTGGTCGGTTCCGCAGTCATCTTCGGTCACCACCACATCCTGAGCCACATCAACCAGGCGTCGCGTGAGGTAACCGGAATTGGCCGTTTTCAGCGCCGTATCGGCCAAACCCTTTCGGGCGCCATGGGTGGAGCTGAAGTATTCCTGCACGTCCAAGCCTTCTCGGAAGTTGGCCTTGATGGGCGTCTCGATGATCGAACCGTCTGGTTTGGCCATCAGGCCGCGCATGCCAGCCAGCTGGCGAATCTGCGCAGCCGAACCCCGAGCACCGGAGTCAGCCATAATGAAAATCGAGTTCATCGATTTCTGTTTGACTTCCTCGCCTTTGGCATTGGTCACGATCTCATTACCAATGCCTCTCATCATTTCGGCCGCAACTCGCTCATTGGTACGCGACCAGATATCAACCACTTTGTTGTAACGCTCACCAGCCGTTACCAGACCGGATTGGTATTGTTCCTGAATTTCCACCACTTCCGCTTCGGCTTCCTCCAGGATGCCTTTCTTGGCCTCGGGGATCTGCATATCGTCAATGCCGATCGATATGCCGCTGCGGGTGGCATAATGGAAACCGGTGTACATCAGCTGGTCGGCCAGCACGACGGTGTCCTTGAGACCAAGGCGTCGGTAGCAGGCATTGATCAAGCGCGAAATGGCCTTCTTGTTGAGCTCGGTATTGACCAGCTCATAGGGCAGGCCTTCTGGCAGAATCTCGGCCAAAAGAGCACGGCCCACAGTGGTCTCGATGATCTTTCGGGTCGGCGTTTTATTGCCATCCTCGTCGATCTCCACCTGCCTGATGCGTACCTTGACCGAAGCGTGGAGCTCGGCTGCGCCGTTATCATACGCACGGCGTGCCTCGGCGATGTCCGAAAACACCATGCCTTCGCCCTTCACGTTAACCAACAGCCGAGTCATGTAATACAGGCCCAGCACGACGTCCTGTGTCGGCACGATGATCGGGTCGCCATTGGCTGGCGACAGGATGTTGTTGGTCGACATCATCATGGCGCGCGCCTCGAGCTGCGCCTCGATGGATAGCGGTACGTGCACGGCCATCTGGTCGCCGTCGAAGTCGGCGTTGAAGGCGGTACAAACCAAGGGATGCAGCTGGATGGCCTTGCCCTCGATCAGCACGGGCTCGAATGCCTGGATGCCGAGGCGATGCAGGGTCGGTGCGCGGTTCAGCATCACCGGGTGCTCACGAATGACTTCTTCGAGGATATCCCAGACTTCGGCGTCTTCACGTTCGACAGCTTTTTTGGCTGCCTTGATGGTGGCGGCCAGTCCGCGCGACTGCAGCTTGGAGAAAATGAACGGTTTGAACAGCTCCAGCGCCATCTTCTTGGGCAGACCGCACTGATGCAGGCGCAGAGTCGGACCCACCACGATTACTGAACGACCGGAGTAGTCGACACGCTTGCCCAACAGGTTCTGGCGGAAGCGGCCCTGCTTGCCCTTGATCATGTCGGCCAGCGATTTCAGCGCACGGCGGTTGGTGCCGGTAATGGCACGACCGCGGCGACCGTTGTCGAGCAGAGCGTCCACCGACTCCTGCAGCATGCGCTTCTCATTGCGCACGATGATGTCTGGCGCATTCAGATCCAGCAGACGACGTAGACGGTTGTTACGGTTGATGACACGACGATACAGATCATTCAGGTCCGAGGTCGCAAAGCGACCACCGTCCAGTGGCACCAGAGGTCGCAGATCCGGCGGCAACACCGGTAACACAGTGAGGACCATCCACTCGGGTCGGTTTCCCGACTCCATGAAGGCCTCGACCAACTTGATGCGCTTGGTCAGGCGCTTCAGCTTGGTTTCCGAACCAGTAGCTAAAATCGCCTCTTTCAGCTCGACCAACTCCTGATTGAGATCGAGATTTTTCAGTAGCTCGTAAACGGCCTCGGCACCCATGCGAGCATCAAATTCATCGCCGTGCTCTTCGATTGCGGCCAGGTACTCATCTTCGCTCAGTAGCTGGCAGCGTTCCAGCGTGGTCAGGCCGGGATCGACGACTACGAAGGCCTCGAAATAAAGTACTCGCTCGATGCTGCGCAGCGTCATGTCGAGCATCAGACCGATGCGCGAAGGCAGAGACTTCAAGAACCAGATGTGCGCGGTCGGACTGGCCAGATCAATGTGGCCCATGCGCTCACGGCGCACCTTGGCCAGAGTGACTTCGGTACCGCATTTCTCGCACACTACGCCACGATGCTTCATGCGCTTGTACTTGCCGCACAGGCACTCGTAATCCTTGACCGGGCCGAAGATGGCCGAGCAGAACAAGCCGTCACGTTCGGGCTTGAAGGTGCGATAGTTGATGGTCTCGGGTTTCTTGACCTCGCCAAACGACCACGAACGGATCAGGTCTGGTGAAGCCAGACCGATCTTGATGCCGTCAAAGTCCTGCGGCTGGCGTTGCTGGTTGAACAAATTCAGAAGGTCTTTCATTTGAGTCTCCGATCGGAGCAAATTCTTGAATGGGGTCTTGCGGCCCGGATGGCATTCTCGGCTGCGGGATCCGGAATCCGGGACTCGGGACTCGGGAAAGAGCCAGAAGCGGTGCGCTCTGTACTCCTCCGAGTTCCGAATTCCGAGTTACGAGTCCCGTTAGTCACTTGATTTCGTCCAGTTCGATATCGATGGCCAGCGAGCGGATTTCCTTGACCAGTACGTTGAACGATTCGGGCATGCCGGCAACCATTTCATGGCGACCGTCGACAATGTTCTTGTACATCTGGTTACGACCCTGCACATCATCGGACTTGACCGTCAGCATTTCCTGCAGAGTGTAGGCAGCACCGTAGGCTTCCAGCGCCCAAACTTCCATTTCACCAAAGCGCTGCCCACCAAACTGCGCCTTGCCGCCCAACGGCTGCTGAGTCACAAGAGAGTACGGGCCCGTGGAACGTGCATGCATCTTGTCATCGACCAGATGGTTGAGTTTGAGCATGTGCATGTAGCCCACGGTGACCTCACGATCAAACTTATCGCCGGTGCGGCCGTCGTACAGAGTGGTCTGGCCCGATTCGGGTAGCCCTGCCAACTTGAGCATCGACTTGATCTCGACTTCATCAGCACCATCAAACACCGGAGTTGCCATCGGCACGCCGTCACGCAGATTGCCAGCCAACTCCATGATCTCGGCATCCTTGAAGGATTTCGGACTGAGGTCGACGCGATCCTTTTTACGCACATCCTTGTCGTGGTTGTAGAACTCGCCGAGGAACTTGCGCAAATCGGCCACCTTGGCTTGGTTGTCCAGCATCTCGCCGATACGATGGCCCAGGCCCTTGGCAGCCCAGCCCAGATGAGTCTCCAGGATCTGGCCGATGTTCATGCGCGAAGGCACACCCAGAGGGTTGAGCACGATGTCGATCGGCTCACCATTTTCCTGGTAAGGCATGTCCTCGACCGGTACGATCAGTGACACGACGCCCTTGTTGCCGTGACGACCGGCCATCTTGTCACCCGGCTGGATACGCCGACGCACAGCCAGATACACCTTGACCATCTTCAGCACGCCCGGCGCCAGATCATCACCGGAAGTGATCTTGACCTGTTTCTCTTTGTAGCGCTTGTCGAACGCGGCCTTGTGACGCTTGATTTGCTCGGCAGCACTTTCCAGCTGCTCGGCTGCTGTCTCGTCCTTGACGTTGATCTTGTACCATTCGTCCTTTTTCAGACCATCCAGATACTCGTCGGTAATCGTGCCACCACGCTTGATGTCACCGGGACCACTTGAGACGATTTTGCCCAGCAATTGACCGCGCAAACGATTGAAAATGGCGCCTTCCAGAATGCGGAACTGGTCATCCATGTCCTTGCGGATACGCTTGAGGTCCGATTCCTCGATCTGATGTGCGCGCTTGTCCTTTTCGATACCATCCCGGGTGAATACCTGCACGTCAATGACGGTGCCGTCCATACCCGGCGGCACGCGCAAGCTGGAGTCCTTCACGTCGGATGCTTTTTCGCCAAAGATGGCACGCAGCAGCTTTTCTTCCGGCGTCAGCTGAGTCTCGCCCTTGGGCGTCACTTTGCCGACCAGAATATCGCCAGCCTTTACCTCGGCGCCAATATAGACAATGCCCGATTCGTCCAGACGCGCCAGCGCCTGCTCATTGACGTTGGGTATGTCGGCGCTGATTTCCTCGGCGCCCAGCTTGGTGTCGCGTGCCTGGCAGGTTAGCTCCTCGATATGGATCGAGGTGTAACGGTCCTCCTGCACCACGCGCTCGGAAAGGAGAATCGAGTCCTCGAAGTTGTAGCCATTCCACGGCATGAAGGCGACCAGCATATTCTGGCCCAAGGCCAGCTCGCCCATGTCGGTGGATGAGCCATCAGCCAGTGTGTCACCCACGGCAATCTGGTCGCCAACCTTCACCAACGGATGCTGATTGAGGTTGGTGTTCTGATTGGACCGGGTGTACTTGACCAATGAATAGATATCGACGCCGGCATCGTTGTCACCGACTTCCTTCTCGTTGACGCGCACCACGATGCGTGCGGCATCCACCTGTGCAATCGTACCGCCGCGAAGGGCGATGGTCGTAACACCCGAGTCACGCGCCACGACACGCTCGATCCCGGTGCCCACCAGCGGCTTTTGGCTGCGCAATGTCGGCACAGCCTGACGCTGCATGTTGGCACCCATCAGGGCACGGTTGGCATCGTCGTGCTCCAGGAAGGGTACCAGCGCAGCCGCCACCGATACGGTCTGCATCGGCGACACGTCCATGTAGTTGATCTCGCTGGCAGGCCGCAACTCGGACTCACCGCGGTAACGGCAAGCCACGAACTCTTCGATAAACCCGCCGTCGTCTGTAAGCGGAGCGTTGGCCTGGGCAATCACGTAGTCGCCCTCCTCGATCGCCGACAGATACTCGACCGCATCGGTAACCTTGCCGCTGTTGACCTTGCGGTATGGCGTTTCCAGGAAACCGTAGCTGTTGGTACGCGCATAAATGGCCAGCGAGTTGATCAGGCCGATGTTTGGACCTTCCGGAGTCTCGATGGTACATACACGACCGTAGTGAGTCGGGTGCACGTCACGTACTTCAAAACCTGCTCGCTCGCGGGTCAGGCCGCCCGGACCCAGCGCCGAAATACGACGTTTGTGGGTCACTTCGGACAAGGGGTTGTTCTGATCCATGAACTGGCTGAGCTGTGAGGAACCGAAAAACTCTTTCATGGCCGCCGCCACCGGCTTGGCGTTGATCAGATCCTGCGGACCCAGATTATCGGCTTCGGCCAGCGACAGGCGCTCACGCACAGCACGCTCGACGCGCACCAGACCGATGCGGAACTTGTTTTCCGCCATCTCACCCACCGAGCGCACGCGTCGGTTACCCAGGTGATCGATGTCGTCCACGTGACCGTGGCCATCCTTGATATTCACCAGCACTTTGAGCACATCGAGGATGTCGGACCCCTCGCCCTGCTCTGCATATAGCGCTTTCGACGCAGCGTCGCCGCGCATGGAGAAATAGCGCGCGTCATACAATACGTTCGGGCCCTCGATGCCCTCCCGTCCGACACGCCGATTGAACTTCATCCGGCCCACCGCAGAAAGATCGTAGCGGTCGTAGGTGAAGAACAGGTTGAAGAACAAGTTCTGGGCAGCGTCCTTGGTGGGCGGCTCGCCGGGGCGCATCATGCGATAGATCTCGACCAGCGCTTCGAGCTGGTTGCTGGACGGATCTATGCGCAGCGTGTTGGAAATGTAGGGGCCGCGGTCCAGATCATTGACGAACAAGGTTTCGATCTTGTCGACACCCGCCTCGCGGAACTGCTCAATGTGTTCTTCGGTCAACTCGTCGTTGGCCGTCGCAATCACTTCCCCAGACTTCTTGTCCACGATGTCAGTGGCAAGAATGCGCCCCACCAGATACTCGTCGGGCACTTCGAGGCGCGGAATCTTCGCTTCCTTGAGCAGCTTCACGTGCCGCTGGGTGATGCGCTTGTTGGCTTCTACCAGGATCTTCTTGCCGGCCTTGAGATCAAAGTTCAGCGTCTCACCGCGCAAACGTTCGGCTACCAGCTCCAGCGTGGCGCCTTCGGTCTTGTCCAGATGAAACATATTGTGCTCGAAGAAGATATCCAGTATCTCTTCGTTGTTGTAGCCCAGGGCACGCAGCAGCACCGTTACTGGCAGCTTGCGGCGCCGATCAATACGGGTAAACAGCGCATCTTTTGGATCGAACTCGAAATCGAGCCACGAACCGCGATATGGAATCACGCGCGCCGAGAACAGCAGCTTGCCCGATGAGTGGGTCTTGCCGCGATCATGATCGAAGAACACACCTGGCGAGCGGTGCAACTGAGACACGATGACACGCTCGGTACCGTTGACGATAAAAGTGCCAGTCGCGGTCATGAGTGGCAGCTCACCCATGTAGACTTCCTGCTCCTTGACGTACTTGACCTTCTTGTTCTTGGCCGGGCTGTCCTTGTCGTAGATCACCAGGCGCACAGTTACCCGCAAGGGCGCGGAATAGGTCATGCCACGACTGCGGCACTCGCGCTCGTCGAACGCCGGGTCACCAAGACGGTAGTCTTTGTACTCGAGTACGGCATTGCCAGAGTAGCTGGAGATCGGCAACACCGACTTCAGCGCAGCTTCCAGACCCCTGTCCTCGCGTTTCTTGGGAGAAACGCCATCTTGCAGAAACTTCTGATAGGAACTGGTCTGAATTTTCAGCAGGTTGGGAACGTCCAACACCGCAGCGCGCTTGCCAAAGTCCTTGCGAATGCGCTTCTTTTCGGTGAATGAATAGGTCATGATCTGCCACCGTTTCGGTCTGGTGCCGCCGGAGTGAGTCCGGCTGCGGGGATGATTGTTTGAGTGAAAAAGGGCTTTCCTGCTCTTTCTCAGCGCGCCAGGTGCGGCACATGCCCGTGCCTGACTACGACAAGCCAAACGCTTCCGGCGTTTGGTTTGCGACGGGCCGTCCCTGGCCCGCGCTGGCCTGTTGTGCAGACCATTGCCGGGAATCGAGATTCCGGACTCGGACCTCGTACTTGACGAACTCCAACTCCGGAAACCACATTCCCGTCAAACGGGGAAAGCCCGGGGGTCGAAACCCCCAGGCCATATTGCTATCCCGTCAGATAGAAGAAACCAGCGACATGTCGCCAAGTTGCTGGATCCCGCATCGACACTCATCCATGGGCTGTACGGGATGAAAACATCCTGTTTTCACTTCAGTTCGACAGTCGCACCTGCTTCTTCCAGGTCCTTCTTGAACTTGTCGGCGTCTGCTTTGCTGGCAGCTTCCTTGACAGTCTGCGGTGCGCCTTCGACCATGTCCTTGGCTTCTTTCAGACCCAGGCCGGTGATGGCACGCACGGCCTTGATAACGCTGACCTTGTTGGAACCGAAACTAGCCAGAACCACATCAAACTCGGTCTGCTCTTCGGCTGCGGGGGCATCACCGGCGGCAGGACCAGCGGCCATGGCCACCGGAGCGGCAGCGGATACACCGAACTTTTCTTCCATCGCCCTGACCAGATCCATCACCTCAACGAGGGATTTCTCCGAGATCGATTCAAGGATTTCATCATTACTGAGAGCCATCTTGTTTACTCCTGAAAATTACGTCTGGAACGTGAGTGTGTTGTGCCTGTTGGCGAAATGCCGTCAAGCCGCCTTTTTCTTTTCACCGACCTGGTTGAGTGCACGCGCAAGCTGCGACGCGGGCTCGGCCATGACGCGGACCAGCTGCGTGGCGGGCTCGGCGAGCAGCCTGACCAACATGCCAAGAGCTTGGTCGCGGGTCGGCAACGACGCCAACACATCGACGTGAGTCGACGGGTAGACTACGCCACCAATGGCCACGATTACGGCCTTCAGCTTGTTATGGTCTTTGGCAAACTCTTTCACCAGGCGGCCGGCCGCACCGGGATCTTCGGTCGAAAAGGCATACAGCAGAGGGCCGACGAGCTTGTCTTGCGTGCACTCGTAATCGGTACCTTTCACTGCACGACGGACCAGGTTGTTCTTTGCTACACGCAAAAACACCCCGCCGTCACGCGCCTTTTTGCGCAGCTCAGTGAGCTGCCCGACGGTCAGACCGGTATATTCGGCGGCAACCAGTGATTGAGCACTACCAGCTACAATCGCCAGTTCGGCAACGACCTCTTTCTTTTGCGCAAGATTGAGCGCCATTGCTTTTCTCCGAACAGATTGCGATGGCTCCGTGCCATCTCCAACCTTGTGTCAAACGGATTTCGTGGCTCCTGCCGAATCCGCCGGTACCTTATGGCACCGAAGTCTGATGGCCGTTCCAGATAATTCCAGTCCGGGCCCATCACCATCTACGCAGGCCAGATCGTGAACCACCGACCCGATTAGAGCGAAAATCCTTTTCGCCACCTGCGGTCTTTGACGGCGCACGCCCTTTCAGGCGAGGCCCTCAAAACTTCCGGGATTGGAGACTCGATATTGGAGATTCGCAAAAGTGTGTCAGTAACCGACTCGCGCTTTTACCAATCCAAAATCTCAAATCCCGAATCTCGTTAAATCATTTCGTTGCTGCAGCCGACAGGGTTGCGGTATCTACAATGACGCCCAAACCCATAGTGCTGGACACCGACACCTTGCGCAGATACTGGCCCTTGGCGTTCGCCGGCCTGGCCTTGATAACGTCGGCCAACAGTGCATTCAGGTTGTCGGCAAGTTGCTTGGGCTCAAAGCTGGCTTTGCCGATGCTGGCGTGGATGATGCCACCCTTGTCGTTGCGGAATTTGACCTGTCCGGCCTTGGCGTTTTTTACCGCCGTCTCGACATCAGCCGTCACGGTGCCATCCTTCGGATTGGGCATCAGACCGCGCGGACCCAGAACCTGGCCCAACTTGCCGACCACGCGCATGGCGTCTGGTGTGGCAATCACGCGACCAAAGTTGAGATCACCAGCTTGCATCAGTTCTGCCAGATCTTCCATGCCTACGGCATCGGCACCGGCGGCCTTGGCGGCTTCGGCCTTCTCACCCGCAGGGCAGAACACCGCTACCCGAACATCCTTGCCGGTACCATGCGGCAGAAGCGACGCGCCACGCACGCCCTGGTCAGACTTCTTGGCATCAATGCCAAGGCGCACAGCCACATCCACGGACTCGACAAATTTGGCTTTGGCGCTATCACGCACCAGCTTCAGGGCCTCATCCAGAGGATAGGCCTTGCCCGGCTCAACCATGCCTTGCATGGCTTTGAATTTTTTGGTCATTTTCATGGCTTACCCCTTCACCTCAAGGCCCATACTGCGTGCACTGCCAGCAATCGTACGCACTGCCGCGTCAAGGCTGGCCGCCGTCAGATCGGGCTCTTTGGCCTTGGCAACTTCTTCAAGTTGCTTGCGGGTGACCGTTCCGACCTTTTCGGTATTCGGCTTCCCGGAGCCCTTGGGCACACCAGCCAACTTGCGTAGCAACACAGCGGCGGGCGGGGTCTTGGTGATGAATGTGAAACTGCGATCCGAATAGGCTGTAATCACGGTCGGAATCGGAAGACCCGGCTCCATGCCCTGCGTAGCAGCATTGAAGGCCTTGCAGAACTCCATGATATTGAGCCCTTGCTGACCCAATGCCGGACCTACTGGCGGCGCTGGATTGGCTTGGCCGGCTTTGACCTGCAGCTTGATATAGCCTGCTACTTTCTTTGCCATGGTTTGATTGCTCCTGGAGTTCAAGCGTCTGCACGTTCCTGAGAACTGCGGGACTCCTCCTCAAATTGAAACGGGAAGTAGGGAGTAGGGAGTGGAAAGTAAGAGAGCGATGCTTTCCCACTTCCCACTACCTACTAACCACTTCCGCCCTTAGGCCTTCTCCACCTGGCTGAACTCGAGTTCGACCGGTGTTGAACGCCCGAAAATCAGTACCGCTACACGCAGACGGCTTTTCTCGTAATTGACTTCTTCGACTGTGCCGTTGAAATCATTGAACGGACCTTCGGTGACGCGAATCAGCTCACCCGGCTCGAACAGCACCTTGGGCCGAGGTTTCTCGACGCCTTCGCGGACACGCGCCAGAATGGTCTCCGCCTCGTGGTCCTTGATCGGCTGCGGCCGATCGGCCGTTCCACCGATAAAGCCCAGCACCTTGGGTGTTTCCTTGATCAGGTGCCACGCTGCATCGTCTATCCGTGTCTTCTTCTCCGAAGTATCGGTCTCGATCTGCACCAGCACGTAGCCAGGGAAGAATTTGCGCTCGCTACGGCGCTTCTGGCCGGCGCGCATCTCCACCACTTCCTCGGTCGGCACCAGAACCTCACCAAACGTTTTGCCAAGTTCCGAACGACCTATGCGCTCTTCCAAAGACCGTTTGACCTGCTGCTCGTAGCCCGAATAGGCGTGAACTACATACCATTGCATGCTCATGCCGCTATCAGCCCATCTTCAAGAGTGTGTCAAGAATTGCCCATTTGAGAATTACGTCAATCACCCCCAGCAAAGCGCTGATGATGACCACCACGATAGTGACCACAATCGTGGTGCGAATCGTCTCCTCGCGGGTCGGCCATACTACCTTGCGCATCTCGAACTGAGACTCACGCAGGTACTCGCGGGCCTTCACTCCAGGCGCCGTAAACGTGGCAATCGCCAGCGTGATCGCAAGGCCGGCCAAGACACCGACAAAACGTAGCGACCCAGCCACCGAGCTATAGTGATAGTAGCCGTATATCGTGGCTACCAGCACGGCTGCCGCCAGCGCCAGCTTGCCCATATCGGCAGCGCTCAAACCTTGCGTTCGTTGTTCAGCCTTGCTGTTCATTTTTTGATTACAGAGGACCGCGGACAGGAGGAGAATTCAGATGACAACGTTCGGAAACCGAGGGCTGCGATGGCATGCGTTCGTTGTTTCCGTACCTGGTCGTCTGTTTTCTGGGTCTGTCTTCTGTCTTCTGACTTTTGTCCTCTGTTGATGGCACGGCAGGAGGGAATCGAACCCCCAACCTGCGGTTTTGGAGACCGCTGCTCTGCCAGTTGAGCTACTGCCGTACTGTGTCTGCACAACAAATCAGGCCCACAGCTTGATGTGGGCCTGAGGTGACGCTGGCAACGCCACCGGCTCCAATACCACGGAGCCGAATATTGTGGCATAGATCTTGCCGTCACACCAGAGGCAAGTTGGATTCACTCACTTCGCTCGCCGTGATTGGTCA
>CAJDWN010000048.1_pt1 | contig 13233 bp, 12 predicted proteins | sample 7391581 | NCBI WGS metagenome assembly CAJDWN01 (sample SAMEA7055736, study PRJEB34461) | soil metagenome | biome: terrestrial ecosystem; feature: Peninsula; material: soil | place: Antarctica | collected 2016 | reverse complement strand
CTGCTGGGTGGTGAACAGATGGCGTGCTGTCTCATCGTCATCGGCTGCTACCACGTTCAGACCGAGCATTACGCAGGGCTTTGCCCGTTGTGCCGATGGACGGAAGTCGCGTCGGTAGTCGATGAGAGCCTGCTCCATGGCACCGGGCGCAAAGTGCGAGGCGAAGGCATAAGGCAGGCCGAGGTGTGCAGCCAGGCCGGCACTAAACAGGCTGGAGCCGAGCAGCCATACCGGAACATCCACGCCCGCGCCGGGAACTGCGCGCACGCGTTGATTCATTTGGGCGGGCCTGAAATAGCCCAGCAGCTCGATCACGTTCTGGGGAAAGTCGTCAGCGCTGTCGAAGTAGCGGCGCAGCGCACGCGCGGTGGGTTGGTCGGTTCCCGGCGCACGCCCGAGCCCCAAATCGATGCGATCAGGATACAAGGTGGCCAGGGTGCCGAATTGTTCAGCTACTTGCAGGGGAGAGTGGTTGGGCAGCATGATGCCGCCGGCACCCACGCGAATGCGCGAGGTCCCACCGGCCACGTGGCCGATCAATATTGATGTGGCCGCGCTGGCGATACCGGGCATATTGTGGTGCTCGGCTAGCCAGTAGCGGTGATAACCACATTGTTCGGCCAGTTGTGCCAGATCCAGGGTGTTGCGGAAGGACTGCGCCGGATTGCTGCCTTCAGTGACCGGGGCAAGATCCAGGATCGATAATGGGATCATGATTGCAATGCTTTGTTGGGGGCTTGTTGATCAATCTTGGGGCGCATGGGCAACAACAAAAGGCTCGGGTGCGCCTGATCACTCCCTGCGCAGACCAGAGGGCACACGTGTAGGAACGGGCGAATGGCCAATCCGAACAAGAAGCGATCGCGAATTGTTAAGCCTCGGCAACGGCACGGCCTGGATCCAGATCAACTGGCTTGTTCATCGTGGCGAATTCGGCGATCAGTAGCGAGATGAAAATGATCAATCTGCGGTACCATGGTCGCCGCTGGGGGGCTTTTCAGTGATCATCTTCTGCAGATGGCAGGTGAGCGTCACCCACTCGCACGGTTCATGCGCTCATAATGCTAGCGGACGTCTGTACCAGCCCCGGCGCAGGGTTTTGGCAGGCGTTTCCAGATTTCGGAAGCCGGATGGCCACTGCGCAAGCTCAACCCAACATCGCGCTGATCAAATACTGGGGCAAACGTGACACCGCTCTGAATTTGTCGGCGACCAGTTCCCTGTCATTGACCCTGGCGTCGCTGTGGACGCGTACCCGGGTGGAATTCGATCCGGTACTGACCGGGGATCAATTGCGCTTGAATGGCGCCGAACACCTCGTTGCGACGCGTCGTGCTACGCGTTTTCTGGACCTTTTGCGTAAACAGGCAGGGAGCGAATGCTTCGCGCGCGTAGAGACGCAGAACAACTTTCCCACCGGCGCTGGATTGGCTTCGTCTGCGTCAGGCTTTGCTGCGCTCGGGCTCGCGGCCAGTACCGCACTGAATCTGGACCTGGATCGGACGGCTTTGTCGCGTCTGGTGCGGCAGGGTTCGGGATCGGCGGCGCGCTCTCTGTTCGGAGGCTTTGTCACGTTGGCGGCCGGGCAATGTGCGAACGGCGAGGATGCCATTGCCGAGCCTCTGCAGGATGCCGAGCAATGGCCGCTGAGTGTCGTGGTGGCCGTGACATCGAACCAGACCAAGTCAGTCGGCTCCAGCGAGGGCATGCAGCGCAGCCGTGCCACATCACCTTTTTACTCGGCCTGGCTTGATGGCGCGGCAGACGATCTCGCTGCGGGGCGCTCGGCCGTAATGGCGCGTGACTTTGGTGCGCTGGCAGTCATCAGTGAATCGAGCTGTATGAAAATGCACGCCGTCATGCTGAGCAGTCAACCGGCCTTGATGTATTGGAATGGCGTAACCGTCACCTGCCTGCACGCTATCCGTACATTGCGTGAGCGTGATGGCGTGGGCGTATTCTTCACCGTCGATGCGGGCCCGCAGGTCAAGGCCATTTGCTTGCCCGACGATGCCCAGCGCGTGGCAGCCATGCTGGCCGAAGTACCGGGCGTAATCGAGGTGTTGACCAGTGGCCTGGGCGCTGGAGCCCGTTTGATCGACGACATTTCATGGACTTGATGCCGGTTACTGCAAGCGCGCCGGGAAAGTTGGTGTTGACCGGTGAGTACGCCGTGCTCGAGGGTGCGCCAGCGGTGGTTCTGGCCGTGAGCCGGCGAGCCCGCGTTCACTTGCGCGATAGCGAAGATGCCGATTGGCATATTGATGCACCCGATCTTGGTATCCGCGATGCACGTTGCCGAATAGATGATGCGGGTCGGCTAGAGTGGTTACAGCTGGATGAAGTCGAAAGCATGCGCATGGCATTGGTGGCGCGGGTGTTGGAAGCAGCGCATGCAGAGGGCAAAACCATTCCTGCGCAGGTGGCGCTGGATACACAGGCGTTTTTTGCCAGCGACCGACCCGGCCCACAGCAAACTCGGGCTTGGCTCCAGTGCGGCATTGGCGGTGGCCTTGAGCGGTGCCGTGTACGCCCACAACCGCCGTGGAGCACCGGATCTGGCCGCATTGCGGATGGCGCACTGCAAGGCACAGGGTGGACGAGGCAGTGGCTTGGACGTTGCCACCAGCCTGACCGGTGGCGTGCTGATTTATCGCTCGCACGAACAGCAGCCCTGTGTAATGAGCTGCGCGTGGCCTGAGACGCTCGAATTGTGTTGCGTATGGTCAGGGACTACGGCGCATACTGGGACGTTTTTGGAGCGTCTGGATGCTTGGCGGGAACGTTCGCCAGCGGCCTTTGTAACGCTCATGAGCGATCTGGGCACATTGGCCGAGGAGGCCGCGAAGGCCATTGCGGACGAAAATACGGCTACCCTGCTTGTTGTCATGGATGCCTATGCAATTGCACTCGATGCTCTGGGCCAGGCTAGTGGTCTGGATATCGTCAGCAGTGAGCATCGCGCTATCGCTTTCCTGGCCAAAGCGAGCGGTGTCACCTATAAAAGTAGCGGTGCCGGCGGAGGAGATGTTGGCATTGCCGTTAGTGATGACCACGACCGCTTGCAGCAGTTTCGCCAGCGGGTCGCCGATGCGGGCTTTTTGCCGCTGGATGTGACGCCCGACATGCGTGGGCTACACGTGAAATCGAATAATCAAAAGTCAAAGGACAAGAAATGGATCAGCGCCACATGAGCAAAAAAGCCGATGTCGTTGCCCCCACCGAGGATCGCAGCCGGATGCCCGGTTTCTATCGACTGTCGGTGAAAGAGCGTTTGCAGCTGTTGCGCGAACGCGGCCTGCTCTCGCGGGAAGACTACCGGTCGCTGGTCAGTGGCGCGCACATGCTCGACATCGAGCGCGCCGACAAGATGATTGAAAATGTCATCGGTGTGTTGGGCATGCCTGTGGGCCTCGGGCTCAACCGCCAAGCTGGTGCGCAGCCACGGCGGTTTCCGCGCCAAAAGTACCGACCCCATCCTGATCGGGCAGGTGCAGGTGGTGGACATGGCGCATACGGCCAAAGCGCGCGCCGCGTTGTTGCAGCGCAAGGACGAGATACTGAATCTTGCCAACAGCCTGCACCCGCGGATGGTTGCGCGTGGCGGCGGCGCCAAAGACATTGAAGTGTTGGTACATCCCGCGCCGGATGGTGGCCGCGACATGTTGTTGTTGCATCTGCTGGTGCACACCGCTGATGCCATGGGCGCCAACCTGGTCAACTCGATGTGCGAAGGCGTAGCACCGCTGGTGGAGACCATCACCGGTGGCCGGGTGTTCTTGCGCATTCTGTCCAATCTCACTGATCGTGCACTGGTGTACGCAGAAATGACGATCCCGGTCGATGCCCTGACCGGTAACGGTCGCGATGGTGCGGAAGTGCGTGATGGCATCATCCTGGCCAACGATCTGGCCATGGTTGACCCCTACCGGGCCGCGACACACAACAAGGGCGTGATGAACGGTGTCGATGCCGTGGCACTGGCCACGGGCAACGATTGGCGTGCGCTGGAGGCAGCGGCTCATGCCTACGCCGCGCGTGGATCCAGCTATTCGTCGCTGACCCACTGGGGCAAGAACGAGAATGGCGATCTGTTCGGCAGTATCGAAATGCCCATGAAAGTCGGGATCGTCGGTGGCCCTCTGCAGTCCAACCCCACGGTGGCGCTGAACCATCATTTGCTCGGGGTCGAAAGCGCGTGCGAGCTGGCTGAAGTGATGGGCGCGGTGGGCCTGGCACAGAACTTTTCCGCCCTGCGGGCGCTGGTTACTGACGGTATCCAGCAAGGCCACATGACCTTGCATGCGCGCAGCGTCGCCATGGCCGCAGGGGCCGAGACTGATATTTTTGATCTTGTGGTAGAGCGCCTGTTGGCCGACGGCGACATCAAAATCTGGAAAGCACAACAGATCATCACCGAGCTGCAGTCTCAGTCGGCGTCCGGATCGGCATCACACGGGCATCCCAAACCGGTTGAAGAAATCAGCAGTGCCGGACACGGCAAGGTCATTTTGCTGGGCGAGCACGCCGTGGTTTACGGGCGGCATGCCATAGCCGGGCCGGTACCTCTGACGATCCGCGCACGGATCGAGAGCGCGCCGGAAGGGGTCACCCTGATGATCCCGCGCTGGGGGATCGACCAGCGCCTGCAGCAGGGTGTGGCACACCCTGGATCCTTCCAACAGTCCCTGTGCATTTTACTCGACAAACTGGAGCTGACCGATCGCGCCATGTGCATCAAGGTCTATCCCGATGTGCCGCGCGCCATGGGCCTGGGTGGCTCGGCAGCACTGGCTGTCGCGGTGATACGGGCGCTGGATCAATTTTGTCGCCTGCAACTGAGTGACAGCACAATCAGCGAGCTGGCATTCGAGTGCGAGAAAATTGCGCACGGCAGCCCGTCGGGAATCGACAACACGGTGGCGACCTACGGCCAGCCCTTGTTGTATCGGCCTGGTACACCGCCGGAGGTAAAAATTCTGAAGCTGAGCGAGCCGCTTCCGCTGGTGATCGGTTTGAGCGGCAAGGAGAGCCTCACGGCCAGGATGGTTCAGCGTGTTCATCAGGCATGGGAGCACAACCCGGCCTTGTACGAGCGTGTTTTCGATGGCATTGACGCATTGGCGCTGGAAGCTGCTATGGCCTTGCAAGACAATGATCTGGGACGACTGGGCGAACTCATGAATGTATGTCAGGGCCAGCTCAATGCATTGCAGGTTTCAAGTTGGGAACTGGAAGAACTGGTACAAATTGCACGCGACCATGGTGCAGCCGGTGCCAAACTTACCGGCGGTGGTGGCGGTGGTTCGGTGATTGCCTTATGTCCCGACGGCGGCGCGCGCGTAGTTGAAGCCATGCAAGCGGCCGGCTATCAGGCAATGGAGGTGTCCTTTGGCTGAGTCACGGCAATCGCACCCTGATGTCTCTTTCGATTCCGAAGAGTTGATTCTGGTCGATTCCGAAGACAACCCAACCGGCCACGCCGACAAGGGCAGTTGCCATGATGGCCAGGGGGTTTTGCATCGTGCATTTTCCTTGTTCATTTTCAACCGGGATGGTGAGGTGTTGCTGCAGCAACGCGCTGCTGGCAAGCGCCTGTGGCCCGGTTACTGGGCTAATAGCTGTTGCAGCCATCCGCGCTACGGCGAGACGATGGAGCAGGCTACTGAGCGCCGCCTGCTGGAAGAACTGGGCATGCGGTCAAAGCTGCACTACCTGTTCAAATTCGAGTACCAGGCCCATTACCTTGATCTGGGCACCGAGCACGAGCTGTGCTGGGTGTACCACGGCACCAGCGATGATCCGGTCAAGGTCAACAGCAAAGAAGTATCCGCATGGCGTTTTGTCGCGCCCGCAGACCTCGATGTAGAGATCGCCGACCACCCCGAGCGTTTCACGCCCTGGCTGAAGCTGGAATGGTCTCGCGTACGCACGGCGCTGGCAGAAAAAACGCCTGATTGAACCCACCGCACCGCGCAGCGCAATTGCAGGAGCGGGCCATGCCCGCGAGATGGCCGCTGGAACTTCCATCCTGGGTATGGTCGCTCCTACGGAAGCAGGTCGTTCAAGCCTCCTGAGCCAGGGGGCGATTTGCGCCTCTGGCGCAAATCGGGGTGTGGGGACGCATGCCAGGGCCCAAAATTTTGCGAAGCAAAATCTTTGGGGATAGCCATGCGCAGCAAGGCTATCGCTGTCAGAATGCGAATGTCAGGCCCGCCGTCGGCCCCATGAAACGCAATATGACGCCAGCGTTCAGGAGCCGGAAGTCACGGTCCACATTGAGGCGAAACCAGTCGTAGCCCGTGTGTACTCCGAAATGTTCGTTGAAGCGGTACTCGAGCACTGCGTTGAGGCGTGTCAGGTTGCCGGCGTAGGCGTCGAGATTGCCCCAGCTGGCATTGACGTATTGTCCCTGCATGGTGAACCCCCATTGCTTGTTGGTGCTATGGGTCGAAAAGCGCGCGCCGATCACGGGAGCAAAGCCATTTTCGCCCTGGCGTGTACTGATCGAGAATGGGCCTGAGTGGACCTTTGCCTGAGCTTCGAGCTGTCCCCAGGCGGTTCCGATCTGAACGCCCAGACTCAGCGTCGGGGTTTCCTTCAAGGCGTAATCGTAGATCAGGGTGCCGAGATCAGTCCGCACCTTGGTGCTTGCGCCACTGCCAATCGGAACCTGGATGCCTTCGACGTCGATGTAATGGTCTGTGCTGTAGTGCCGGCTGCGTTGATAGCGAAAGTAGTTGAACAGAACACGGTGGTGCACACCAAAGTGCAGGACACCCTCCACACGCGGCACGATTTTGTCGCCGAATTGAAAGTGTTCGCTGCTGTAACCGAAGTCTTTGCCGTGATACCAGGTGACGCCATTGATCTGAGCATCGCCATCTACGTTCATGACCCCGAGACGCAGTGTGAAATGGTCTTGGCTTGCATGCGCTGGCAGTGCCAACAAAGCCACTGCACACGCCATGGCCGGCAGCAATAGCCGCGCAGTTCCGCGCTGGATCACTTGCCCTGTTTCTTGTCCTGCTTGGCCGCTCTTTTTTCCTTCAAGGACTTGGTCGGTTTCTTTTTCTCGCCTTTTTTGGAATCCATACCTTTGCTCATATTGCTCTCCCGATGGACGTGTAGTTGGGTAACTCGGTGCCAGTCTATGCTGTTCCGGGCTGCGTGGGAATACAAGCTGGTTTGTGGCTCGGGCCGAAAGCCGACGCTCAGGTCAGTAATGAGCTTCTGGAAGATCATTCACCCAAATTGATCACGGACCCATGACGCACCGGCACATACATTTTTCCGGTTAGCCCGGCGAGTAGGGCAGGCTGTTCGTGCCTTGTCCCGCGGGCTCGGCTTTGGAGGTAGAGACCTTTACCTGCATGATGGGATGACTTTTTTGCTCGCCGGCAGCATTCACCCTTCTATCCACCGCAGCGCGCGCTCCAATCAGTCAGAACCGACGCTTCTGCGACGCACCGACACTACCGTAGTGAGCAGACTTGCCAGTAACAGTAGTAGATACTGCCAGCCCAGTGTGGGCACGGGTATGGACGGCAGCAATACACGCGGGATTGTGATTGTCACGGTAGCGGGGGGTGGCAGTGCCGCCCGGGCCGGTAGCGATATAAGTGAGGGTATCGGTGCAGAAGAATCCGTTGTCCGGTATGTATTCGATCAACAATCCGCTGATTGTGGCCGCGCTGTGGCCAGGTGTCTGGGCAATGTTGTCGACTTGGCGCTGTCATTACTGGCTGCATCTATCATGACGGATTGATTCCATGGCGTGGAAGCGGTGACATCCGTCACCACCGGCGGATGTGTCCCATGTCCAGCGCAGAGGCCTGCTTGCCTGTATAAGGTCCTGTACCGGCACGGCTATCGGCTGCCGTGACCATGAAATTGGCGCTTCCGGCCGCGGTCGGCGTACCATTCAGCCTCTCTCGTCATTCACATTGCTTCTGGACAGGGGCATCAAGTGCAAAAACTTCGCGGCGTGACTCGCAGTGCATTTGCCTGTAGAAGTAGAACGCGCTATGGGTGCAGACGCGCCTTGCAGGAATGACTTTTATGCATACTCGAAGGCTTTCGGAGATCACTTATGCTTTCTCGTCTCATTGTTGCGGCAGTCCTGATGTTTTCGTGTGCGAGCGCTGTCGCGCAAGACAAGGATCTGCGTGACTACGGCATTGCCATCGGCGTGTTGCAGCCCGGGGCACTGAACGCGATTACGGACGTGCCGGAGGTGACGGTAGGTCAGAAGACGCTGGTCAAGGGCGACAAGATACGTACTGGCGTGACGGTAATAATGCCGCATGCGGGCAACGTCTTTCAGGACAAGGTGGCGGCGGCCGTGTATGTCGGTAACGGATACGGCAAGCTCACCGGCACCACCCAGATCGAGGAGCTGGGCAACATCGAAACTCCCATCGTTCTGACCAACACCCTGAGCGTCCCGACTGCGGCTGATGCATTGATCGATTACACTTTCAGTTTTGATGCAAACAAGGATGTGCGCTCGGTCAATCCGGTGGTTGGTGAAACCAATGACGGCGGTCTCAACGATATTCGAGGTCGCCACGTCAGCAAAAAGGATGTACGCGATGCGATAGCGTCAGCCAGGGGCGGCAAGGTCGAGCAGGGCAATGTCGGTGCCGGGACGGGAACGGAGGCTTTCGGATTCAAGGGCGGCATCGGTACCTCGTCGCGCAAATTGCCGGATAGCCTGGGCGGCTATACGGTCGGCGTGCTGGTGCAGACCAACTTTGGCGGAGTCCTCAAGGTCGACGGCGTGCCGATTGGCAAGGCACTGAAGAAATATTATTTGAGTGATGCCTTGAATGCGTCGCCCGACGGCTCATGCATGATCGTGGTCGCAACAGATGCACCGCTGAGCTCTCGCAATTTGAAGCGCCTCGCCAAGCGGGCCATTCTGGGGCTGGCGCGCACTGGGGGCATTGCTTCCAACGGTAGCGGCGATTATGTCATTGCCTTTTCCACCAACAAATCCGTGCGCGTGCCGTACGAGGCGGACAAGCCGGAACGTGAGATGACAGTTTTACGCAATGATGCGATGTCACCGCTATTCATGGCTTCGATCGAGGCGACCGAAGAAGCCATCATCAATTCGCTGTTTCACGCCAAGACCATGACGGGTCGGGATGGCCACAAGGTCGAGGCACTTCCTGTCGACAAGGTTCTGCAACTGATGAAGGCACACGGTCACTCGATTTCGCCGCAGGAAACATCTGACTGACACACATCATGCTCGCATCAGTTTGGCCCATTGCCTGTTTTTGAAATACTGGAAATGCACGCCCGAGAGACAACTGAGGAGTTCAAATGCACCGTCGAACCATTTTGAAGGGTGCCGGAGCGGGAGCGGCAGCATTGCTGCTGGCGCCTATGTTGTCACGAGCGGGGAGCGCGGAAGCTACAGCAGCGCGGTTGGCTGAATTGGAACGAGCCCATGGCGGTCGTCTTGGCGTCGCCATGCTCGATACGGGGTCGGGTGAGCATGCGGCATATCGTGGCAATGAGCGCTTTCTCATGTGCAGCACCTTCAAGGTGCTCGCCGTTGCTGCCGTATTGGCGCGTGTTGATCAGCGCAAGGAACAACTGGATCGGCGGATTGTTGTGGGCAAGGATGATCTGCTGTCCTACGCGCCGGTGACCCGCCAGCACGTCGGCGCGCTGGGGATGACTGTTTCCGAACTTTGTCAGGCAGCCATCACAGTGAGTGACAATACGGCGGCCAATCTCTTGCTGGCCAGTCTTGGTGGGCCGGCGGAGCTAACGGCGTTCATGCGAGCTCTGGGCGACCCGGTTACCCGGCTGGATCGTTTCGAACCCGACCTGAATATCGGTCGCCCGGGTGATGTGCGTGATACCACGACACCCAGTGCCATGCTCGGCAGCCTGAAAAAACTGCTGTTGGGGGAGGCATTGTCGGCCGACTCGCGCGCGCTACTGACACAGTGGATGCGTAACTGCAGTACGGGCAAGACCAAGATTCGTGCGGGTGTGCCAAGTAACTGGCAAGTAGGGGACAAGACTGGCAGCGGAGCTCAAGGGGAAAGCAACGACATCGCCATCCTCTGGCCGCCACAGCGCAAGCCCCTATTGGTAGCGGCCTATTACGTCGGCTCTGGCATCGATCGCGCCACAAGTGACGTCGTCCTGGCCGAGGTTGGTCGCATTGCGGCAGGATAGCGGTATGCCAAGAATGCTCCACGAACTATGCCGATTTTTAAATTGAAGCGCAGGGTTAATCAGAGGGTCCCTGATTGGGCGGAGTCTTGTTCAGACCTGTCGAACTATCGACACGTTGCAACAACGCAGGAAATGCGCGTTGCCACAGATCCCAGTCATGTTTGCCAGGCAGCATGATCGCATGATTTGCAGGCAGCATCGGTGCGATCATTTCATTGGATTTGCGGAACTTTTCTTCGGCGCCGTAGGCCAGCCAAACCGTACTGGTTCGTTGTGGCCGTTTGCTCCAGCCTTGCAGATAGAGCCACAGATCTTGTGAAAAGCTGGCCGTCTCGATTTCTGGGACAGACTCTGGTTTCCAGTGTGCCAGACCACCTGCGGCCCGAATGTCCTCGCGAACGTCATTTTCGCCAAGGTACGGTGACATCAACAACAGGCCCGCAGCATCATCCGGGTATTGCCGGTCGTACAGCAGCACCCCCATTCCACCCAGGGAAATACCAGCCAACCACAGCGGTTGATCCGCTTTCCGGTAGCGCTGCACTACTTCATCATGCAGACGTTGAGGTGCCTTGCCCTGTTTATAGAAAGGCAGGGTAAGGCCGGCAAGAACTACATCCGCATCAGGCCACGCTTTTTGTATCAGCGAAGCTACATGTCGTTTTTGCAGTGCGGCAAGGTCATCGGCAATCCCTGGCAGCATCACCACTGTGCGCTGTGCGTTTTGCGGCGCGGGATAGAAAGCGCTCGGGATCGGCTTGCTGATGTCGCCACCCGCGGCGCAGCCACCCAATGCCAGCAGGGTGGCCAGCAAGGTGGCTAGCGCGGCAGTGGCAGCCGTCAGACGCGTTGAAATAATCATTTGTCATCCGCTCGTGGTGAGATTACTGCGTGATCGCTGCGTAGATCTTTTTGGCAATATCAAGATTGCCTTCTTTGTCGTCGGCAATGGCCGGCGAGATGATGACTGCCTTGTTGCCCGTCAATACGTGCAGTGAGCCGTTGCCGACTGGAGTCCAGTAGGCAGCCTCACCTGCGCCGTCGACGACTTCGCGTTGATTGGCTTTGCGTAACAAGCGGTCTGTCATGGCGCCAATGCCGGACTTTTCGACCAGTTGCTTCTGCTTGTCGGTCAAGCGTTCCTGCGTGCGTTTGTCGGCTTCGGCGATTTGCGCCTGAAGCTCGCTTTCACTCAGTTTGCGTGGAACGAAATTTTTCGACGTGGCTTTCGTATCCTGCAGCGCCACGCGGATTTCGTAGTTGAGTGCGAACGCAGACATGCTTGGCCTGGACTCTCTGGAGCCCGACTGCACTGATTTCATCATGGCTTGCACCATGGCCTGCCTGCGCTCTTCAGCATCCGGTCGTGCCCAGCTCCAGGTGCACGAGGCACTACCTTTGCCTACCCGACTGTTGGTTTCGACTGCCGCTTGTGGCGAGAACAGGTCTGCCAGTATGTCCGTACTCAGAATGCCGCAGATTTCTTGGCCTGCAAACGCGCCCAGGCTCGATGACGTTGCAGATGTCGATGGACTTGCCGAGTTTGTCGCTGCACTCGTGTCCGCAGATTGGCCACCGCAGCCAGCGAGCAGGGTGGCGGTTGACAGGCCGATGAGCAGAGCGCGCAAGGTCATTGAAATCATGAAGTCTCCTGGATAAATACAAGTGGGGAAAACGCGCTTGGGAAAACGGGAAGCACGCTCAAGAGGATGTGCGTGCAATTCCCATCATGCCATGCGCTGGGTTAGAAAGTCTGACAAGATCATTGCCGCGCGGGCAGCGCCGTCTTCGCGCGCTATGTGCTGAGCGAGGTCTTGCGCTCGGTCCGCATACCCTGCGTCCTGTGTGATCTTGCGCAGCGCCGCGCAAATACGTTTTGCGCGATACCGACGTGGCTGCAGGCTGACGCCTGCACCCATGCGCACCACTCTTGCCGCGTTGTCTGGTTGGTCGACCAATTGCGGTGTGATCAATTGTGGGCGCCCTGCGCGCAGGGCCTGCGCCGTTGTCCCGGCACCTCCGTGGTGCACAATGATCCGGGCGTGCTTGAAAAGTAGCGAGTAGGGAACATAGCTGCTGAAAAAAACCGTGTTGGAGCAGTGTGTCTGCCATCGAATACGCTGTTCATCATCAAGCACGAACACCGCACGGACCTTCAGTTCCTCAACTGCAGCCAGGCTTTCACGTACGAAGTCTTCGGCATCGTTCACCGCCGAAGTCCCCAGAGTGAATACGACGGGTGACGGTCCATTGGCGAGAAATTCTGACAAGGCCGGTTCAAGCATGGCTGTTTCGCCTGCCTCAGAGTCATGAAAGGCAAATCCCACGATGGATGTATTGGCCGGATGATCGGGCTGGGGCTTGCCCAGTAGTGGCGAGTACATCGCCAGCGTGCCAACAACACCGAACGCGTCGTCAAAAAGAGGATGCCCTTTACCCGGCGGCAAGCCGACCTCTTTCCTCAAGCGGCCGATGGGCCTCGCCCAACGTCGTGACACGTACCTGCCCAGAGCGAACAAGGCCCGGGTGGCAAGCTGGCTATGCCGGTAGATCCATGGCGTGAGTCGCGGCAAGTCGGCAATCACGGGTGGATCGTTTGGCGACAGGAATGCCAAAGGCTGCAGTACAACCGTGAAGCGTGGTATGCCGCACTTTTCGGCCGCCAGCATGGTGCCAAAAGCAATCGAATTGGTTACCACCAAGACAGCATCTTGCACGACCGTCATGGCGTCGTCGAAAGACTCACGCAAAAATGGAAAGAGCATGCGGCGAAAAAGGAACTGTGGATTGGCCGCGACCGCCATGACCATTTGTCGTTGGTCCATGTGCAGGTATGAGCCGATGTCTGCGCGTGACGGGCGCATCGGGTGGAAGACAATACCTTCCGCCTCGACTTTCTGGCGATAGTCGGCCGCTGTGGCGATCACCGGGTTCAGCCCCTGTTGTTTCAACGCCAGCGCCAGCGCCAGGAACGGATTCAGATCGCCGTGTGTACCGAAAGTCGCCAGCACAATCCGACCACCATCGGCG
>CAJDWN010000104.1_pt1 | contig 13268 bp, 14 predicted proteins | sample 7391581 | NCBI WGS metagenome assembly CAJDWN01 (sample SAMEA7055736, study PRJEB34461) | soil metagenome | biome: terrestrial ecosystem; feature: Peninsula; material: soil | place: Antarctica | collected 2016 | reverse complement strand
AGTCCCCCGAACTATTTCTCAGCCAAAATGTTGTGTCAGGGCAAGTCTCCAACCGCCGCTATTGGGCCATTTGGTGAAAACTTCGATTGACCGCTCTTGCCCGGTTGCGGCCGTCGCGTCCTGGCCGTCAGCAGCCGACCCATTGCTGACGGTGGTGAACGCCTGCTTTCGGACAGGCCGATCACGCATGCCTGAAACAGAAAGTAGCGGTCATGTGAACTTTTCGACGGGCGCACACCGCTTGGCCTGACCCACTCGAGCGAGCATATGCTGCAGGCTGGATGGAGCTTTTCCGGATCGATCGCCAGATTGACTCACTTGCCGAGCTTCGGTCTTGCCGCGCACTGCTCACCAGAGAACAAATCAAACGCTTGTAAGTGAACCTGACCTCGTTGTTGACCCCGTTGTGATGCTGGCCTTGTTGACGTACACGGCGGAGTGGCACTTCTACAAGATGTTTGCGGCTGTCGAGACGGTGCTTACGCTGACCATCGCCTGGCATGCCTGGAAATGGCCGCGGGATGCCGAGACGGAAACGGTGTCAGCGGCGCTTGCCTAAAAAAGCGAGGTCAGAGAGCAATGGCACTGACTTAAGCCGTAAGCCTCTGAATATTAGAGGTATGGATATGGACGAGAAGGTCAAAAGTGCGTTGTCGGAACCGATCCACGCCCGCAAGAAGCGAGTCGCGCCATCGTAAGTCATTGAGATCGTATCGATGCGCCTGTTGAGTGCAGAGTCGTAACTCATTGTTAATATGAAAGTTACTAGCTTAAGTAAGTGCGATTGAGGTCAGAGAGTGCTTTTGATGGAATCGGATTTGTTCTCTGGCGCCTCTACGGATGCCGCAGTCGGCCTGGTCCACAACCCCGTTTACACCACAAGGTCAGATCCCATCGCAAGTCCGCTGGCGCTGGGCGAAAGCGCGGGGGTCGAACTGGCGCGGGCACGCGGCATGACTGCCTTGTTCGGGCTTCATGGTTAATGGTTTCAAGGCAATATCCTATACCGCTGGCGACCTGTCTGGCGCGCAGTGGGGATAGGCTGACTGGACCGGCTCCCAGGGCGCGCAGACATCTCGTGACCCGTTGTCTCGCCTGCTCGGCATGATTGATCTGACCTCGCTCAACGAGGACGACACGCCGGCGCACATCGAAGCACTCTGCCATCTGGCGAACACGCCGTTCGGTCCGCCTGCGGCGGTGTGCGTCTACCCCGAATACGTGCTCATTGCACGCCGGACGCTCGATGCACTGAGGCTGGTGTCCGTTCCGGTGGCCGGTGTCGCCAACTTTCCCGACGGCGGTGACGACCCGGATCGAGTGCTGCGCGAAGTCAGGCGACTGCGATCGGCTGGAGCGGGGGAAGTCGATGTCGTGTTGCCCTACCGGGCACTGCAGGCTGGTGACCTGGAGTCGTATCAACGGGTTGCGGAAGCCAGTCGGCGTGCAGCTGGCGACGGCATCCTGAAGTGCATCCTCGAAAGCGGATTACTGACCGACGAACAGCTTGAAACAGCCAGCTCATTGGCGCTTGCGGCCGGTGCTGACTTCATCAAGACCTCGACGGGCAAGGCGCACGCACATGCCAGCCTTGCCGCGGCTGAACACATGCTCGGCAGTGTGCGGGACTGTGGTCGTATGGCGGGCTTTAAGGCCTCCGGCGGGATTCGCGCGGTAAAAGACGCCATGGCTTATCTCGAACTGGCCGAGCGCGTCCTTGGGCAGCCGAAACTGGATGCACGACGCTTCCGAATCGGAGCCAGCGCATTGTTCGAGAATGTGCTCGCTGCACTGAAGGGAGCCGACAAGGCGTCCGACCCGGGTGAGGACTATTGACGTGCCACATCGCATATCGATGAGTTCAACCGCGCGATGGGAATCGCCATGACGCTGAAGATTCCGGCGTTTCTCGCATGCAAGCGCCGAGGCGAGCGCTGGTCTGTGTCCGACCTCCACGCATGGTCACGCGCCATTGCCGACGGATCGGCGGCAGACTGCCAAATTGGTGCGTTCACGATGGCAGCCTGTCTCGCAGGCATGGACAGCGCGGAAACCGTGGCCTGGACCCAGGCCGTACGCGATAGCGGTGAGGTGCTGGGCTGGCCTGAACTCGGCACGCGAGGCCCGGTGTTGGACAAGCACAGCACCGGCGGCGTCGGCGACTGCGTCAGTCTCGTGCTGGCGCCGATGCTGGCCGCTTGCGGTGGCTTCGTGCCGATGATCTCGGGCCGCGGGCTGGCACACACCGGCGGCACACTGGACAAAATGTCGGTACTGCCTGGCTACGCGATCGAGGTGGATGCCGCGCGATTGAAGCGCGTGGTGATGGACACCGGCATGGCAATCGTCGGCGCGGGTGCGAGCCTCGCCCCGTCCGACCGTCGCGTTTACGCGGTGCGCGACGTCACCGCCACGGTCGATTCCCTGCCGTTGATCGTGGCCAGTATTCTCGGCAAGAAGCTCGCCGCTGGTGCTGATGTTCTCGTGCTGGACGTCAAACAGGGCAGTGGCGCGATTTTCACTGATCCGCAGCAGGCGATGCAGCTGGCGCGGATGCTCGTCGACGTGGCCAACCAGACCGGTCTGCGTTGTACTGCCTTGCTCACTGACATGGAGGAGCCGCTCGCACCTGCGGTTGGCAATGCGCTTGAGCTGGGTCTTTGCCTGGCCTATCTCCAGGGCGAGGTGCGGCCACCGCGCCTTCACGAGGTGTCGATTGCACTGGGTGCGGAACTGCTCGCAACATCGGGATTGGAGCTGAGTCATGAGCACGCCCGGGAGAAATTGCTGCGGGCGCTCGATAGCGGCGCCGCGGCCGAATGCTTCGCGCGATCAGTTGCAGCGCTGGGCGGTCCGAGTGACGTGTTTGCGTGGCGTCGATCCGGGCTGGAACAGGCACCAGTGCGTCGGATGTTCAGCGCTGAAGGGCAGGGGTTCGTCGACCGGCTCGATGCCCGTCTGATCGGCGAGATCGCGGTCGATCTTGGCGCCGGTCGGCGACATCCTGACCAGGTCATCGACCCATGGGTGGGTCTGCAACTTGCGGCGCAACGAGGTGATTGGGTTGAACACGGCCAACCGTTGTGCGAAGTGCATGCACCGGATGCGGCTGCCGCCGAGCAGGCAATTGCGGTGCTTGAGCGAGCGGTGAGCCTGAGTAACAGTGCGCCGGTCACGGCGACCATCGTGGACCGGGTGGAAGCCCCGGACATGTCCGCGGCGGTGCGCTGGGGAGAGAACACAGCATGAGTCGCGTCCTGTTTCTCGTGCTCGATTCACTGGGCATCGGTGCGCTCGACGACGCCGAGCGCTATGGAGATGCCGGCAGCAATACGCTCGCACACATCGCAGACTGGTGTGCGCTCCCACTCGCCGAGGGCGGGCGCGGCCAGCCACTCCGACTGCCGCAGCTGGTCAGCCTCGGGCTCGGCAGGGCCGCCGAGCTGGTTCGAGGCCGACCGCTTCCAGGTCTGGGCTCGCGAGTCGAACCTGTCGCACGCTGGGGCGCGATGACCGAACTGTCCACCGGCAAAGACACGGTTTCAGGGCACTGGGAGTTGTGTGGACTTCCGGTCGACTTCGAGTGGGGCTACTTCACCGAGTTTGTCGAAAGCTTTCCCGAACAGCTCGTTCGTGCGCTTGCCCAGGCAGCGGGTTGCGAGGGAGTGTTGGGTCGCTGCCGGGCTTCGGGTACCGAGATCATCCAGCTTCTGGGTCAGCAACATCTCGAATCCGGGTGGCCGATTGTCTACACCTCAGCCGATTCGGTAGTGCAGATTGCGGCACACGAGGAGATGTTTGGCCTGGATCGACTGTATCGGCTCTGCGCTGACGCGCGGCAACTGGTGGACCCTTATCGGGTCGGCCGCGTCATCGCCCGGCCGTTCGTGGGTGACGCCGCATCCGGTTTCCGCCGAACGCCAAACCGTCGCGACTTCGCGACGCCGCCGACGGCACCCACCTTGCTGGATGCGGTCATCGACGCGGGAGGCGAAGTCATTGCGGTCGGCAAGATCTCCGATATTTTCGCGGGTCGCGGCATCTCCGAGTCGATCAAGGCCTACGGTCTGGACGGCCTGATGCAGGCCAGTGCGGATGCGCTGTCGCGCTGCAAGCCTGGCGGTCTGGTCTTCACCAATCTTGTCGATTTCGACCAGGAATACGGACACCGCCGCGACATTGCCGGTTACGCTGCGGCGCTCGAGCACTTTGACGAGCTGCTCGGATCGATGCTCGGCACATGGCGGGCAGGCGACCTGCTGGTACTGAGCGCCGACCATGGCAATGATCCCAGCTGGCCGGGCAGTGATCACACGCGCGAGCATGTTCCCGCCCTGCTGTACGCACAGGACCTCGCGGGCGGCAGCGTTGGGATCCGTGAGGGATTCTGCGACGTCGGCCAAAGCATCGCCGCGTGGCTGGGTTTGCCTCCGCTACCGCGAGGCACCGATCTTCTCGGCCGGGGTATGCCGGCAACCGGTCTTGCCAAGTGATGGACTAAAGACCGTACTGCTGCCCGGCGATCCCGCGCGCGCAGCCTATATCGCCGAACGCTTTTTCGATGAGCCAAAACGCGTGTGTTCGCTGCGCAACATGTGGGGATATACCGGCTCGTATCGTGGGCACGCCGTCTCGGTAATGGGCAGTGGCATGGGCATTCCGTCTTCGCTGATCTACGCCACCGAGCTGATAGACCACTTCGGTGTCCAAAGGCTGCTGCGCGTTGGAACCTGCGGAGCCGTGGCCGCCGAGCTGGAACTCGGCGACCTCGTGCTCGCCTCGGGTGCGTGTACGGACTCGGGCGTCAATCGACAGCGTTTCGGCGGATACGACTTCGCTGCCATCGCAAGTTTCGCGATGGTTGAACCCCTGGTCGCGACAGCACGCGCGAAAGGTTTGTCCATGCGGGTAGGCAATGTGTTCTCGACTGATCTGTTCTATTCCCCCGATCCTCTCGCATTGTCCCGGATGCAGGCGATGGGCGTGCTGGGTGTGGAAATGGAGGCCGCCGGACTCTACGGGTTGGCGGCGCAGAAGCGGGTCGAGGCCGCGACGCTGCTGACCGTGTCCGACCATCTGCTGGACGGCAGTTCAATGTCACCCGCCGCGAGGGAATCGGGTCTTGCAACGATGATCGGGCTCGCACTCGACAGCCTGTGGATTGACGCGGCTGACTGACGAGCTGACGGGAACGTCAGAGAGGCCGCCTCATGAAGATTCGGCCAGGTGGAGCAGAAAAGGGGTCAGAGTGATTATCTGGTTTTTTGGGGCGGCCGTGCGGCAGAAAAAAGTGTTCACAAACATTTTCTTTCGTTTGCAGCACGCCGGAAATTCACTCTGACCCCTTTTATCTGACCCCTTTTATCGGGACGCGTGCCAAACTGATCGGCTTGCTTGTCATACCGTGTCAAAGCGCCACGACATGCGCCACCAGTGCCACCGCACCATACTGCAAGCAAGCGCGCGCTGGCGGGCCTTGCGCGATCCAGCTGTCGCCAGTGTGCAGCGTGCTACCAGCCACATGGATCTGGCCGGCCGCGCAGTAGACCAACACCACCGTAGGGTCGAGCAACCGAGTCTGCTCGTCGCGCCACACGTTGAGGCCGCTTTGCGCATACGAGCGGCGCACCATCAGGTTGAAATCGCGGGTCGGTCCGCCAGCCAACTCGACCGATACGTTGGCTTCACCCGAAAACGCGAAAGGTGCAAACTGCGTAGTTAATGCGTGCACCTGGCCGCAATCCAGAGTCATGGTAAAACCGCGCCCATCGAGGAGCGCGATATGGCGATCCACTCCGGGGAAGCAGGAAAACGGTGCAGCGGTGTCAACCGCAGCAACGCTCGCACGCCACAAGAAATCGTCGCTGCTGGCACCTGCGGGCCGCGCCGCGATTTCGCGTGTGCTACCCAGGCCATTCTTCCACGGCCTCGCAGTACAGTCCTGCAAATGAATGATCATGCGTCGCGGTGTCCCGTTGCGGCATAGTAGGCTTTTGACCATAGCGCGGATAAGCCTGCTGTCGACGATCCGACACCAAGCGCAAAGCAGCGCGGATTTCCCGCTACCGCCAGCGATACCGCCTGCGCGCCGCGTCTTGCGTGATAGTAGCGCCTGAACCGATCCCGTTCGCCACCCAGAGACCGCCATGCACGCGGCTGTCTCGATGCTGAGCCGGAGCGCGATCTTGGAATTCGTGCCGATCATACTCGCGAGAACATTCTCCCTATCCCAGCGCGATCTCGGCTGTACGGCAAATTCGCGCGACTGAAGCAAGCCGCCGCTAACTGGCGTTGGCGAAGCAACAACGGGGTCAGCTTCGCTCACGGAGACCCAACAAGTGCTCCTGACGCCACTTGATCTGCACCCATTTGGGCAGCCAGACGGGGTCCCCTTTGGTTCAAGGTACGATCTTGCGGGCCATGGCCACAAGTTCCCTGGTGGTAATACGCTCGATCGGCCGATGTCCCAGGGTTGGCAAAAGGTCCTTGTCGAGATACATGCGAACCTGACCTGCTGTGCGCTCCGCCCAAGCTCCGAAAAAAGGGGTCAGAGTGAATTTCCCAGATGGGCGACTCTGACCCGAATGGCACTGACTTCTTTTTCCCAGAATCAGGTTCAAACCTCGCCGCCACAGCCAATACTGGGGGACCAGGATTCGAACCTGGATAGGCAGAGTCAGAGTCTACAGTCCTACCGTTAGACGATCCCCCAAAAGCGGGATGCCAGGTACTCCAGATGCTAAATCAGCGCTTGGAGAACTGCGTGGCTTTACGGGCTTTGTGCAGGCCGACCTTCTTGCGCTCGACGGCACGGGCATCGCGGGTCATGAAACCAGCTTTGCGCAGTGGAATCTTCAGCGTTTCGTCGTACTCGACCAGTGCCCGAGAAATGCCGAGACGGATGGCGCCGGCCTGGCCGGTCATGCCGCCGCCTTCAACGGTTGCCATGACGTCGAATCGTTCGCTGTTCTCGGTCAATTGCAACGGCTGGCGTACGATCATCTGTGCGGTCTCGCGGCCGAAGAACTGGTCGAGCGCTTTGCCGTTGATGGTGATCGCACCGCTGCCCTTACGCAGAAATACGCGTGATGTTCCTCAGATCTCCAGCGCTTGTGGCTGCTGGGCAGTATGCGGGTGGTCAGTACCGCTGTACACCTTGAGTTTACGGTACATGGCACGGCCCAGGGTGGTCTTGGGCAACATGCCTTTGACGCCAAGCTCAATCACCCGCTCCGGGTGTTTGGCCAGCATGTCTTTGAGCGGCATGCTTTTCATGTTACCGACATAGCCGGTGTAACGGTAATAGATCTTGTCGCTCATCTTCCGGCCAGTCACCGCCACTTGGGCAGCGTTGATCACGACGATGTAATCGCCGGTATCAACGTGCGGGGTGTACACCGGCTTGTGCTTGCCGCGCAGGCGGCGGGCGACTTCGGTGCACAGACGACCCAGCGTTTTGCCACTGGCATCGACCACGAACCAGTCACGCTGTACGCTTTCGGTCTTGGCGCTGAACGTCTTCATGTGGATGAACCTTGAATGATCGGGGTGAAAGGCGCGAAATGATAGCCAAAATCACCCACACAGGCAAGACCTGCCGGGCGAACTACCACTCCGTCGCGAAGCCGCGTATTGTAGCATGAACTATGTAGTAAACCGCAATAGCCATGCGGGTAGCCCGTATTTGGCGGGCCTGACCAAGCAGTGTCCGCGCAGGTGGCGTTCGTCCACAAATCTGATATGGAGCCATGCATGAGTACCGACATCCGCCAGTACAGTCGGCTGGACCGAGCCCTTTCTGAAGTAGGTCATGCCTTGGCGACCACCTTCGGCGAAGCACAGGCCACCCGCCCATCTCCCGCCGATGGCGAACCGCACCCGGATCTGGACGACGCTCAACGACGCCACGTGGCCGGACTGATGCGGGTCAATCACACCGGCGAAGTGTGCGCTCAGGCGCTGTATCTGGGGCAGGCAGTGCTTGCGCGCGACGAGGAAACGCGCAGCTACCTTGAGCAGGCCGCCAGCGAAGAGAACGATCATTTGGCCTGGTGCGGACAACGACTGGTCGAGCTGGGTAGCCGCCCCAGTCTGTTCAACCCGATATGGTATGCGGGCAGTTTTGCGATAGGCACAGCGGCAGCTGCCGCCAGCGACCGCATCAGCCTCGGCTTCGTGGTTGAAACCGAACGCCAGGTCGAAGCACACTTGGGCGAGCACCTCCAGCGCCTGCCGCCACATGATCAGCGGTCGCGTGCGATTCTCGCGCAAATGAAGACCGACGAGGCCCAGCATGCAAACCATGCGCTTGAACGCGGCGGGGTGGATCTGCCGTTTCCGGTGCCTACTTTGATGCGCTTGGCGTCGAATTTGATGAAGGCTATTGCGTATCGGGTTTGAGTTTGGGCCGCGCCCGGGGCGTGTGGACGGTGGTTGGACTTTGCCGACAGTAGGGTGCTGCTGAACGAAGTGAAGCGCACCATTGAGCGACGCGTATTTCTGGAGGACCCCCTCTCGGTCTCCCCCTCTGCCAAGGGGAAAGAAATCCGGCATCGCTCGATCCACAGCGAGTCCCGAGTCCCGAGTCCCGAGTCCCGAGTCCCGCAACAGCATCACATCAAATTGCGGCCGTGGAACAGTTCTTCGATTTCGCGTTTGAGCAGTTTCTCGATGCGATTGCGTTCGCGCTTGTCCAAGTCTTCGGCGTGGGCACCGAACATATAGGTGTCCAGATCCTGGTCTTTGACCAGCATTTTGGTGTGGAAGATACTTTCCTGGTACACGTTGACATCGTACATGCGATATTTCTGGCGGATGTTTCGCGCCAGATAGTCCTGGATCGAATTGATCTTGTGATCGATGTAGTGCTTCTTGCCCTTCACGTCGCGGGTAAAACCGCGCACCCGGTAATCCATGATGACAATATCTGACTCGAAGCTGTCGATCAGGTAATTGAGTGCTTTCAGTGGCGATATCACCCCACAGGTTGCCACATCGATATCGGCACGGAAGGTGGCAATACCGTTGTAAGGGTGCGTCTCGGGGTAGGTGTGTACGGTGATGTGGCTTTTGTCCATGTGCGCAACCACTGCTCCGGGAATGGTGTCGCGGTCCAGTTGATGCAGCACCGGCTCCTCGGAGATCAGAATCGTGACCGACGCGCCCTGTGGATCGTAGTCCTGGCGGGCGATGTTGAGGATGTTGGCGCCAATGGAATCTGCCACTGCGGTCAGTATCTGGGTCAGGCGCTCGGCGTTGTAAGCTTCGTCGATGTACTCGATGTAGCGCCGGCGCTGCTCCGCTGTTGCGGCATAGCAAACATCATAGATGTTGAAGCTGAGTGCTTTGGTGAGGTTGTTGAATCCCTGCAGACGCAGGCGAGACAGAGGCTTGACCAATTAATTGTCTCCCGGCCGCCATGCGGCCCATGATTGCCGCAATGCGCAGACACGCAGATGCGACGGCAAATCAACCGGCACTGAAGTGGCGGCGGTAGAAACCAAGTGAACGAGGCAAAGCCATTTCAAGTCAGGCTTTTGATCACTTGAGGCAAATAGCGATAGCTACTCAAAAAAATGAGCGAAACCCTGAACAAAACCGACCAAACTGCGGCCACTTGAGTTCCTGCCACCTACGCTTTCAGGCTGGCATTACTTTGGCAATGGCACCAAGTTTGCAATTATGCGCAATTCCGGGTTGCTTTGAAAGTAAATTTCGTAGCTTGGCAGAAACTGAAAGACTCTGCTTATGCCATAAACAGTTGCCTATTTGTGTGACACAGGACACAATGCCAATGTACTGCCTCACAACATCTGACCGACTCAGCGAGTCGCCAGGCGTTCCGATGCAAAGCGCATTTGCGCAGCCAAGGGTTATCCCCTTGCATGCAGACAGACATCCAGCGGCTCACTCCCTCGGAAGCCGGGTTCGAAGGCCACGGCCTGTTTGCAGTACTCGCCAGGGAACAGCCCTTGGCACGTGCCGTGCCTTAGCCTTGCTTGGCCCGCGAGCCTGAATTGAACAGGCCGACAATATGAAAGCAGTACACTAGTGCCCCTGACCCCTGAATCAGAGCCCAAAGTGAACCGACCGGACGATGACATGCCACAGCTAAGGTATACCCTGCAGCAGGCGCTCGTGCGCTCGCAGAACCCTGTAAATCTGGCGCCTGATCAAGACGCTATCAATCAGTTTCTCGCCCACTGCCACCGCCGCAGCTACTCCAAAAAATCGGTGATCATGCGACCTGGTGACCCGGCGACCACCCTGTACTACGTGATCAGCGGTTCGGTCGCGATCCTGTCTGAGGACGAGAACGGCCGCGAGTTGATCCTCACCTACGTCAATCGCGGCGAGTTTATCGGCGAAATGGGCCTGTTTGTAGAATCGCCTCACCGCGACGTCACCGTGCGCACGCGCAACAACTGCGAGTTGGCTGAGATTACCTACGACCGCCTGTTCCAGTTGTTCGAAACGCAGTTGCGCGAAGTATGCCCCAAACTGCTGTTCGCGATCGGCCAGCAATTGTCCAACCGCTTGTTACAGAGCAACCGCAAGGTCAGCCGACTGGCATTCATGGATGTCAGCAATCGCGTGGCACGCACGCTGGTGGACTTGTGCACCGAGCCCGACGCCATGAGCCACCCGGACGGCACCCAGATTCGTATTTCACGTCAGGAGATCAGCCGCATTGTGGGTTGCTCGCGTGAGATGGTTGGACGCGTGCTCAAGGAACTGGCCGCAGAAAAGATGATCGATGTCTCGGGCAAGACCATCGTGGTGCTGGGTACGCGATAGGTATGGAAGCCATGCTGCGCACGAATCGCCCCCTAACTTAGGGGTGTGCAAGCCATGCTGCGCATGAGCTTCCCCCAAAGACTTTGCTGCGCAAAATTTTGGGCCCCCACATGCGCTGCCACACCCCTATTCGTGCTGCGCACGAATCGCCCCCTAACTTAGGGGGCTGAGCCTTCTACCTCGAGCGTCCGATTCTTTGTAGCGGCGGGCCATGCCCGCGAACGCGATGCGCAGCGAAACCCGCAAGATCCATCGCGGGCATGGCCCGCTCCTACAATCGAGCGCTGCTGCTATGCGGGCCTGGCTTGCGGGAAGAGGCGCTTGAGTTCGGCGCCGGGATCGGGGCAGCGCATGAAGGTTTCACCTACCAGGAAAGCGTTGATGCCAGCAGCGCGCAGTCGCGCCACATCTTCGGGCGTGCGAATGCCGCTTTCACTGACCAACAAGCGGTCGTAAGGTACGGCATCACGCAACTTGATGCTGGTTTCCAGGCTGGTCTCGAAGGTGCGCAGGTTGCGGTTGTTGACGCCAATCAGCGGTGCCGGCAGTGCCAGACCACGCTCGAGTTCCTCCTCATCGTGCACTTCCACCAGCACGTCCATATCCAACTCAGCCGCCAACAGGCACAGTTCCAGCAAATCGTCGTCGCCAAGCGCTGCCACGATCAACAGGATGCAATCCGCTCCGATCGAGCGCGCCTCCCAGACCTGGTACGGGTCGATGATGAAGTCCTTGCGCAGAACAGGTAGTGGGCAGGCGCCGCGGGCCTGTACCAAAAAAGCCTCGCTACCTTGAAAAAAATGTGCGTCTGTCAGCACCGACAGGCAGGTGGCGCCGCCGGCGGTATAGCTTGTGGCAATGCGCGCGGGATCAAAGTCATCGCGTATTACTCCCTTGCTGGGACTGGCTTTCTTGATCTCGGCGATGACGGCTGGCCGGCCATCTTCGATACACGCCTCCATGGCAGCGGCGAAACCGCGCGTGTCCGGAAGATCCTGACAGCGTACCCGCAGCTCATTCAATGGCGTGTGCAGCTGGCGCTCGGAAATTTCTTCGTGTTTCCGCTTGAGGATATGTTGCAGAATGTCTGACATGCCGGGTTTCTGGGTTCTGGATTCGGGGCAAGCTTAACGTGTAAGCCGGATGAAGCGAAATTGCTGGCCGGCCCAGAGCCGAAGGCCGGAGCGGGCTTCACCAGAGATTTGATTTCACCGCGTTGCCGGCTCCGTCGCTTTGCTCCTTGAACCGGCCTGCGATATATGCCACGTGCTGAGCCCGCGGGAAAATCAGCTGGCGGATTGTGCCAGCATCTGCGTGGTGGCTACGAATTGCTGCATCTTCTCCAATGCGGCACCACTGTCGAGCGCATTAGTGGCTTGCTTTACACCGTCATCGATTGTCTGCGCGATGCCTGCGGCATAAAGCGCCGCACCGGCATTCAACGCGACAATATCGTGTGCAGCGCCAGCCTGTCCCCGCAATACGTCCATAACCGTGTCCCGGGATTCATCGGCATTCCCCACACGCAAATTGCGGCTGGAGGCCATGGCAAGGCCAAAGTCTTCAGGCTCGATTTCGTATTCGCGCACTTTCCCGTCACGCAGTTCCCCGACCAGGGTGCTGGCACCCAGCGAAATTTCGTCCAGGCCATCACGCCCGTACACAACCAATGCGCGGCACGCGCCCAGCCGTTCCAGCACACGGACCTGGATACCGACCAGATCCTCATGGAACACACCCATCAGAATATTTGGCGCACCGGCCGGATTGGTCAACGGACCGAGAATGTTGAACAGGCTCTTGACGCCCATCTCTTTACGCACCGGCGCCACCACCTTCATGGCAGGATGGTGGTTGGGCGCAAACATGAAGCCGATGCCGGTTCTGACGATGCAATCGCTGATCTGCGCTGGCGCAAGATCAATACGCGCGCCCAGCGCTTCGAGCAGATCAGCACTACCGGATTTGGAAGACACGCTGCGGCCGCCATGCTTGGCGACTTTAGCCCCCGCAGCAGCGGCCACGAACATGGCGGTGGTGGATATATTGAAGGTGCTGGCACCATCTCCGCCGGTACCAACAATATCCACGAACCCTGAGCTGTCGGGCACCGTTACGGGTGTCGCCAGCTCGCGCATGACCCGTGCTGCGCCAGTGATCTCGTCAATCGTTTCTTTCTTGACTCTGAGCCCAGTGATGATCGCCGCCGTCATCAGAGGACTTACCTCGCCGGCCATGATCTGGTGCATCAGCTCGACCATCTCATCGTGGAATATCTCGCGATGCTCGATGGTGCGCTGCAGGGCTTGCCGTGGGGTGAAACTCATGCCGGCTCCCGTGTCGAGACTTCGAGGAAGTTGCGCAGCATGTCATGTCCGTGGCGGGTGAGGATGGATTCTGGGTGAAACTGCACGCCTTCGATCGGCAGCGTCTTGTGTTTCAGGCCCATGATTTCATCGAGGCTGCCATCG
>CAJDWN010000079.1_pt1 | contig 13864 bp, 12 predicted proteins | sample 7391581 | NCBI WGS metagenome assembly CAJDWN01 (sample SAMEA7055736, study PRJEB34461) | soil metagenome | biome: terrestrial ecosystem; feature: Peninsula; material: soil | place: Antarctica | collected 2016 | reverse complement strand
GAAGATGCCTTCGTCAGCATTATCGGCAGCGAGGAGGGCCTGGCGGCATGAATCGCGTACTGACCGTCCTGCTCAAGGAAGTAAAAGAAAACCTGCGCGACAAACGCACTCTGGTAAGTGCCCTGATCTACGGTCCACTGATCGGCCCGGTGATCTTCGTGTTGATGATGAATCTGGTGATTACCCAGCAGTTGGAAAAAGCCGAAGCGCCGCTGAAGCTACCGGTGATCGGCGCCAGCCACGCGCCTAACCTGGTGAACTTTCTACGCCAGCAGGGCCTGGAGCCGCAGCCGCCCGTGGCCGATCCGATTGCTACGGTGCGCAATCGCGATGCCGATGCGGTGCTGAAGATTCCGGCCGGCTATGGCGAGGCCTGGCGCAAAGGCGAGCCAGCTCAAGTGGAGTTGTACTTTGATTCTTCGCAAAGCGACTCGTCGGCTCCGGTACGGCGTATTGGCCACATGCTGGATGCCTACGGGCAACAAAACGGTGCCATGCGCGTGATTGCGCGCGGTTTCTCGCCGACCTTGGTACGCCCATTGCACGTCGACGAGCGCGACCAGTCCACACCGCAGTCGCGTGCCGGCAACTTGTTCGCAATTTTGCCGTACTTTTTCGTGTTGACGATATTTCTGGGTGGTATGTATCTGGCCATCGATCTCACGGCTGGCGAGCGCGAGCGTCAGTCGCTGGAGCCGTTGTTCGCCAATCCGGTGGCACGTTGGCGAATATTATTGGGCAAGATTGGCGCCATCTGCTGCTTCTCGCTGGTCAGCCTGCTCATAAGCATCGCGGCCTTCGCGGTGGCCGGCCACTTCATCCCCACCGAAAAGCTGGGTATGGTTCTGAAACTTGATCTCGGCTTTGCGGGCCAGGTCCTGTTACTGATGGCGCCACTGGTCGCCTTGCTGGCTATTTTGCAGACGCTGGTATCGGCATTCGCCAAGAGCTACCGCGAGGCACAGACCTATCTCGGCATCCTGATGCTGGTGCCGGCCCTGCCATCGGTGGTGCTCAGCGTCATGCCGGTGAAGACGGCCGGGTGGATGTATGCCGCACCGCTACTGGCGCAACAAGTGGGCATCACCGATTTGTTGCGCGGCAATCCGGTCAGCGCCGCGAATATCGGACTGGCGCTGATCACCGGCTTTGCTGCCGCGTTAGCGGTTGGCTTTGTGACCGCTTGGGTTTACCAGTCCGAACGTCTGGCTATCTCGGCGTAAGACCGAACAACCCTCTCAGTCTCCCCTTCTGCCAGGGGGGAGGCAAAACAACTCCCTACCCCACAGAATGCAAGACGAAAAGCAAAAGCGGCAGGCCTGCCATTACAATCAGTGGTTTGTTGCCCGATGGCTGAGTAGATGTTGCACGGAAACCGCATTGTCGTGGTGATGCCTGCCTATCGTGCGGGCAAGACACTGGAAGATTGTTACGCTGCTATTCCCCACGACATTGTCGACCAGGTCTTGCTGGTCGATGATGCCAGCAATGACGACACCATGGAGGTGGCTCAGCGGCTGGGTATCACGGCGCATCGTCATGCGCAGAACCGTGGCTATGGTGGCAACCAGAAAACCTGCTATCGCCTGGCGCTGCAAGCTGATGCCGATATCGTGGTGATGTTGCACCCGGATTATCAGTACGAGCCGCGCCTGATCACGGCGATGGCGGCCATGATCGCATCGGGAGTCTACGACGTGGTGGTGGGTTCGCGCATTCTCGGCAATACTGCGCTGGCCGGTGGTATGCCGCTGTACAAATATTTGGCCAATCGCGGCCTGACGCTGATCCAGAACCTGGTGGCGGGCTGCAAGTTGTCGGAGTTTCATTCCGGTTACCGAGCCTTTTCGCGTCGCGTGCTGACCACCTTGCCATTGAAAGCCAATTCCGATGATTTCGTATTCGACAACCAGATGCTGATGCAGGCTCTGGCTTTTGACATGGCAATCGGTGAAGTGTCCTGTCCAACGCGCTACTTCCCGGAGGCCAGCGAGATCAATCTGCAGCGTTCGATCGTCTATGGTCTGGGTGTGCTGCGCACGACCTGTCAGTACCGCGCCTGGCGTTGGCGCCTTGCCAAGCCGCGAATTTTCTCTAGCGATCCGGGGCTGCGACTGGATGCCAGATCGGACCACCCCGGCGCATGAACGAGGCTGTGGCCGATCCGCGCCGCGATTGGCCATGGTGGCTTTTACTGGGAGTATCGCTGACAACTGGCGCATTCCTTCGCATCTGGCAGCTCGGCGATCAGATACTGATCGACGATGAGTGGCATGCACTGCACAAGCTGCTGCAGTCCGGCATGGTCGGTATTGCCACGCACTTCGGGGGAGCCGACTATTCGATTCCCCTGACGCTCTATTACCGCGCCCTGTACGATCTTGGCGCGCTGTCCGAGTGGCCGATACGTCTGCCTCTGCTTGTTGCTGGCCTGGCCCTGCTTCTGGCGCCGCTGGCCATGCGCAGACTGGCCTTGCCCACGCGCGTTGTGTGGACGGCATTGCTGGCTTTGTCGCCGGTGCTGATCTACCTGAGTCGCACCGCACGACCGTATGCGTTGAACTGCCTTCTGGTTGGATTCGCTGTAGTTGCTTTTGAGCGCTGGTGGCGCGGTGGCAGTCGTGCGCAGCGCTGGGCATGGGGCTACGCCGTGGCCACTGTACTGGCGGCGTGGCTGCATCTGTTGACCCTGGCTTTCACGCTGCTGCCCTTTTTCTGGTTCGGCGTGCCGGCGCTGTGGCGATGGACGCGTGCCGGGGAAACAAGACCGGTGCTGCGTTTGCTGTTTCTGGGCCTGGCGACTTTGCTGCCGTTGCTGATTTTCCTGTTGCCGCCGCTGATAGGCGACTGGCATGCCATGAGCAGCAAGGCCGGTCTGGGACAGTTGGACCTGGCCAGTAGTTGGCGCACGGTCTTGATGGCTATGGGTAGTGCCCATGTGGTGCTGGTTCTGGCAGAGCTGATGTTGTGTGGCTACGGCGCGCGGCGCCTGTGGCAGCGGCAGCCTGATTGGCTGGCCTATCTGGCATTCGTCGCGGTCGCTGGTTTGGCTTTGATCGTGCTGACGCAGCCCAACTGGATCCAGCATCCGGGGGTGTTGATGCGCTATGTGGTGCCGGTGCTGCCTTTGCTTCTGTTGCTGCTGGCAGAAGGAGCCGCAGGAATTTTGGGCAAGTTGCGCTGGCCTGCCTTGGGCAGCGCGCTGGCGTTGGCGCTGATGGCCGGGGTTTATTTTGTCGGGCCGTTGCCGTTCGAGTTGTATCGACCCAACCAGTTCACCGGCGATGTGCGTTTTCAGTATTCCAACGATCCGCTGCATACCCTGTTGGCCACCGGTATCAAGCTCAATGACATTCCACGTTTCTACTTCCAACTTGCGAAACTGCCGCCGCGCAGCGTCACCGTCGCCGAAGGCCCGTGGCGGCTGGAATCACAGTTCAATCCCCTGCCTTGGTATCAGCAGCTGGATAAGCAGTACCGCAGAATCGCCATGATCACCCCGGTGTGTGGCTATCGCGATTGGGGCGAGTATCAGCCCGATCAAGAGGGCATTCAGCTCAATCAGTTTGTGCATCTGGGTGACTTGATGGATGGCCATGACCACGGCGTGGATTTTCTGGTATTGCACATCAAGCCCTGGACCACCATGCCGCCGCAGCTACTGCGCTGGCCAGACATGAATCAGTGTCTGGCAACCGTGACCGCAAAGCTTGGGCCACCCATCTACCGTGATGCACGTATTGCAGCATTCGATTTGCGATAGCGGCTGACCGCTGACCACAAATCGCTTTGCGCGTACCATGTGGACTTCGTCAAACCGGGAATACACGCATGTCACGAATCGTCACCTTTGCTGCACTGGGGCTTTGCAGCCTTGTTCTGACCGCCTGCAATCAACAACAGGCATCGGACCCGCAGCCGGCAGACGCGGCGACGGCGGCCGTGGCTGCCAGCACGCCCGCTCACGTCAACTCCAGCCAGGATGCTTACGTCGAAAAGCAACTGGGCAAATACGCCGAGGTGACCCTGAAGGCTGACCTGTCCGGGCTTGATACGCAGCAGCAAGAAATGCTGGGCCTGCTGATTCAGGCGGCCGATGTCATGAATGGCTTGTATTGGGAGCAGAGTTGGGGTGATCGCGACAGCTTGATGGCGCAGATCAGTGATGCCGATACGCGCCGTTTCGTGGATATCAACTTCGGCCCCTGGGACCGGCTCAACAACGACCATCCTTTTGTCGCCGGCATCGGCGCGCGTCCGACCGGCGCACGCTTCTACCCGGAGGATATGAGCAAGGCCGAGTTTGAAGCCGCCGACCTCGAGGACAAAGCTTCGCTGTACACAGTGCTGCGTCGCGATGAAACCGGCAAACTCACTACCATTCCCTACCATCAGTTGTGGCGTGGTCAGCTTGAAAAGGCTGCCAGCTTGCTGCACCGAGCTTCGAGGTTGGCGCAGGACAAAGATTTTGCCAATTTTCTGAATCTGCGTGCCGAGGCGTTGCTCAGCGACAACTACCGGGCCAGCGACATGGCCTGGATGGGCATGAAGAACAATCCGATCGATATCATCATCGGACCCATAGAGACCTATGAGGATCAATTGTTCGGCTACAAGGCCGCCTATGAGTCTTACGTGCTGATCAAGGACATGGACTGGAGCAAACGATTGGCGCGCTTTGCCAGATACCTGCCCGAACTGCAGCACGAGTTGCCGGTGCCGGAAAAGTACAAGGCTGAAAAGCCCGGTTCGGATGCCGATCTCAACGCCTATTTTGCCGTCTACTACGCCGGCGACGCCAATGTCGGTGCCAAGACCATCGCCATCAATCTGCCCAATGATGAAACGGTGCAGCTGGAAAAGGGTACGCGTCGTCTGCAGCTGGAGAACGTGATGCAGGCCAAGTTCGACCAGATCATGGTGCCCATCGGCCATGAGTTGATCGCCGAGGACCAGCAGAAGAACCTTACTTTCGATGCCTTCTTCCAGAACACCATGTTCCACGAGGTCGCCCACGGGTTGGGGATCAAAAACACACTGGACGGCAAGGGTACCGTGCGCAAGGCGCTCAAGGACCAGGCTTCCAGTTTCGAGGAAGGCAAGGCCGATGTGCTGGGCCTGTTCATGGTGACCAAGCTGGCCGACAAGGGTGAGCTGGACAAGACCCGGTTGATGGACAACTACGTCACCTTCCTGGCCGGCATCCTGCGCTCGGTGCGTTTCGGTGCTTCCGATGCGCACGCCACGGCCAACATGGTGCGTTTCAACTTCTTCAAGCAAATGGGCGCTTTCAGTCGTGATGAGGCAAGTGGCCGATACCTGGTCGATTTCGACAAAATGACCGAAGCCATGAACGCACTGTCGAAGAAGCTGCTGACCGTGCAGGGTGATGGTGATTACGCCGAGGCCCAGCACATGGCCGATACATTGGGCAAGGTCGGCCCGCAGCTGGCGGTTGACCTCAAGCGTCTTGATGCCGCCAACATTCCCGTCGACATTACCTTCAAACAGGGCGCAGCTGTGCTCGGGCTAAAGTCTGAGGCTGAAGAAAACCGGTAGGCCGGTTCAAGGAGCGAAGCGACGGAACCGACGTTGGCTCTGGGCCTTTGCGATCGTGACCATCGGTCTGGCGTAGATATCATTCAACCCGTAACCACCCGCAACCACATGTGATGCCGGCTCCGGCCTGCGGCCTTGAGCCAGCCTACAGCCTTGCGCTGCGTAGGCCGGTTCAAGGGCCGTAGCGACGACCGGTGCTAGCCGAGAAATGCGGTGAGCCGTTCGGCTACGGTGATAGGGTGTTCCAGGTGCAGGTGGTGATGGCCGGCCAAGTGCTCGATGCGGATGTCGGGCAGGCAGGCGGCGCGCGCTTCGATCATGGCGGCTGGCAGGTAGGGTGTTTCCGGCTGGGCCAGGAGTAGCCAGGTCGGACATTCTATGCCGGCCAGCAGACGATGCACCTGGTCTTCTGCCATACGCACCGAGGACGGTTCGGTGAGCCGCGGATCGGAGCGCCAGCTCAGCCCGCCTTCGACCTCCACCATGGCGCGCTCGATGATCGGTCGGGCGAGTCGGGCCGGCAGGCCGCTGGCGCGGCTGCGCGCGGTAGCTGCGCTGTCGATATCTGAAAATACGCGCAAGCGTCGTGCACGATCTTTCGATGGGGGCGCGACCGCGCTACGGAATCGTTGCAACGTGCTGTCCGGCATATCGGGTAGTGGGCCCAAACCTTCGATCAGGGCCAAGCGGCGGACGCGTCCGGGCGCAGCTGCCGCCACCAATGAGCCGATCCCGGCGCCCATCGAGTGGCCCAGAAGATCAAACGTGTCCAGCCCCAGGGCAGTGGCAGCGGCGAGCACGACCTGCACCGAATCGGCAAAGTGATAATGCACGAAGCGGCTCGAAGGCAGGTGGTCCGAATGGCCGTGGCCGGGCAGATCCAGCGCGATCAGCCGGCGGTGTTCAAAGTGGCTGGCCAGAGGCGAGAAACTGGCGGCGTTATCCAGCCAACCGTGAAGGGCCAGCAGCGGCGGTGCATCGCCCGGGCCGTGCACCAGTGCGGCCAGCTCCAGGTCATCAAGAGAAATACGGATTTCATTCATGGTCTGTCGCATGCCTCGCGATGAACTGTAGAGTGTGCTGACAAAGAAAGCGCACGCAGCTTGATGTGGTGAGCTTGCGATGTCTTTCGCGTAGCCTGTCTTGAGATTGTCGAAGGGCTCAGAATCATCCTAAGAAAGCGTGTCTCCCAGCCGCCAATCCCCTGTGTAGTCAGTGATCAGTGCCGCCAGCGCGTCGGCATGTGCGCTGCTGGCATTGAGCGCCGGAATATAGCGAAGACTCTCGCCGCCGGCGTCAGTAAAGAACCCGGCGTTCTGCATGGCGATTTCCTCCAGGGTCTCCAGACAATCCACGGCGAAGCCGGGGCAGATGACATCCAGCTGGCGAACGCCTTCACGCGCCAACTCGCGCACGGTCTGGTCGGTATAGGGCTGCAGCCATTGTTCACGACCGACGCGTGACTGGAAGCTCATCGGTGCCTGCGATTCGTCCACGCCCAGCCGCTGGCGCAGATTCTCAGCGATGGCCCGGGACTGTTCGAGGTAAGGATCACCCAGGCGGACGTAACGCTCGGGAATGCCGTGATCCAGCCAGGCCGGGTAGTCGTGGTAGTCATTGACGATACGAACTTCGGGCGGCCAGCGCAGCGACTTCATGGCGTCCGCCACGGCGTCGATCACCGATCCGGTGGATGTGGCCGAATATTGCGGATACAGGGGCAGGATCAATAGCTTGCGTACGCCTTCGGCTTGCAGGCGTGCGATGGTGTCGGTGATTGTCGGCGAACCATAACGCATCGCCAGTTCCACCCGTGGTGCCGGCCCATTCGCCGACAGCGAAGTAGAAACGGCATCGCGCAACTGCTCGCTGAAAACACGCAATGGGGAACCATCGGGTGCCCAGATCTTGCGATAGGCGTGCGCCGACCGCGAAGGGCGGATGCGAAGGATCACTCCGTGCAGAATCAGCCACCACCACCAGCGTGGCTGAATGTCGATCACCCGTTCATCACCCAGAAATTCGGCTAGCCAGGGACGCAGTGCTTTTGCAGTGGGGGCACTGGGAGTGCCCAGGTTGGCCAGTATAACGGCCTGATCGGACGCCGCTTCGCTCATAATCGATCCAATATGTGGTGGTTGTCGAGTGCTGCTAGCGCTTGTGCGTCTGGGGTCAAATGACCGGGCGGTATACCTTTTGCCCAGTCAGCATACGGGTTTCGGCTTTGTTGAAATCTGAAAATAATGTTAGTCTCACGACACCTGCATGCGTAGCCGTAGCGCATGCGGGACCATAATCATAAACGGATTGGCCCTATGCGCGTTTTCGTCTGCCTGTTTTTGGTACTGGCTTGCCTGCCGGTGACGCTTGCGCGTGCGCAAGAGACAGGCAGTGCATACGCTGTCGATTACGATCAATTCTACCGCGTCGACCTTGCTACGCGCAGTGCCACCAAGATTGGTGTCGTGGGTGGCAGTGGCTCGCAGCGGATGGCCGATCTCAGTGGGCTGACTACGATGCCCGACGGCAGTTTGTACGCGGCGTCGGACACGCTCAAGGCCCTGATTCGTATTGAGCCGACTACTGGCCGGGGGACCATCATCGGCACGTTCGGCATCAGCCAGGGGACACCTTCGGAGTTTCTGGATTTCGGCATGGCCGCCAGTTGCGATGGCAGTCTGTGGCTCAGCTCTCCGGTCACTCGTCAGTTATGGAAGGTCAATCCGGTCAGCGGCAAAGCCGATCAGGTTGGCACCATGAGCCGCGATATCACCGGCTTGGCCGTCGATCACGATGTGCTATATGGCGTGGGTGGTCGGGGTGACGAAGGCTGGTACTCGATAGATACCAAAACCGGGCGGACCAAGTTGGTCGGTGGTTTGGGTTCAATGGTCGATTACATCACTTCGGCCTCGCCAGCGATCACTGATCAGGGCAAGGTACTGGCCGCATTCAATTATGTGCCTCTCCCCAACGAGCGCACGCCACCGCCATGGAGTGATTTGGCGCGGATCGACATTAGCAGTGGTCAGACCGAGATACTGGGTACCATCACCGGACCAGACAGCCTCAAGGATATCGGCATTCGCGGGTTCACGATTGGACCACCGGCATGTGGTCCGGTAGGGATAATTGTTGCTTCGGCACCTGTGGGAGCTCCGTCTCTGGACTGGTGGAGCCGTTTGTTGATGCTGCTGGCGCTGGGTGGCGCCGCCTCTTGGGTGTTGGTACGCGAGGCCCGCGCGGATCGTGTCTGATTCGGTTCTGGCAGTTTCGATGATCGAGATCACGGCACCCCCGACGCGGTCCGGCGCTCACGTCCGCATTCGGACGCGCGTGCTGATACTTCTGATCGGACTGTGCGCCTCGTTGACGACATGGGCTGCGACTCCGGTGGAAACAGCACAAAAAGCGACCAGCGTACTCGATGAAGTCATGCATGCACCGGATCGGGACATGGCGGCCGACATGCTACGTAATGCTTACGCGGTGGCGGTGCTGCCGTCGGTGATCAAGGCCGGTTTGCTGGTGGGTGGGCGGCATGGCCAGGGGCTTTTATCGATCAAAGGCGAAGCCGGTTGGTCTGATCCGGCTTTCATCACGATTTCCGGGGGTAGCCTTGGCCTTCAGGCAGGGGTCTCATCGACCGACATGTTGTTGATTTTTCGCAGCGAGGATGGAGTCAAGTCGCTGATCTACGGGAAGTTTCTTCTCGGTACCGATATTGCGGTAGCGGCCGGTCCGGTAGGACGTAATGCTCAAGTGTCGACCGATGCCAAGCTCAAGGCTGAAGTATATGCCTGGTCACGCGCACGCGGTCTTTTTGCCGGCCTCTCCCTGCAGGGCGCATCGCTCAAGATCAACCACAAGGCCAATCACGAGGTTTACGGGCAACAGGCCGATGCGAAAACGATTCTCGGCGGGCGGGCAGACAAACTGCCGCAAGCCCTTGTACCGTTTCGCCAACGCCTGACAGAGTACACTACACTCTGAAGGCTTGATCTCGGTACTCCGCTCTACGCCGGAGGCCGGAGTAGGCAAAACGACGCGGTTTCGGAGATTTTTCATGGGTAGTATGAGTATCTGGCACTGGCTGATCGTGCTGTTGATTGTGGTGTTGGTGTTCGGTTCCAAGAAGCTGGGCAATGTTGGCTCGGACTTGGGCAAGGCGATTCGTGACTTCAAAAAAGGCCTCAACGACGACAAAGAAGTCGATGAAGAAGCAGATGAGGCCAAGCCGGAGCCGCAACTGAGGACCGATGAAAGCAAACCAACTGGCCACAGCTCGACCAAAGAACCGCAGGCAAACGAGCGCGATAATTAGGGGCCGGGCTGGGTGACAGGAGCACAAGCGGCTGCGGCTGCATGGTTTTGGCCAGCTTTTCCGCTCATTTCCGCTGGATGGCTACGGCTATTCGCCTCAAATGATCAAAGAATTTGACTCAAAACTTACGGTGCCTCGCTCACTTGATTTATATCACCATGCTCTCAGTCGCCTCGAATGGTCAAAAAATCTGACTCAAAACCACTTTGCTTCGCTCGCCTGGCTTCTACCGCTCAGGCTCAACAGGCTCCCTGATGTTTGATTTCGGCTTTGGTGAACTGCTGGTAGTGGCGGTAGTTGCATTGCTGGTACTCGGTCCCGAGCGTCTGCCGGGCGCGGCGCGCACGGCGGGCAGGATGTTGCGCAAGCTGAGGCAAAGCTGGACCAACGTACGTGATGAAGTTCAGCGCGAAATACACGCTGAAGACCTGAAGCGACAGGTGAACGATGCGGTGATGAAGGGCCGCGACGCTGCGGAAGGTCTGGGTGAGGAAGCGCGCCGTCACATGGACGATATTGTTCGCGGTGTGCGTCCTGATGACGAGAAAAAGACGGGCAGCGTCACTCCTGACAGCGATGATGCGGGCAAGCCTGCCGGGCAGCAGGAGCGCAATAAAAATGAGCGCTGAGGATCAGTCCCGGCCGGATGAGTCCGACGCGGAAGACGACGTCAAAGGCAGTGGCGAACAAGGCCTGATGTCGCATCTGCTGGAATTGCGGTCCCGGCTGCTGAAGTCTGTTGGCGCATTCATGGTTCTGCTGTTGGCCTTGGTGCCTTTTGCCAATCGCCTGTACACCCTGATTGCCGAGCCGCTGATCGCGCGTCTGCCCGCCGGCTCGCACATGATCGCCATCGAGGTGGCCAGCCCGTTCCTCACGCCGTTGAAGCTGGCGGCGATGGTGGCGTTGATGTTGGCCATGCCGGTGGTTTTGTACCAGCTATGGGCCTTTGTCAGTCCGGGTTTGTACCGGCATGAAAAGCGCCTGGCCCGGCCTTTGTTGGTTGCCGCCGTGTTGCTGTTTTTCATCGGCTGCGCCTTTGCCTATTTCCTGGTATTACCTAACGTATTCCGTTTCCTCACCATGATCGTGCCCAGCGGCGTGGAAATGATGACCGACATCAGCCATTACCTGAGTTTCGTGATGATGCTGCTGTTCGCTTTTGGCCTGTGCTTTGAGGTACCGGTGGCGGTGGTGGTGCTGGTGGCCATCGGGGTGGTGGATGTCGCCACCCTGGGTCATGTGCGAGGTTACGTTCTGGTCGGCTGCTTTGTGGTGGCTGCTGTCCTCACGCCGCCCGATGTCTTGTCGCAAATCATGCTGGCCATACCCATGTACGCTCTGTATGAGGCTGGCGTGCTGGCTTCACGCCTGCTTGTATCGTCGAAGCGCAAAGCGCACGATTGATCACACAGACCCGAAACCCGGTGTCCCCGGGGGTTTATTGATGACATTCCTTATCCTGAGCCCAATCACCCAAGACGTGACGCGGTTCGCGTTCCGGGCCGTTGGCATACGGGAAGCTTCCATTTCAAGCCGAAAAATGTTTGTGGGGCTCCCAATGGAGAGCGTTTTGCAGTACATTTGATTTTGTATTTCGGGGACTTGCGTGAACTTCTTATGGCAACACAACTGAATCCCCCCCAACTGCAAGGTCTCATGGGCGTCGCCCGTCGACTGGTGGCCGATGGTGCGCTGAGTGCCGAAGACGCGCGCGAAGCCACCCGGGTGTGCACCGAGAGCCGCAGTCCGCTGGCACCCTATTTGATCGAAAAGGGTCTGGCTGACAGCGCTGCTGTAGCCATGGCCAATGCGCAGGAGTTCGGGGTTCCCCTGTTCGATGTCAATGCGCTGGATCTCGCACAGGTGCCGATCAACCTGGTCAGCGAGGCGCTGATCAACAAACATAAAGCGTTACCGCTGTACAAACGCGGCAACCGTTTGTTCGTCGGTGTGGCCGACCCAACCCAGTTTCATGCCTTGGATGAAATTGCCTTCCATGCCAGTTGCAGCGTCGAGCCGATCCTGGTGGACGCCAAGGATCTGGCGCGCGTCACCGAGCAGGCACTCAATGCCAAAAGCACCAGCATTGAAGGTATGGAAGGTGATGATGGCCTGGAGGGACTGAGTGTAGGTGGTGAATCGGGCGGCGATATCGAGGCGGGTATTGATACAGGCGGCAAGGACGACGCACCGGTAGTGAAGTTTGTCAACAAGATGCTGGTGGATGCCATTCGCCGAGGGGCGTCGGATATCCACTTCGAACCCTACGAGAACCAATATCGTGTTCGCCTTCGCATGGACGGAATCCTGGTCAAAGTCGCCAGTCCGCCGCGCCAGTTGGCTCCACGCATATCGTCTCGTCTGAAAGTGATGAGCAATCTGGACATCGCCGAAAAGCGCGTTCCCCAGGATGGCCGTCTCAAACTCAATTTGTCCAAGACCAAAGCGGTCGATTTCCGCGTATCTTCGCTGCCCACCTTGTTTGGTGAGAAAGTCGTGCTGCGTATTCTGGATGGTTCAGTGGCGCGTATGGGTATCGAGAAGTTAGGCTACGAAGAAGACCAGAAAAAGCTTTACCTCGATGCCATTCACCGGCCTTACGGCATGGTGCTGGTTACCGGTCCGACCGGCTCGGGCAAGACGGTATCCCTGTACACCGCGCTGAATATTCTCAATGATGCAACGCGCAATATTTCTACCGTCGAGGATCCGGTGGAAATTCGCGTCGATGGTGTCAATCAGGTACAGCAGAACACCAAACGCGGCATGACCTTTGCCGCCGCACTGCGCTCGTTCTTGCGCCAGGATCCGGATGTGATCATGGTCGGCGAGATTCGTGATCTGGAAACGGCCGAAATTGCCATCAAGGCAGCGCAGACTGGCCATATGGTGCTGTCCACGCTGCATACCAATGACGCAGCGCAGACCATTGCACGATTGATGAATATGGGTGTAGCGCCGTTCAATATCACCTCGGCGGTGAGCCTGGTGGTTGCCCAGCGTCTGGTACGCCGACTGCACGAGTGTCGGCAACCCATGGATCTGCCAGCCGCTGCATTGCTCAAGGAAGGGTTCACCCAGGCTGAAATTGATGCCGGGCTGCATCTGTTCGCGCCGGGTGAATGCCAGGGCTGCAACGCCGGTTACAAGGGCCGTATAGGCATTTATGAAGTGATGCCGATGAGCGATGAGATTCAGCAAGTGGTGCTGGAAGGCGGCAACGCCATGCAGATAGCCAAGACGGCACGCGCGCAGGGCGTCCACGATCTGCATACGTCGGCTTTGCTCAAGGTGAAGAACGGCATCACCGATCTTACCGAAATCAACCGCGTCACCAAGGATTGAGGGCTGATTTGTCATGAACAACGCTCATTTCCATTCATCCATGAATCCACACGCTTTTCTTGCATGTTCGGGCGCAGTCATCACCATGAGCTTGTGTACAAAAAAGCGTGTCAAACCAATGTTCTGCGCGACCGTCGCGCACATTCACCCGTAACACGAGCTAGAGGCTTCCCTAATGGCTACAGTGACAGCAAAAAAGACCGTCCGCCAGCGCGGCGCATCGCGCGCGACGGTCAAACAGTCCACAGTCTACGACTGGGTGGCTCTGGACAAGCGCGGGCACAAGATGAAGGGCGAAATGGCGGGCAAGAATGCCGCGCTGGTCAAGGCCGAGCTACGCAGTCAGGGCATGAATCCGCAATCGGTGAAGGAAAAATCCAAGCCTCTGTTTGGTTCGTCCGGCAAGCGTGTGACCCCGCAAGACATCGCTATCTTCAGCCGCCAGATTGCCACCATGATGGCGGCCGGCGTGCCGATGATGCAGGCTTTCGAAATCATTGCGGGGGGTCAAAAGAACCAACGCTTCAAGAATATGCTGATCGACGTCAAGGAGGGCATCGAAGGCGGTTCTTCGCTGCACGAATCCATGGCCCGCTACCCGGTTCAGTTTGACGAGTTGTACCGCAACCTTGT
>CAJDWN010000045.1_pt1 | contig 13975 bp, 10 predicted proteins | sample 7391581 | NCBI WGS metagenome assembly CAJDWN01 (sample SAMEA7055736, study PRJEB34461) | soil metagenome | biome: terrestrial ecosystem; feature: Peninsula; material: soil | place: Antarctica | collected 2016 | reverse complement strand
GACCGCGATGATGTCCGGGTCGTGATGCCGCAACTGCCGGTCGGTCGGGTGGCCGGCGATGGCTGGCAATTGCTACCGGGGTTGGACGGGGTCGATGGCATGTTTTACGCAGTACTCGAGAAGTCGCAGGTTCAGGACACTTGATGAATAGTTCGCGCTATGGCTGTTCGCCTCAGATGCGCGGCAGGCTTGGCTTGATGCCACATGGGCTCGCGCGCTGGTGTTCCGTGGTTTTTGCTCCCGGGCTGCTTGTGCTGGCGGTGCTAACGCTGAGCGCATGCTCGGCAAGTGGAGATCGGCCGCAACTGCATCTGTCGCGCGCCAGTATCGCTACCGAAGGTGGTGGCGCGATGCTGGATGTGGATCTGCATTTTCAGCCCAGCGCACTGCAGTTGGAAGCGCTTGAGCACGGCGTACCTTTGGTTCTCGATCTCCAGGTCGGCAGTGGCCGCGGCGCGCCCGCCGCTTCTACACAGCTCGGTCTACGTTACTTCCCGCTCAGCCGCCGTTATCAGTTGCATACGGGTACGGGCGGCGACCGCAGCTTTGCCTTGCGCGGTTACATGCTGGATGCGCTGCAACGCCTGCACCTGCCTTTGCCGCATGACCCCTGTGTGGGTGTCGGGCCGTGCCAGGTCGAAGTACGTCTTGATTATTCGCGCCTGCCCGGAGCTTTGAGGTTGCCTGCATTGCTGCGCTCGGAGTGGCGTGTGCCGGTGGCCCGCGCAGACGTGGTCCACTCGTGAATCGGCGCTGGCGCGTTGGCTTGTGGTTGTTACTGGTGCTGGCGCTGTATGCCGTAGCGGTGGTTTTGGCCATGGACGTAGTCAGTGCCAGGCCACGCCTGGGGCGGGGGTATATCTGGCTCGCTATTGCTGCTGCCGTCGCTCTTGTGCTGTTGCTGGTGGTCATAGTGCGCGCTCTGTGGCGAGTCGAACAACGCGCGCGATCGGGCCAACCTGGCGCCCGCCTGACGCGACGTCTGGTGTGGCGCTTCGCCTTCATCGCCGTGCCGCCGGCGGTGGTGGTGTACGCCTTTGCACTCAATTTTCTGGTGCTGACCGTGGACGCCTGGTTCAACGTACGCCTGGAGCATGCGCTGGACGATGCGCTGGATCTCGGGCGCTTGTATGTCGACAACCAGCTCAGCGTGGCCGAACGCCAGAGCGCGGCAATTTCAAACCAGCTTGCCGGTGTGCCCGATGCCAACTTGCAGGCGGTGCTGGACCAGACCCTGGATCGCATGGACGCACTGCAACTGGCGGTGCTGTCGCGTCAGGGCCGGGTGGAAGCCGTTGCCAGTGCCGATCCACGTTGGCTCACGCCGCCGCGACCCGATGACACCACACTGACCCAGCTCGATAGCGAGGGTCGTTACGCGGCCGCCGAGCCTCTGAACGACCAACTGGTGCTGCGGGTGCTGCTGCCCATTGAAAACGGTCCGGGGCAACGCAGCATGCTGCAGGCGCTTTACGCGCTGCCACCCGAGGTGGCTACATTGAGCCGACAGGTCGAGGGCGCGCGCTTTGACTTCGAGCGCCTGAAATTTCTGCGTGGGGCACTGAAGTTGTCTTTTGCGCTGGTGCTGACTTTTGTGGTGCTACTGTCTGTGCTGGCGGCCTTGCTGGCTGCCGTGACTGTGGCGCGACGGCTGTTGGCACCCTTGGGCCAGTTGGCCCAGGCTACCCGGACGCTCGCCGAGGGGCGCTACGACATTGAGTTGGCGCCGGGGGGGCACGATGAACTCGGATTCCTCAGTGAGTCGTTTCGCAGCATGACCCGCAAGTTGCGCGACGCCAGCGAGCAGGCGCGTGCCAGCGCTGCCGAGACCGAGCGTCAACGAAGTTATCTGGATGCAGTCCTGGAACGTTTGTCTTCCGGCGTGCTGGGCCTCGACCGCGAGGGCATCTTGCAGACAGCCAATCGGGCCGCCGCAGACATTCTCGACCTTGATCTGGTCGAACATTACGGACAGCCCTTGTCAGCAGTGCGCTCCACCTGCGTCAGAATCGCGCCTTTGCTGGACAGCATTGGTGGCCACCTTCGTGACGAACAGCGTGAGTGGCGTGAGGAAGTCCGCCTGCGCGATGATGATGGCCGGGTGCGCATCTTGATGGTTCGTGGCACCGCGCTGGGTGATGCCGAGGCCGGTGTTGTGGTGGTGTTTGACGATCTGACCGAGCTCAATCGCGCTCAGCGCGATGCTGCCTGGGCCGAGGTAGCGCAGCGCCTTGCACATGAAGTCAAGAATCCGCTGACGCCGATCCAGCTCTCCGCCGAACGCATACAGTATCGTCTGGCCGGCAAACTACCAGACGCCGACGCCCTCATGCTCAAACGCGCCACCACGACGATCGTCAATCAGGTGGATGCGTTGAAATCGCTGGTCGATGCCTTCAGCGATTACGCGCGCACGCCCAAGCTGGCTGCCGAACCACTGCGCCTGGATGCTTTGGTGCGCGAGGTGCTCGATCTGTATGAAACCGACCCGAACATGAAAATCGTAGCCGAGCTTGCGGCCGGTGAAGCCAAGGTCATGGCCGATCCCGGCAAGCTGCGCCAGCTGTTGCACAATCTGATTCGCAACGCTCAAGAGGCGGTAGGCGACGGCACGCAGCTGGTCCTGCGCGTCGCCAGTACGTGTCTGGATGAGAATCGACGGCTCGAACTACGCATCGGCGACAATGGACCCGGACTGCCCCCGGACTTCGATGGCAGTTGGTTCGAGCCCTACGTCACCACCAAATCTGCCGGCAGCGGTCTGGGGCTGGCCGTGGTCAAGAAAATCAGCGAGGAGCATGGTGGGCGCATTCGCGCGGAGAATCGTGCCGGAGGTGGCGCGGAGTTCATCCTTGTTTTGCCAGTAGTCGACTTGTGAAGGCGTTTGCATTTTGGCGTTAGTGGCCTCCCGGGGCCGCCGCAGATGGGGCCTGAATCGCGCTCTGCCTTCTTCTTGCGGAAACTGGCTGCCCGAAATTGCCGTTCCAATCCAAATCACGATTCACAGCTGGCGTACAAAGGTTCGCCTAAGCAAGCGCCAGTAAACTGACTGGCTAAAATCCAAACCGGGAGCGCGAGTTGATAGCGCGGAGCACACATATCGACGGCGCGCCAGCGCGCCCCCTACGCCGCGAGCAGCGGCGTGAGGTGTGGTATCTGCTGGGTTTCGCCCTGTTGCTGCTGGGTGTGGGTATGGGTTTGCGTGATCCATGGCCTTCCGATGAGCCGCGTTTTGCGCTGGTGGCGCAATGGATGGTTGAACACGGACAATGGTTGTTCCCGCATCGGGGCCATGAGTTGTATCCGGACAAGCCGCCGGTGTTCATGTGGCTGGAAGCGCTGAGCTACCTGCTGACGCGTTGCTGGCGGGTGGCGTTCTTGCTGCCGTCGCTGCTGTCGGGCTTGATGTGCGTGGCACTGGTTTACGACTTGGGCCGGCGTTTGTGGAACCACCGCATCGGTTTGACAGCGGCGCTTTTGATGCTGGTCACCATCCACTTCACCTACCAATTTCGCAATGCCCAGATTGATCCATTGCTGGTGGGCTGGGTGACGCTGGCCAATTACGGTCTGTTGCGGCACATGTTGCTGGGACCGGCGTGGCGCTGGTATGCGGTAGGCTGCTTTTTTGCTGGTGTCGGTGTAATCACCAAGGGTGTCGGCGCCTTGGCCCTGCTGATGCTGTTGCCGTACGCTTGGGCGCGAATGCGCGGTTGGCGAAATTTGGCGCGACCCACCGGTGTGTGGCGCTGGGCAGGTGGGGCGTTGCTGTTTCTGCTGCCGATTCTGGCCTGGCTGTTGCCGGTATTGTGGGTGGCACATGTCGGTGGTGACCCGGAGCACGCGGCTTATGTGCAGAACATTCTGTTCGGCCAGACCGTGCATCGGTATGCCGCACCCAGTGGCCATATCCATGGACCGTTGTATTTTGTGGGCATTGTGCTGGTGGACTGGCTGCCGCTGTCGCTGGCCTTGCCATGGGCGATTCCGGCTTGGTGGCGGCGTCTGAAAAGACGTGATGCGCGCTACTTGTTGCCGCTGGCATGGTCGGTGCTGATCGTGCTGTTCTTTTCCTTCAGTCCCGGCAAGCGCGATGTCTATATTCTGCCTGCCTTGCCGATGACCGCATTGGCGATGGCGGCGCTGCTGCCCGGCTTGTTGAGACTTCGTGGACCGCGTCGATTGTTGTTGATGCTGACGGTTGCCTTGTCAGGCATTCTGTTTCTTGTGGCGCTGTGGGCGTTGCTCACACATCCCGACTGGGCGCAGCGGTTTGAGGAACGACTGCATCCGGGTATCTGGTGGTTGTTGTTGGTCATGGGTACATGTGGTTTGTTGGCGGCCGCATGGACCGGCGCACGACGCGCGCCTTTGGGCTGGCTGATCTTTGTCACGGGTTTGTGGGCCCTCTACGGCTTGTGGGGTTACCCATTGCTCAACGGGGATCGTTCTGCCAGTGACGTCATGCGCGAAGCGCGTGCGCTGGCGGGCCCCGATGTAAGCCTGGGTCTGGTGGCCTGGAAAGAGCAGAACTTGCTGCAAGCACGCGGCCCGGTGGCTGAGTTCGGCTTTCTCAAACCATGGCCACAACAATATGCCGAGGCGGTGACCTGGCTGAAAAGTGACCCGCAGCACCGCCGTTTGTTCATTCTTGAACGGGCCATGGGCGATTGTGTGCAGCGCGATCATGCCATCCATCTGGGTAGTGCCAACCGCCGGCAATGGTGGCTGGTGCCTGTCACCGCGGTCGTTCCGGGATGTACGCCTCCAGATCAGCACGACGATGACTGAATGGCCCCGTTACAATCGCGCCATGAGCATTCCCTTGAGCTTGGCAGTCATCACCCGCAATGAGGCCGCCACTATCGCCCGCTGCCTCGACAGCGTGCCTTTTGCCGACGACAAGCTGGTGATTGACTGCGGCAGCGATGACGATACCGTGGCCATTGCACGAGCGCACGGCGCACGGGTGGTGCAGCAGGACTGGCTGGGCTTTGGCCCGCAACGAAATTTCGCCAGCGGCCAGTGCCGTAACGACTGGATACTGGTGCTGGATGCAGACGAGTACCTGAGTGAAGAACTGGCGGTGGAGATGGAGCGGTGTCTACCGGACCTGATGGAGAGTAACGCCCCCGTGGCGATCTTGCGTCGACGCATTCTGTTCATGGGTCGACCCATGCGCTGGTACCGTCCGGCGGTGGGCGAAAGTCTGGCGCGGTTGTATCACCGTGATCGTGCCCGCTGGAGCGATGTACGGGTGCATGAATCGCTGCAGTTCAAGGGTAAGGCTGCGCGGCTGCGCGCACCGTTCGAGCACACAAACAACCCGACTCTGGTGCACAAACAGCTCAAAGTGTTGCTGTACGCCGAGCTCAAGTGCCGTGATCGGCACCAGCGTGGCAAGCCCCCAGGCATGTGGCAGACACCTCTGATCCATGTGTCGGCTTTTCTCAAGGACTACCTGCTCCGGCTGGCTTTTCTCGATGGCTGGCGTGGCTACATCATTGCGCAGATGGCCGCCAGCTATGCGGTGTACAAGCGTATGCGCCAATACGAAATGTCGGTCAATCCAGAGTCCGTGGAGTTGGCAGCGCGCGCACTGGAACGCCATAAACTGGAACAGGGGGATGAATAGACGCTACCTTTTGTACGGGTCGGAGCGTTACGCGCTGGCCATTCTGCGGCCCCTGCAGACGGCCATTCGTGCCCGCGGCAATGAGGCGGCCTGGTTTTTTGACGGCCCCGGTGCAAGCGATCTGTCGGCGGATGAAACGCTGCTGGCTGATACCGCCGCCGTGCGTGCATGGGACCCGTGCGCGGTGCTGACACCGAGCAATGCGGTGCCGCATTTTTTCCCAGGGGTTAAAGCAGACGTCTTCCATGGCTTCGATGCCGGCAAGCCGAGACATATCTACATTCGCGGGTTCTTCGATCTTTATTGCACCACCGGCCCGCGTGATACTGGCCAATTCCAGGTGCTGGCCAACAAGCTGGGCCATTTTTCCGTGGCCGAAACAGGCTGGCCGAAACTGGACCCGTATATCGATGTGTTCGGTCATGTCGAACCGATACCCGTGCGCAAACCGCCAGTGATTCTCTACCACTCGACCTTTTCGCCGTCGTGGAGTGCTGCCGACGCCCTGCACGACCAGGTCAAGCGATTGTCGCGTGATGGCCGCTGGCACTGGGTGGTCACTTTTCACCCGAAGATGGATACCGAAACCGTGGCGCGCTACCGTGCGCTGGAGAACGACTACCTGCGTTTTGCCGAGGATGACAACATCCTGGATCTGTTTGCTGGCGTGGACATGATGTGCTCGGACACCTCATCGGCGCTTAACGAGTTTCTTCTGAGCGGCAAGCCAGTAGTTACCTTCAAGAACCGGCGGCCCGGCCCACAACTGATCGATATTGACGATCCGGCCGATTTTGAGCCCGCCATCGAGCGGGCATTGTCACGCCCCCCGGAGCTGATGCAAGCCATTCGCGACTACGGCCAAGCCATCCACCCATATCAAGATGGGCATTCCAGTGAACGCGTGCTGGATGCGGTCGAATCGTTCATCGCAGCCGGTGGGCGCAATCGGCGCGCCAAACCAGCCAACCTGTGGCGCAAGCTCAAGATCCGTCGGCGTATAGGTTACTGGGGGCCGGCGTAGTCGGTTTGCTTGTCGTGGCGTGGAGTGGCACGTTGTTCTGGATACTCGGGACTCGGGACTCGGGACTCGGGACTCGGGACTCGGGGAAAGGGCGCGGTATGCGCGGGTGCTGCTGAGCGCAGCGAAGCGCACCCTCTCAAAACCCCACGCCACGGTGTGCTTCGTTCCTCAGCAGCACGCTACGCGCAGCGACCCGGCAACCTGCCAGGTGATCCAAACATCGTGGCGCGTTGCCATGCATAGCAGTGCCATCACGGAAAAGTTAAACTTGTGTTTTCCCGTTGCGCCTCGAAGCCCATGAACCAAGGCCGAAACCTGAGCGAATCATTGCGTGCTTTGTGGCCTTGGCTGCCGCTATGGACGCTGTTGGCCTTGTTCGCCATTTTTGCGCATGGGCTCATGCCGCTGTACTCGACCCGTACCTTGGCGGTGGCCTGGGAAATGTGGAACGGCCACCACTTCATCGTGCCCTATCTGAATGGCGAGCCTTACAGCCACAAGGTGCCGCTGCTGTTCTGGATGATCCATGCCGGCTGGTTTGCTTTCGGAGTCAACGATATCTGGCCACGCGTTCTGGAAGTTGGTTTTGGTGCGGTGCAGCTGGTGCTGGCGGCGACACTGGCACGGAGGCTGGCACCGGAGCGTCCCTGGGTAGCGCGGGTAACGCCGTGGATGTTGCTGGCTTTGGGCTTTGCGTTCCTGTTTGGCCTGCAGATCATGTACGAGGTGTTGCTGGCGGTCTGGGTGCTGGCGGCACTGCTGTGTCTGACGCCAAAATCACAGCGCGCCGCACCGCGTTTCGTGTTATTCGGAATCTGCGTCGGCCTGGGGCTTTTGACCAAAGGTCCGGTGATGTTTTTGCATATCGTATTTCCATGGCTGTTGGGGCCGCTATGGAATGACTGGGCGCGCGACAATCGCCTGCGCTGGTATGGCGGCGGCGTGCTGGCCCTTCTGGGAGGTTTTGCCATGCTGGCAGCCTGGGCGTGGCCGGCGATCCATCTGGGAGGGCCAGCCTACGCCCAGGAATTGTTGTTCAAGCAAACAGGTGGCCGGGTGGTGGATGCCTTTGACCATGCCCAGCCGGTCTGGTGGTATCTGCCACGTATCCTGGTGCTGCTGTTCCCGTTTTTCTTGTGGCCGCGCGTTTGGGTAGCGCTGGCCAGCCTGCGCAGACCGCTGGATCACGCTACCCGCTTTGCGTTGTGCTGGCTGGTGCCGGTTGTGGTGGTATTTTCGCTGATCAGCGGCAAGCAGACCTACTACCTGATTCCGGAGCTGGCCGGTACTATGCTGTTATTGGCCATGGCGCTGGCACATCTGCGCGAGAATCATCCGCGCTGGGCAACGACAGCCTGGTTGGGTCCGTGGCCAGCTGCCGTGCTGGCGTTTGCGACAGGGCTCGGCATGTTGTTTCTGCCCAATCTGGTGGACAGTGGCCGGGTACACGGCCACTGGTGGGTAGATTTGGCCGCGCACAGTCGCTTCAGCGCCGTGATCATCTTGTTGCTGGGCGTGCTGGTGTTGCTGCGCGGTCGCGGAGAATTGCGGCGTCTGGCCGTGGCAGGCCTGGTGGGTGCGTTTGTCGGCAATGCTGTGTTCACCATGAGCCAATGGCAAAGCTATAATCTGATGCCGACTGCGCAGTTACTGGGCGCCATGCAGCACGAAGGTGCGCCGATTGCCAATCTGGGCTCTGCATACGCTGGCCAATACCAGTTTCTCTCAAGGCTCGAACAGCCAGTTCGACAGTTGCAAGAGTCCGAGCTTGGTGATTGGGCTGGTCAACACCCGAATGGTGTCGTGCTGACCGCCCCCGGCGAGCTGAGTCCAGCTGACATGCGTTACGCGATGCTGGTGCAACCGTTTCGATCCAGCTGGGTGGTAGTGTGGCGCGCGCCGGTGTTGGCGGCGTTGCGCTCCGGACATATACCCGATGAGCCGGCGACACCGACACAGCAGGTGCCGAAGGGATACTGGCGTTATCAGGCTGTGCAATAGGAACCTCTGATTAACCCATGCGCAGCGTTAATCAGAGGGTCCTTGTTGCCCGCGCTATGCTGTGCGTGTGTTCGATGGATGGTGATTGATGAGTATTGCCCGCATTCTGGTGGTGGACGACGAGCCGGATATCCGCGATCTGATCGCCGATATCCTTGCTGATGAAGGCTATGCAGTTGAGCAGGCGGCCAATGTCGAGGAAGCGCGTAACCGCAAGCGCGAGTGGCAACCGGAGCTGATTTTGCTGGATATCTGGATGCCGGGGCAAGATGGCATCAGCCTGCTGCGCGAATGGGTCAGCGCCGGTCCCCTGGACGCCAGCGTCGTCATGATGAGCGGTCACGGCAGCATTGAGACCGCCGTTGAAGCCACGCGCCTGGGTGCCTGGGACTTCATCGAAAAGCCCATCGCCCTGGCCAAGCTGCTGCTGACTGTGCAGCGTGCGCTGGAGGCCGGCCGTCTCAGTCGCCAGAACGAAAGTCTGCGCCAGCAGCTCACCCGGCCGGTCGAGCCCATTGGGCAAAGCGCCGTGATGCAAACCCTGCGCTCCCAGGTTGATCGCTTGGCGGCGCTGGACACGCACGTGTTGATTCGTGGTGAGCGCGGTAGCGGCAAGGAAAGCCTGGCACGCTGGCTGCATGGTCGCAGTGCGCGCAGCGACGGGCCATTCGTGATGTTCGGCGGCAGTGGACTGAGCGCGACCGACATACGCCGCGCACTGCTCGGACGGGAAGGCCAGGCAGGCTTGTTTGAGCAGGCCGAAGGTGGCAGCTTGTTACTGGACGAAGTGGCCGATCTGGACCTGGACACACAGGCCTTGCTGGCACAGGTCCTGGAGCGTGGCAGTGTGCAACGCCAAGGCGACAGCCAGATGCTGCCGGTGAATGTCCGCGTGATCGCAACCACCACGCAGGATCTGGAGGCGCACATCAAATCCGGCACCATGCGTGAGGAACTCTATTACCAGCTCAACGTGGCCAGCCTCAAGGTGCCGGCCCTGCGCCAGCGTATCGAAGATGTGCCAATGCTGCTCAAGCATTTTGCCGAGCAGTTTGCCGCGCGCGACAATCTGCCTTATCGCCTGTTTCCCGCCGCCGTGCAGAACCGACTGCGCCAGCATCAATGGCCCGGCAACGTGCGTGAATTACGCGCCATGGTGCAGCGCCTGTTGGTCATGGAAGGGTTCGAACGTGACTACCTCAGCCGCCAGTTGCGCTTGGTCAACGGCAGTGTGACTCGACTGGCCGGCAAGGTTGGTTTGGAACGCACCCATCTGTACCGCAAGCTACGCGATCTCGGAATTAACCTGAAACGCGGCAAGTCGGAGGACCCTGACGCTTGAACAGCAACTTGATCGATAGCCTGCGTGCCCAGATCGATGGCCCGCGTGATGGCGCCATGTTGCGTTTCGCCCTGGCCAATGCGCTGCTGGGCACCGATGATGCCGAGGGCGCCGTTGAATCAGCTCGCGCTGCACTCGATTTCGATGCCAGCTACACAGCCGCCTGGAAGCTGCTGGGTAAAGCACTCGATGCCGCCGGAGATAACGACGCCGCGATCGACGCCTACCAAAAGGGCGTCCAGGTCGCCGAACAACGTGGCGATGTCCAGGCCGGCAAGGAAATGACGGTATTCCTGCGCCGCCTGGAACGCGAAGGTGCCCAATAAAACCGGGTAGGATGCTGCGAAGCGCATCATCGCAAGTTTCGGTTATGCGATGCGCTTCGCTGTGCTCAGCAGCATCCTACTTTCGGCTGTAGGGGTTCTCTTCGCCCTCAGGCCTGTTGCGAAAGCGCTTGTAATGCCATTGGTATTGCGTGAACGCCAGTTCCGCGCAGGCTTCGACGCCGGCATTCATGGCCGCGCAAGCACGATTCAGATCGGTGTCCGCAATGCCCTCGGGTGCCGGCAGAATATGGATATCGAAACCGCGTCCGTACGGCAGCCGCTCGGCAAACGCGAACAGCACGGTGGCACCTGTGCGTGCGGCAAGACGTGGCAGTAGCACCATGCTCAAGGTGTCGATGCCATAGAAAGGCGCAAAACGGCCATCGCCGCGGCGCGGCTCCTGATCGGGCAGAATGCCCACTGTGCCGCCTGCTGCGAGACGCCGGTACAGTTCGCGGATACCGCTGCCGCCTGCACGGATCTGCTCGGGACCGGCCGCGCCACGTGCGCGTCTGAGCAAGGCTTCGAAAGCTGGTCGACGCGGCGGCGCGTACAGAATCGCCATATCGGTGCGAGCGCACAGCCAGTAATTGAGCAACTCCCAGCAGCCGGTGTGCGGTGCGGCGATGATCAGACCATCTGGCGATGCCAGTGCCTGCTCGAGTGCCTCCTTGCCGTGCACGTGTCGAACCAGTTTCAGGGCACGCGCCGGCGATCGCCCCCAGATTGCTGCCATTTCGGCTAATGATCGGCCGGCCTGTTGCAGCACTTCACGCTTACCCGCCCGTTTTCGCGTGGAGTCCCACGCTGGCCGCACCAGCTTCAGGTTCACCTCGGTATGCCAGGCCAGCCGCCCGTCGCCCCGCGCCAGCAGCCTGCCCAGTCCGGCACCCAGCGCATGTAGCGCCCGCAGGGGAAGTAGCCCCAGCAGGCGTAGCAGGTAGTACAACAGGGCAATGTCTGGGCGCATGGCTTGAGATCTGGAAGTGGGAAGTGGGAAGTAGGGGATGGTGAATGGTGAGGGTGGCGGTGGCAAGCGACTGCCGATGTTTCGGTGCAGTCACAAAGGGCGTCATCCCGGCACAGGCCCTGATCCAGTATGAATCTAGTGCGCAGCACACGAACCCGCAATGAGTGCTTCGCACACTTGTCCGCTTGATCCCGGCCTGCACAGGGATGACGATGCTACCCACTACCCACTTCCCACTCGCGAGCTTGCCAAACCCGCAAGGTATAAGCCACGCTTGCACCATGATCGCTCTCCTGCAACGTGTCACCGAAGCCCGTGTCGAGGTTGAAGGCGAAACCATCGGCGCTATTGGCCCCGGCTTGATGGTTTTGGTGGCCGTGGAGCCGGGCGATGGCGATGCCGAGTGCAAGCGCATGCTGGAGCGGCTGCTGGGCTATCGGGTTTTTCCTGATGACATGGGCCGCATGAATCGTTCGCTGGCCGATATCGGGGGCGGGCTGCTATTGGTCCCGCAATTCACCCTGGCGGCCAATACTGACAAGGGGATGCGGCCCAGCTTTGCTTCGGCAGCCAGCCCCGAGCACGCACGCCAGATGTTTGAGCGTCTGCTGGAAATGGCCCGCGAATCTTGCTCAGGGCTTGCAAACGGGCAATTCGGCGCCCATATGAAGGTGCAGCTGGTTAATGATGGCCCTGTCACGTTTTGGCTTCGCGTGCGTCTATAACAGTAATGGCCGCCGAAGTGCATTGGCAACAACAGGGCCAGGGCTGCAACTGAAAATCCGGAAAGTGCCAAGAATGTGCCATCCGGGCAAGCTGTGCGGTCGCTGTACGGGGGAACAAACAACCCTTGAAAGTGGTCAATAAATCACCAAACTGATACAATGTGCGGTTCTGATTTCGCACAGTGCCCCCCTTTACCCTTCGAGATTCCTCCATGCAGAACACTCCCCAGCAGCAGTCAGAAATCAAGCAGCTGATCACCAAAGGCCGTGAGCAGGGTTACCTGACGTACGCCGAAGTGAACGACCATCTGCCGGATGATGTGGTCGATGCCGAACAGATCGAGGACATCATTTCGATGATCAACGGCATGGGCATCGAGGTATTCGAAACGGCGCCCGATTCGGACATGATGATGGGTGATTCCGATGCCAGCAGCGACGATGACGATACCGCTACCGAGGAGGCTGTCGCCATCCTCACCGTGGTCGATGCCGAAGTTGGCCGCACCACCGATCCGGTGCGTATGTACATGCGCGAGATGGGTACGGTCGATCTGTTGACCCGCGAAGGCGAGATCGCTATCGCCAAGCGTATCGAGGAAGGTTTGCACCAGGTCAAGGAAGCATTGTCCAGCTTCCCGTGGGCGGTTGAATTGCTGGTTGAGGAATTCGATCAATTTGCCGATGGCAAGAAGCGCCTCAGCGAGGTGCTGGCGGGCTTCATCGATGTTGAAAAAGCCGCCCAGGAAGAGAAAGAGCGCAAGGACGCCGAACTGGCACGGCTGAAAAAGAAAGCTGTGGACGCCGGTAAAGATCCGGAGGAAGTTACTCTGGACGAGGACGAGGAAGAGGGCAAGAAGGGCAGTCAGCTTGACCCCGAGTTGGTGCGCGAGCGCATGGACGAGATCCGCGACCTGTACGCCAAGTTCCAGAAGTTGTCAGAAAAGTACGGCATGGAAGACAAAAAGGTCATGAAGGTGCGTGACCAGATAGCCGTGCTTTTCATGAATCTCAAACTGCCTTCGATCCTGATCGACAGCTTTGTGCGCAAGTTGCGCGATGTGGTCAACTCCATTCGCCGCCGTGAGCGCGTGATCATGGAGCTGTGCGTACGCCGCGCAAAAATGCCGCGCAAGGAATTTCTGGCCAGTTTCCCAGCCAACGAAACCAATCTGCAGTGGGCTGCCGAGCTGTGCCGCAAGCGCCAGAAATGGACACCGGCGATCCGCGAATTGCGCGAAGAAATCGAGCTGGAGCAACAGCGCCTGCTGGGTATCGAGAGCGGTCTTTACCTCAAGCTCACCGACGTCAAGGAAATCAACCGCGCCATGTCCATCGGTGAAGCCATGGCACGTCGTGCCAAGAAGGAAATGGTCGAAGCCAACCTGCGCCTGGTGATTTCCATTGCCAAGAAGTACACCAACCGCGGCCTGCAGTTCCTGGATCTTATCCAGGAAGGCAACATCGGCCTGATGAAAGCGGTCGACAAATTCGAATACCGCCGTGGTTACAAGTTCTCTACCTATGCAACCTGGTGGATTCGCCAGGCGATCACGCGCTCGATTGCCGACCAGGCGCGCACCATCCGCATCCCGGTGCACATGATCGAGACTATCAACAAGCTCAATCGCATCAGCCGCCACATGCTGCAGCAGTACGGTCGCGAGCCGACCCCGGAAGAACTGTCGCGCGACATGGAAATGCCCGAGGACAAGGTGCGCAAGGTGATGAAGATCGCCAAAGAGCCGATCTCCATGGAAACCCCGATCGGCGATGACGAAGATTCGCATCTGGGTGATTTCATCGAGGACGGCAATGTCGAGTCCCCGGTCGACAACGCCACCACTACCGGTCTGACCGAGACCGTGCGTGATGTGCTGGCCGGCCTGACGCCGCGCGAAGCCAAGGTGCTGCGCATGCGCTTCGGTATCGACATGAACACCGATCACACG
>CAJDWN010000039.1_pt2 | contig 14172 bp, 9 predicted proteins | sample 7391581 | NCBI WGS metagenome assembly CAJDWN01 (sample SAMEA7055736, study PRJEB34461) | soil metagenome | biome: terrestrial ecosystem; feature: Peninsula; material: soil | place: Antarctica | collected 2016 | reverse complement strand
TTACTTGTCACTCAGCCAATCCATCGACTTGCACGCCGTTGATCCGGCCACGATCACGCTGCCAGTCAGCCTTATCGGCATTGCCACTGATCGCCTGGTGCCTCTGGCCGATCTGTGTGAGTTGCAACGAAGCCTCGCCGGGCATGCCAGCCTCGACGTGATCGATTCACGTTGTGGCCACGATGGCTTTCTTATCGAGCACACCCAGATTGCGCCTCTGCTTGTCGAAGCACTGGGCAGCTCAGGGCGTGACTGCCGGGCCGTCACCTCAACGGTGCGAACGAAAGCAGGAGCGCGTGACATGAGCACCTGGTCTGACTGTACCCGCACCGTACGTGCCGGGATCGAATCCGACACCCAGCACGGTGCGGTGGTGCCGCCGTTACATCTCTCCACCAACTACAGCTTTGCCGGTTTCGGTCAAAAGCGTCACTACGATTACTCGCGCAGCGGCAATCCCACGCGCGATCAGCTGGGGGATGCACTGGCCGATCTGGAGCACGGGCATGCAGCCGTCGTCACCTCCAGCGGCATGGCGGCGGTGGCGGTCGCGCTGGAACTGGTGCCGGCCGGCGGTCGCGTACTGGCCTCGCACGATTGCTACGGTGGCACCTGGCGCTTGCTTGATGCGTGGGCGCGCAAGGGGCGCTTCAGTGTAGTTTTTGCCAATCTCGGTGACCCTTCGGCCCTGGCGGCGGGTCTGGCGGACAAGCCGGACCTGGTGTGGGTGGAAACGCCATCCAACCCGCTGCTGCGGATCACCGATATTCGCCATGTCGCGCAGGCTGCGCATGCTGTCGGTGCCCTGTGTCTGGTGGATAACACCTTCTTGTCGCCGGCTCTGCAGAAGCCGCTTGATCTGGGCGCCGATGTGGTGCTGCACTCAACTACCAAATACATCAACGGTCACAGTGATGTGGTCGGTGGTGCGGTGATCGCACGTGATCCGGCCGTTGCCGAATTGCTGGCCTGGTGGGGCAACTGTCTGGGTCTGACCGGAGCGCCCTTCGACAGCTTTCTGACCCTGCGCGGCCTGCGTACGCTGGATGTACGTTTACGCGCGCATCAGGAAAACGCTGCCCGCCTGGCCCAGCGTCTGGATCAGGATCCGGTGGTGCGCCACGTCTATTATCCGGGACTTGCGACACATCCCCAGCACACGTTGGCAGCGCGGCAGCAGTCGGGCTTTGGTGCCATGCTGAGTTTCGAACTGGATGGCGGTGAAGCGGCCATTCGTGCCTTCCTGGATGGTCTCGAATGCTTCTGTCTGGCTTACGCCTGTCGGTGGGTATCGAAGACGGTGATGATCTGCTGGCCGACCTGAGCGCCGGGCTTGCGCGTGCGCAAGAAACGACGGCACGAAAACAGGCATTGGCCCCATGAATGCTCGCCTGCAGTCTCTAACAGCCCGCACCGCGCGCCCGCGCCTGGCCCTTGCGTTGCTGGGCACGGGCGGTGTGGGTCAAGCCTTGCTGGCGCAGTTGGCCCGCCGCCAAGAACCAAACCTGAGTTTGGCCGGCGTGGCCAATTCACGTCGTCAGCTGGCATTGCCCGACGGCATTGTCATCAGCAGCGCCTTGCCGCAACTCGACGATCAGCCGGCGGGCCGCGCAGATCGTGAGCTGCTTGACGCGCTCGATGCAAGTGGTGCACTTCATCGGGTGATCGTCGATGCTACCGCGAGCACAACTGTGGCGGGCCTGCATCCAACATGGCTTGCACGTGGCTATCATGTCGTGACCGCCAACAAGGCCTTGAACGGGGGCTCCCTGGCCGACTGGCGAGCGATTGGCGAGGCGAGTCACGCGGGGGGTGGATGCTACGGAGTATCCGCGACGGTTGGTGCTGGCCTGCCAGTTATAGATACCTTGAAACGCTGGCACGTGTGCGGAGATCGGGTCAGCGCCATCGAAGGCGTGTTTTCCGGGTCGCTGTCCTGGTTGTTCAACAATTTTGATGGTCAGCGTCCCTTCTCCGAGCTATTGGCCGAAGCTGGTGCCGCTGGCTACTGCGAGCCCGACGCACGCCAGGACCTCAGCGGCGCCGACGCCGCTCGCAAATTGCTGATTTTGGCTCGCAGTGCCGGTATCGAACTGGAACTGGATCGGGTTGAGGTGGAGAATCTGGTGCCCGAAGCCTTGCGTGACACGTCCGAAGCGCACTTCAAAGAAGAGATCCGATTGCTCGACTCCGACATGGCCCGCCGCTACGCCGAGGCGCAAAGCGCCGGTCGCGTATTGCGCTATCTGGCGCGATTCGATGCACACGGCGCACGCGTCGGCCTGCAAGCGGTCGAGCCGGACCACCCCGCTGCTCAGCTTGATGGTACTGATAACCTGTTTGCCTTGTCCTCCGACAGCTATGACCAGCAACCGCTCATCATTCGCGGACCCGGAGCCGGTACACGCGTGACAGCACAAGCACTGCTGGCCGACATCCTGCAGCTCACCCAGTAGGGTGCTGCTGAGTCCTTCGGCAAGCCCGGAACAGGTTGCGTGAAGCGCGCCACGGGTATACGCCGGCGACACCACACTTACAAAGTTACATATCGAATTTCTTCAGTTCGAGACCGCGCTGTTTGTAGATCTGCCAGCGTTGGCGGGAGCCGGTGCGGGCGGATTCGTCGGCGGAAACGATTTCGAGTACACGGTCGAAGTTGCCCTCTGCGGGGTCTTCGCGCAGGTTCATGAGCAGGGGGCGATCGGGGGTGGTCACGCCAGGTGGCACGATGAGTACCGGTACGTCGCTGTCGTCTTCGCTTTGGCCGGCGATCTGATGCGGGATGAACGATTCGGGGTCGAACGACCACAGCAGATCATCAAGCTGTTCGGCCTGTGCCATGCCGGTGGTCAGGATCAGGCAGGGCTGCTCCGCAGCGTAGGCCTTGGCAACCAACGCGCACACGAGCTTCAGCGGTTCATCACGGAAGCGGGGTTTGTCGATCAGATAGAAGTCAGCACGGGACATAGAAAGGCGGGCCTCAGAATTTGGGGTCGGGCTTTGCGGCGTAGGGTGCTGCTGAAGAACGAAGCGTACCGCGGCATGGATCTCACGATGGTGCGCTTTGCTGCGCTCAGCAGCACCCTACGTTGCCCAATCGATTATTTGGCTTTCGAAATAAGCCAGTCACTTAGCAACCCTACCGGGCGGCCGGTGGCCAGGCCTTTGCGACCGGTGGTCCAGGCGGTGCCGGCGATGTCGAGGTGGGCCCAGCGGAAGCCTTCGGTGAAGCGTGACAGGAAGCAGCCGGCGGTGATGGCGCCACCGTATTTGCCGCCCAGGTTGGCGACGTCGGCATTGCCCGATTCGAGATCTTCCTGGTAGTCGTCCCACAATGGCAAGCGCCAGGCGCGGTCCATGCTGTTGTTGCCGGCGGCCAGCAGTTCGTCTGCCAGTTCGTCGTCGGCGCTCATCAGGCCGGTGGCGTGTTTGCCCAAGGCGACGACGCAAGCGCCGGTCAGCGTGGCCGCATCGATGATGGTCTGAGGCTCGAAGCGGCGCACGTAGTGCAGTGCATCGCACAGGCACAGGCGGCCTTCGGCGTCGGTGTTGAGTACTTCCACGGTTATGCCGGACATGGTGGTGAGTATGTCGCTGGGGCGGTAGGCCTTGCTGCCGGGCATGTTCTCGGCGCTGGCAACCACGCAGATCAGGTTGAGCGTGAGCTTCATCTTTACGACAGCAAGAAAGGTGCCCAGCATTCCGGCTGCACCGCACATGTCGAACTTCATTTCTTCCATGCCCGGGCTGGGCTTGATGTTGATGCCGCCAGTGTCAAAGGTGACGCCTTTGCCAACCAGTGCGTAGGGTTTGGCATCACCACCACCATTCCACTTGAGCACGATCATGCGCGGACCGTTGACCGAACCTTCGCCGACAGCCAGCAGGGCGTTGGCGCCCATTTTGCGCAATGCATCCGGATCGAATATCTCGACATCCACGCCTTCGTTATCGCCGGCCATGCGCTCTGCTTGCGAGGCCAGCCAGGCCGGGGTGCAGATATTGGGCGGATTGTTGCCCAGATCACGTGCCCAGCGCACGCCTTCGGCGATACTGCGTGATTGCTGCAAAGCGGCTTCATCAGCCTTGCTGCCGAATACCGACAGTGCATTGATGCGTTTGCGGCTGCTTTTCTTGCCAGTAATCTTGAAGTGGTAAGCAGCGTGATCGGTAGCCAATGCCACCGTGCGCACTTTCCATGCCTCGTCCCTGCCGGCCACATCCAGCTCGCTCAGCCAGCTGGCGGCCTGATCGATTTCTGCCAAAGCAAGCTGACTGCCCGCATGCTGCGCTGCGCGCTGGAAAGCCGCTGCATCGAACGCATCCTGCTTGCCCAGGCCTACGACCAGGGTGCGTGAGCTTTTGACGCCTTCAAGTCCGTACAACCACAGATGTGTGTTTTTGCGACCGCTGAGGTCGCCGCTGTCGATGACACGCTTCATCGCGCCGCTACTGACTTGGTCGACCGCAGACGCCGCGTTGCTCATGGCTCCGTTCTCGAACACGCCGACGACGATACAGTCGCTGTCGGTTTCGGGGGCGGCGTCCTGGGTAAGCTTGAATTCGAGTGTCATGGTGTTTTGTTCCCGTTTCGGTGCAGCGGTCAGTGCGGCGGTGAAAGAACCCGCTAGACTTGTGGGCCTGACTCGGGCCACCGCGAAAAAAGAACCAGTTTACCCCATGCTGCAAATCATCGACCGCTATCTGTTGCGCGAACTGGCACTAAGCGTGGCTGCCACGGCCCTGGTGCTGCTGGTGATCACCACCGGCGGCACCTTTGCGGACGTGCTCAGGAAGGTGGCGTTGGGCCGGTTGCCCGGAACGGTGATGTTTCCGGTGCTTGGCTTGCGGGTGTTTGATGCATTCAGCGTCTTGTTGCCCTTGGCACTTTTTCTGGGCGTGATGATGGCGCTGTCACGTCTTTATCGCGATAGCGAAATGCATGTTCTGGCGGCCGCGGGTATGGGCGCTACCGGCCTGCTGCGACCGGTTGCGATGCTTGCCATACCGCTGGCAGTGCTGGCGGCGCTGGTGTCCTTGTGGCTGGGGCCGACAGCAGTGCGCGAGGCCGATGCTATGGTCAAGGACGCCAATCGCTCGGTGATTGCGGCGGGGCTGGAGCCGGGGCGTTTTGTGGAATTGCCGGGGCACGCCGGCGTGATTTTTGTGGATTCCATGAACAGCAAGGGCACGCAGCTGGGCCGGGTATTCATTGAAAATGAACGCGAAAGCAAGACCGGGCCGGCGCGGCTGGACATTGTCACCGCAGCCAGTGGACGCCTGTATCACGGCAGCGAGGAGTCCGGGCGCTACCTGACGCTCAATGATGGTCATCGTTTCGAGGGCCGTCTCGGGCTCGATGACTGGAAGCGCATGACGTTCGAGCGCAATGAAATCGCCTTGACCACACCGACCGCGGACGATAACGACAGCGGCAAGGACCATGGCAGATCCAGTCTGGCGTTAATGCGCGCTGGTGATTTGGCCGCCCGCGTCGAGCTGGCCTGGCGCATCAGCGTGCCCGTTAGTGTTCTGGTGTTGGCGCTGCTAGCCGTGGCGTTGTCACGGCAGACGCCACGTGAGGCGCGTTACGGGCGGTTGTTGATTGCCGTGCTGGTGTATCTGTTGTACGCCAATGTATTGGCCCTTGTACGTGCGGGCATCGTGCAAGGACGCGTGCCACCGTGGCTGGGGTTGTGGTGGGTGCATCTGCTGGTGGCTGGAGTGGCCGCGTGGATCGTGTGGCGCCAGTATCGTGTTGGTCCCCTGCCCGAGAAGGCGGCGGCATGACACGGGTGCTGCGCATCAAACGGGTGGACAAGTTGATCGCTGCGCACGTTCTGAGCTCACTGCTGGTGGTGTGGCTGGTACTGGTCGGCTTCGACACGGTCAGCCACTTTGCGCGCGAATTGGGTGATCTTGGCAAGCATGGCTATGGGCTGGCACAAGCGGTCATCTACATCAGTCTGACGGTGCCACGTCGCGCTTACGATATGTTTGGCTTTGCGGCATTGATCGGCAGCCTGATTGGTCTGGGCGGGCTGGCAGCCAGCAATGAACTGACCGCCCTGCGTGCCAGCGGTATGTCCCGGGCGCGCATCATGTTGAGTACCCTGGCTGCGGTGGTATTGGTGATGCTGGTCGTGACGGTATTGGGCGAAACGGCCGGGCCGGCCGGTGAGCAGCGCGCGCAGGCGCTACGGCTGTCATTGCGTTCCAACCAGTTGGGTCTGACTACCCGCAGCGGTCTGTGGGCGCGCGACGGCGAGAACATCATCAATGCCAAGGGTGCTCGCGCGCTGCAGCGCAACGGCCGACCGCAGATTCAGCTGGCAGACGTGCGCGTGTTCGGCCTGGACAAAGCCGGGGTGCTGAACTCGTTCACCCAAGCCGGGATGGCAATGTACCGCGATGGTGCCTGGCAGCTGGACAAGGTACGGGTCACGCGCTTTGATGATCAGGGCGCCCATTCCAGCCAGCATGACAGCATGCCCTGGCAGTCACACCTGGACCCCAAAATGCTGGAACTTTCGGTGGTGGATCCCGACTATATGTCCTTGCGTGATCTGAAGCGCAATATCCGCTACTTCCGGGCAAACGGCCAGAACCCCGGGAGCTATGCCAATGCCTGGTGGGCACGTATTTTCTATCCGCTGAATGTCTTGTTGCTGGTCCTGGCGGTACTCCCACTAGCCTTCGGCAACCTGCGCAGTGGCGGACTTGGCCAGCGCATATTCACCGGTATCATCGTGTCCGTGGCCTGGTACTTCCTGCAACTGTCCGTGGTCAGCCTGGGGAATGTTTACGGCCTGGTACCGTGGTTGTCCAACCTGCTGCCGGCTGTTCTGCTGGCCGTGATTGCCGTGGTGCATTTTCGGCGGACGGCCTAGCTTCGCACTCGGGGAGAGTGGGGCAGTTGTGGCGAACGGTGAGCGCGGCCGTAATACCTCTCCCCCTGTCACAGGGGGAGGCTCAGAGGGGGTTGTCCGGAATCCCTTCACGGCTGGAACTTACGCCCCCACCCCAGCCCTCCCCCGTCATTCGCGGGGGAGGGAGCAAGAGGACCGAACGCTGCCGTAATATTTCTCCCCCCTGACACAGGGGGGACCGAGAGGGGGTTGCCCGGAATCCCTTCACAGCCGAAAATTGCGCCTCCACCCTAACCCCCACCCTTTGTCACGGAATTGTTGACCGCTACGGCGGGCACATACCTGCAAGATCGTCATCCCGCCGTGCGCCGGGGAAGACGAAATCTGGAGCGAGAGGTGATTTTGCTTACGGTTTCGGAATCCGCTCGACTGTCGTACGGCACAGTCGATCATGCGCCGTCAGGTTCTGATTATCGAACCACGTCCACCAGAAGCCGGCACCAGCCAGCGCCAGTGACAGGCTCGCCAGAAAGAAGCGGAGCAGGGCGCGTTTGGGGCTGATCGGCACATCATCAATCGATTTCAGGCGCAGACGCCATGTGCGCATGCCGATGGTTTGTCCTCCGCGCCACCACGACAGCACAAAATAACCGGCGGTGACAATCAGCAGGGCCAGACGTTGCCACCACGGCGGGTCCTGAACGTCCATGTGGCCTGCCGTCAGTCCCAGGCACACGCCAGCGGTGATCATCCACAACGCGACCAGGATCAGCAGGTCGTACAACATGGCGCCGAAGCGACGGGCCAGCCAGGGGTGATGGGTCGTCAGTGGGTTATTCACACTTGCCAAATGAAGTTCTGCAGGCCAGCATCGTGCCATGAATCGCCCAGCGGCTGCCATTGCCGAATCTGATCGTCTGGCCATTGACGCCTGGTTGGAGCGGTTGTGGGCCGAGTACGGGCTGGCCGACAGTACCCTGGCCTGCTATCGCAGTGACCTGGCCGGTTTTTCGCGCTGGCAGGCAGCACACGACCGTAGTATCGGTCAGGCCGAACGTGCCGATATCGAGGCTTATCTGGCATCGCGGCAAGTCAAGGCGCGCAGCAATGCCCGTTTGTTGAGTTCGCTGCGGCGCTATTACGGCGATCGCATTCGTCGCCAGCCCGGCAGTGAGGACCCGACGGTATTGCTGGAGCCGCCCAAACTGCCGCGCGGCCTGCCCAAGGCTCTGTCCGAAGCGCAGGTCGAGGCATTGCTCAAGGCACCGGATGTATCCACGCCCTTGGGGCTACGCGACCGCACCATGTTCGAGCTGATGTACGCTTGCGGCTTGCGTGTGTCGGAACTGGTGAACCTCCCGCTGGCTGCACTCAACCCGCGTCAGGGTGTGTTGCGCCTTACCGGCAAGGGCGGCAAGCAGCGCCTGGTACCGATCGGCGAAGAAGCGCGCGACTGGCTGGACCGCTATCTGGCCGATGCGCGCCCTGCTCTGGGGCAGGGCCACGGTGAATCGCCGTCCATGTTTCTCAGCAATCGCGGTGCCGCCATGAGCCGGCAGATGTTCTGGACTCTGACCAAACGCCATGCGCGCACGGTTGGTCTCGATACGCGGCGCGTGTCGCCCCACGTATTGCGTCATTCCTTCGCCACCCATTTGCTGAATCACGGCGCCGATCTGCGCGTACTGCAACTGCTGCTTGGCCACTCCAGCCTCAGCACCACCCAGATCTACACGCTGGTGGCACGGGAAAAACTGAAGAAACTCCACCAACAGCACCACCCCAGGGGGTGAGCCGGACCGAACTGCCAGTGGCAGTTCGCAGCCGGCGAACGACCGGCCAGGGATGGCCGGGCCGGACCTATCTCACCATGGAGGGTTGCTTGCCCGAATGTTGAGGGGAGCCGGGAGCAGTTCGCAGCCGGCGAACGACCGGCCAGGGATGGCCGGGCCGGACCTATCTCACCATGGAGGGTTGCTCGCCCGAATGTTGAGGGGAGCCGGGAGCAGTTCGCAGCCGGCGAACGACCGGCCGAGGATGGCCGGGCCGGACCTATCTCACCATGGAGGGTTGCTTGCCAGAATGTTCGGGACGAGGGGAGGCCTGATCCATACCGTGATGTTTCTGCCGCGTTGGCAGGAAAAAGCTTGCCGAGTACAACTCGGTGCTCCTGAGGGCGAACGACCGGCCAGGGGCGAGACGGAATGAGCCGAGGCACGCCTCGGCCCGTCGAGCGCCGGAGCTATGGATGGCGCAGGCAGGATTTTTTCAGCGAAGCTGGAGGCGTAGCTGGAAAAGGCCGGGCCGGACATATCTCACCGTGGAGAGTTGCTTGCCCAGATGTTCGGGACGAGGGGAGGCCTGATCCATACCATGATGTTTCTGCCGCGTTGGCAGGAAAAAGCTTGCCGAGTACAACTCGGCGCTCCTGGGGGCGAACGACTCGCCAACCCGCACCATACGCGGGGGAGGGAGCCGTTTCTCATTGTGCATGTTGGCGTTTCGATCGTTCTAACGCCTGAACCGATGCGCCAAATTGTGGTCCAAGCAACATGCCGGCAATCGGGCTTCGTGCGACAATTACACCGATGCCTGTAATCAAGGCGGCGAGTTGTCGGTCTATTTGGTGTTGCTTGGTACCCACTTCGCTTGCCCTCTACTGTCGATTTCTTGAGAGATTTGTCATGAATAAGCTGATCAAACTGATTCCTGCCCTTGCCTTGGCGCTGGTTGCCGGCAGTGCGGCGGCAACCGATGCCAAAACCAACAAGATCATCATGGATGCCATCCACAAGTTGGTGCCGGCGGCCCAGGTGGAGTCGATCGACAAGTCCGAGTTGCCGGGTATGTATGTGGTGGTTACCAGCGGTCAGGTGGTCTATGTCAGTGCCGACGGCAAATATCTGATGCAGGGCAGCCTGTATGATCTGGCACAGAACAAGGATCTGACGGCGGCCCGCATGAACACCGTGCGCAAGGCGGCCATAGACAAGTTGTCGCCGTCCGAACAAATCGAGTTTGCACCCAAGGACCCCAAGTACCACGTCACCATTTTCACCGATATCGATTGCGGTTACTGCCGTAAGCTGCATAGCCACATCGACGAGTACAACAAGGACGGCATTGCCGTGGATTACTTGTTCTTCCCGCGTACCGGACTTGGTTCCCCGTCTTACGACAAGGCTGTGTCGGTATGGTGTGCGGCTGATCCGAAGGAAGCGCTCACCGAGGCCAAGTCGGGTGCAACCCCCAAGCCGGCCAAGTGCGACAACCCGGTGGCATCGGAATTCAGTTTGGGCCAGCAGCTGGGTGTCAGCGGCACGCCGACCATCATCGCTGATGACGGTTCAGTGATTGGTGGCTATCTGACACCGGCACAGATGCTGCAGCAGTTGCAGGCCGTGGATGCGCGCAAGAGTCCAAATGTCGCCAAAGGCGGCTGAGCTCAAGGAGCTTCCATTCACGCTTTTTCGAGGGATCGGCTAAACTTGCCGGTCCCTTTTGCTTTCCTTGGCTTCCTGGTTTGGCATGATCGTCTTTGATGGGCAGTCTGCCCTTTCCTCATTTCGTATCGACAATCTGAATCAGCGGCTCGGCGACGCGGCCGATGCGGTGTGCGCGCGCGCATGGTTTGTGTACCTGCTGGATGCTGACCTGGATGCGGCCGGGCGTGCGAGAGCCTGCGACATTCTGCGTTGTGCGGATAGTGAAATCACCGATGCCAGCTTGTGGGTAGTGCCGCGTCTGGGCACCATTTCACCCTGGACCTCAAAAGCTACCGAAATTCTCAACGCGGCCGGTGTGGACGTACGCCACGTGGTACGTGCGACGGCCTATGAGTTGACTTGGCAGGATGGCGAAAAGCACGAAGCCGCCGCAGCGGTGCTGCATGATCCGATGACTGAGTCGGTGCTCAGGTCCCTTGACACGATCAATACCGTGTTCACACCGGGTGCGGCGACTGAGTTAGAGCGCGTGGCCTTGGGCGATGATCCGCACGCGGCACTTGCCGAAGCCAATCGCGACTACGGCCTAGCGCTCAATGACCAGGAAATCGACTACCTGATCCAGCATTATCGGGACCTCGGGCGTGACCCCACAGATGCCGAGCTGATGATGTTTGCGCAGGCAAACTCCGAGCATTGCCGGCACAAATATTTCAACGCGGACTGGACCGTTGACGGCCAGTCAGCCGACGACAGCTTGTTTGGCATGATTCGCCATACCCATGCGCAATCGCCAGAGCACACCCTGAGCGCCTATTCGGATAATGCGGCGGTGATTGCAGGTAATCGCGGCCATTACTTCGCCCCCGATCCCGAGACAAGCGTGTGGCAAGAGCATGAGGAAGATCTGCATTACGCGATCAAGGTCGAGACCCACAACCATCCCACGGCCATTGCACCCTGGCCGGGTGCCGCCACGGGTGCTGGCGGCGAGATTCGTGACGAAGGCGCGGTAGGCCGGGGCGGCAAGCCCAAGGCCGGCCTGACCGGCTTCAGCGTGTCGCATCTGCGCATTCCGGGCCACGCGCGCCCGTGGGAACATCCGCGTCCCCTGCCGCCGCGTTTTGCCAATGCCTGGACCATCATGCGTGACGCGCCGCTGGGCGCGGCCGCGTTCAACAATGAATTTGGCCGCCCCTGCATCGGCGGTTATTTTCGCAGTTTCGAACACGAAACCGGTGAGGCGGGTGTTCGACGTGGCTACGACAAACCGATCATGATTGCCGGTGGCTTGGCGTCGATACGCGCACCGCTGGTGCACAAAAACCCGCTCGAGCCGGGTGACAAGGTGATTGTGCTGGGTGGGCCGTCGATGTTGATCGGTCTGGGCGGTGGTGCGGCTTCTTCGCAAGCGGCCGGTGAGTCCAGCGAAGAACTGGATTTTGCGTCGGTACAGCGCGACAACCCGGAAATGCAGCGCCGCTGCCAGGCGGTGATCAATGCCTGCTGTGCCATGGGCGAAGACACTCCGACAGCGGCGTGGGCGGCCGCATTGCCATCGAAGCCATCCCCAGCGATGATCCGTCCTTGAGCCCGATGCAGTTGTGGTGTAACGAATCACAAGAGCGCTATGTGCTGGCGTTGCGACCTGAGGACCTGGAGCGCTTCGAGGCGATCTGCCGACGTGAGCGCTGCCCATACGCGGTCGTCGGTGAGGCAACCGAAGAGCGCCGGCTGATATTGACTGAAGACCGCCCCTTGGCCTCGGATTCGGACCCCGAGTCCCGAGTCCCGAGTCTCGAGTCCCGTCACGCCATCGATCTGCCGATGGAGGTGTTGTTCGGCAATACACCGAAGACATCGATCAAGGCTCATAGCCGCGAAACCCGCGAAGACCTGGTACCTGACCTGACCGGCGTACCGCTTGAAGAAGCGGTCGAACGTGTGTTGCGCCTGCCGGTCGTGGGTTCGAAAAGCTTTCTGGTCACCATTGGCGACCGCAGCGTGGGTGGCCTGGTAGCACGTGACCCGATGGTGGGGCCGTGGCAGGTTCCAGTGGCGGACTGTGCGGTCATGCTGAGTGACTTTGCCGGCTATGCCGGCGAAGCGATGGTAATGGCGGAGCGTGCGCCGCTGGCGGTGCTTAACAGTGTCAGTGCCGCGCGCATGGCACTGGGCGAGGCATTGACCAATTTGCTGGCGGCGCCGATCGAAAGCCTGGATCAAGTGCGGCTGTCCTGCAACTGGATGGCGGCGGCCGGCTTCCAGAGTGATGATGCGGACCTGCGAGCAGCCGTTGAAGCCCTGAGCCACGACTTGTGCCCGGCGCTGGGCATTTCGATTCCGGTCGGCAAGGATTCGCTGTCGATGCAGGTACGCTGGCAGGAGGGAGAGGACGAGCAGCGCACGGTGGCGCCGGTGTCGCTGGTGGTCACTGCCTTCGCGCGCGTTACCGATGTACGTCAAACGCTGACCCCGGTGCTGGACCTCGATCAAGGCCTCAGTGAACTGTGGCTGGTGGATCTGGGTGCGGGCCAGTCACGACTCGGCGCGTCGGCGCTGACTCAGGTGTTCGAGCGTTTTGGTGGCCTGGCGCCGGATCTGGATGACCCGGACCGCCTGAAAGCGCTGGCCGATCTGATTCACGAGGCGCGCGAACAGAATCTGCTGCTGGCCTATCACGACCGCTCCGACGGCGGGGTGTTGGTGACCCTGCTGGAAATGGCTTTTGCCAGCCACTGCGGACTGGAAGTCAATCTGGATGGTTGGGGCGAGGCCAGCTTGCGCGCGCTGTTCAACGAGGAATTGGGCGTGGTGGTTCAAGTGACCAGCGAACAGCACGACGCCTTCCAGGATCTGCTCGACAAGCACGGCCTGGGTGACATGGCGCAGGTGGTGGCCCATCCGCGCAGCAAACTGGGCATTCGCCTGATGCTGGGTGGCGAGCTTTTGCAGAAATGGCGCTGGAGTGATCTGTTCACGCTGTGGGCCGATACCAGCCATGTGATGCAACGAGGCCGTGATAATCCAGCCTGTGCCGATGCCGAGCAGGTTTGGCGAGTGGCGGACGATGACCCCGGCCTTAGTCCGAAACTGTCGTTTGACCCTGCTGCGGACGTGGCGGCTGCTTATATTTCAATTGGCGCAAAACCACGCGTGGCGGTTTTGCGCGAGCAGGGTGTGAATGGCGAAACCGAGATGGCGGCTGCCTTCACCCGCGCCGGCTTCGAGGCGGTTGACGTACACATGAGCGACCTGAAGGAAGGGCGTCGCAGCTTGAACGAATTCGTCGGCCTGGCGGCCTGCGGTGGGTTTTCCTACGGTGATGTATTGGGTGCCGGGCGTGGCTGGGCCACCTCGATTTTGTATGATGAGGCGCTGCGCGAACAATTTGCGGCGTACTTTGCCAATCGCGACCGTTTCGCCCTGGCCGTCTGCAACGGTTGCCAGATGTTTTCACATCTGGCCGAGCTGATTCCCGGAGCCGAACATTGGCCAGTCTTCGAGCGCAACTACTCCGAGCAGTACGAGGCGCGCTTGTCGACGGTTGAAGTGGTGGATTCGCCCAGTATTTTTCTCAAAGACATGGCGGGCTCTCGGCTGCCGGTGGTGGTGGCGCACGGCGAGGGCCGCGCTGACTGGCTGGATGAGCGCAAGCCGGGCAAGTCAGGCGGCTGTATGCGCTTCGTGGACAACCATGGCAAAGTCACGACCAGTTATCCACTCAACCCGAACGGCTCGCCGGCCGGGCTGACCGGTTTTCATGCCGCCGAAGGTCGCGTGTTGATCATGATGCCGCATCCCGAACGCGTGTTCCGCAGCGTGCAGATGTCCTGGCATCCGCCCAGCTGGGGCGA
>CAJDWN010000023.1_pt1 | contig 14206 bp, 12 predicted proteins | sample 7391581 | NCBI WGS metagenome assembly CAJDWN01 (sample SAMEA7055736, study PRJEB34461) | soil metagenome | biome: terrestrial ecosystem; feature: Peninsula; material: soil | place: Antarctica | collected 2016 | reverse complement strand
CGTCAGCCAAAGAGCAAGCTCTTCGCTGTTACCGTTCGACTTGCATGTGTTAGGCATGCCGCCAGCGTTCAATCTGAGCCAGGATCAAACTCTTCACTTAAGTTTTCGACCAGTCCGAAGACCAGTCTATTCTACTGAAGGTCCGTACCCGACCAGTATCTCATTGCTGAACTACTAGTTGTTACTTTTTGGGTTTGGACGCTCTATTACTTGGACTTCTTCGTCCCAGCAAGGCGCCCACACAAGTTACCTGCGCACACTGTCAATGAACTTTTCGCTGCACATCACCGTCTCCGGCACTGTGCCGCTTGAACATTTCATCCAAGCGAGCCGCACATCTTACACTAGATTTCGGCCTCGTCAACAGTTTGTATGAAACATTCTTGCTGGCCGCTTCACTCGAGGCCGAGCGCACTAACAAATCCCCCGGTACTGCCATTTTTCGGGACAGGCTCAGGCACTCATTCCGCCCACTGAGCTGCTCCGGCAACCACAAAACCTGCCGATCAGGTCTCGTTCAACCTGACGCGAGCGAAGTTGCGCTTGCCGATCTGCAAGACGCCCTCAAAACCCGGCCGAAACACGCGTTGGGCATCGTCAACAACCTCGGCATCTATACGCACAGCACGTTCCTTCAGCTTCCGGTTGGCCTCGGAGTTGGAGCTTGTCAGCCCGACGGCCGTTAACAAGGCAGCCAGGCGCAGACCTTCGGCCGGCACATCGATCTCGGTAAGGGGAAGTTGCGCGGTATCACCTTCACCACGAACCACGGCATGCCAGCCGGCGATGGCCTTGTCGGCTGCGGCTGCGTCATGGAAGCGCGCAATCAGCTCGCGCGCCAGCTTGAGCTTGGCGTCGCGCGGGTTGAGTTGGCCTGCCTCAACCTCTTTTTTCATGGCAGCCAGCTCATCGAGCGACACATCGAAGCTCAACAGCTCGAACCAGCGCCACATCAGATCATCACCGATCTTCATGGTTTTGGTGACCATGCTGATCGCGGGCTCCTCGATCCCTATGTAGTTGTCCAATGACTTGGACATCTTGTGGACCCCGTCGATCCCCTCCAGCAGCGGCATGGTCAGCACAATCTGGGGTGCCTGCCCATGCTGCTCCTGCATGGCGCGACCCACCAGCAGGTTGAACGTCTGATCCGTACCGCCCAGCTCAACGTCAGCTTTCAAGGCCACCGAATCGTAACCTTGCACCAGCGGATACAGAAATTCGTGGATGGCAATAGGTTGCTGCGCGTTGTAACGCTTGCTGAAATCATCGCGCTCAAGCATCCGCGCCACCGTATGTTGTGAGGCCAGACGCACCATGTCGGCAGCGCTCATCTTGCCGAACCATTCGCTATTGAAGCGCAGTTCGGTCTTGTCACGGTCCAGCACCTTGAAAACCTGCTGCCCGTAGGTTTCGGCATTCGCCTTGATCTGCTCGGGCGTCAGCGCTTTGCGGGTCGCGTTTTTGCCGGTCGGATCCCCGATCATGCCGGTAAAATCGCCGATCAGAAATATGACCGTATGACCCAGATCCTGAAACTGGCGCATCTTGTTGAGCAGTACCGTGTGGCCGATGTGCAGATCCGGAGCGGTCGGGTCGAATCCGGCCTTGATGCGCAACGGCCGTCCCGAGGACAGGCGCTCACGCAGCGTTTCGGTCTTGATTATTTCTTCGGCACCCCTGCCAATCAGCGCCATGGCCTGGTCGATATCACTCATGTGTTTTCCAATTGTCTCGTCGTCACCGCTTACCGGTTCACGCAAATTCGTTATTTTTCGGTGAAGTCATTGAACTGAATCAGCATTTCCAGCGAATAGTCGTTGACGGAAGTTGCACCGCAAGGCTATGGTACGTGCCGACCTGTCAGAAAGCGACTGCCAACATGATTGAAGAGGGGAGAGGCGACAACACGGCCACATCGTGGCGGCAGAACGTCTGGCGCGTGACGCACAAGCATTTGCGTCATGATCGCCGCCTGCTCTGGTCCGCATGTACTGTAGTCGCGTGTACTGTTGCCATCACGATGCTCCCCGCTCGCGCCGACAACGTCAGGCTCGATCCGGCCGACATGATCAGCATGCCATTGCTTGTGCCACACCAGGATGCACACGCTCACGTCGTTGCACCGCAAGCGCCTGTCTGGAAGACCGTGACGGTCGAGTCCGGCCAGACGCTGTCGCAGATTTTCGACTCATTGGGCCTGGGTTACACCGCGCTCAATCGCATCATCGCCAAACCAGAAGACGCCAAGGCCATGCGTCAGCTGCATCCGGGCGACGAGCTGGGCTTTCGCATCAACAGTGATGGCAGCCTGAATGCCATCCGCTTTGACCGCAACGCCGACACCCGCGTAGTGCTGATGCTGGATGAGGACCAAGTCCAGGAACAGATCGTGCAGCGCAAGGTGGAGCGGCGCGTGCACGCGGGCCAGGGCAGCATCAAGTCATCGTTGTTTGCGGCCGGCACCGATGCCGGTATGAGCGAAGCGATGGTGATCGAGCTGGCCGAGGTATTCAAGTACGACATCGACTTCATCAAAGACCTGCGCAAGGGTGACCATTTCAGCGTGATCTACGATGAGGTGTGGCGCGACGGTGAAAAGCTTTATCCGGGACAGATTCTGGGGGCCGAATTCTATAACCGCGGGCATCGTTATACCGCTTACCGATTCAAGATGCCCGACGGCAGCTTTACCTACTATGACGAAGACGGTCGTCCCCTGCAGCGGGCACTGATGCGCACGCCGGTCAAATTTTCACGCATTTCATCGGTCTTCCGACTGCACCGCAAACACCCGATTCTGGGCTACACGCGCGCACACAAAGGCGTCGATTATGCCGCTCCGCGTGACACGCCCATCCACGCGGCCGGCAATGGACGTATAACCTTCCGTGGTCACGCTCGGGGCTACGGCAATTTTATCGTCATCAAACACAACGACAAATACTCCACTGCCTATGGCCACATGCACCGTTTCGCCAAGGGCGAGCATGTCGGTTCCCACGTACGCCAGGGGCAGGTGATCGGTTACGTCGGCATGACTGGTCTGGCGACCGGACCACATCTGCACTATGAGGTACGCGTGCGCGGCCATCAGGTCAACCCTCTGACCGTTACCATGCCCAAGCCGGAACCACTGCCGGACAGCCTGCTCGCAACGTTCAAAGTCTCGATTGCAGATCGGGTCGCCCACTTGAAAACGATCGACGGCAACCGCCTGGCATGGCTTGCTGGCGGCGGCACCAGTACCGCCGGCTCGGACTGAGCCTATGTCCGGGGGCGATTTGTTCCTGGGACTGATCTCCGGCACCAGCACTGACGCCATCGATGTCGTTCTGGCGGACTTTGAACCGACCACGCGTGTCCTGGCCACACACGCCCATCCCTGGCCCGCCGAACTGCGTGCCCGCATCGTGGCACTGGCGCGGAATGATGCCCGCGTCAGCCTGGACGAACTGGGCCAACTGGACGGTTTGATTGCCAATGAGTTCGCGGCGGCGGCCAACGCCCTGCTGGACCGGGCTGCGGTCGACCGCTCACGGGTTCGTGCTCTGGGAAGTCACGGCCAAACGGTATGCCACCGTCCTGAAGCTGAGCCTCCTTTCACGATGCAACTGGGCGACCCGTCACGTATCGCTGAGCGCACAGGCATCGACGTAATCGCCAATTTCCGCCACGCCGACATGGCCGCAGGCGGGCAGGGTGCGCCGCTATTGCCGGTTTTGCACAAAGCCCTTTTCAGCCATGACGACGAAGCTCGGGTAATACTGAATTTGGGTGGCATCGCCAACATCAGCGTGCTCGCACCGGGTCAGCCGGTGCTGGGTTTCGATACCGGGCCTGCCAACTGCCTGATGGATGCCTGGGCCGAACGTCACCTCGGCCACGCGCCCGACCACGATGGTGAATGGGCACACAGCGGCACAGTGAATGAAGATCTGTTGTCGCACTGTCTCTCAGATCCTTATTTCAGCCTCGCGGCGCCCAAGAGTACTGGCCGCGAATACTTCAATCTCGACTGGCTGGATGTACACCTCATGGAGTCACAGGACCCAGCCGATGTACAGGCTACGCTTCTGGCCCTCACGGTCAAATCGATTACCAACTCCATCCATGCTTGTGCGCCCGGCACCCAAGCCGTGTTTGTGTGCGGCGGCGGCGTGTACAACGGCGCGCTGATGGCGGGCCTGACGGCAGCAATGTCCCCCGCGCGAGTGCAATCGACAGCCGATTACGATATTGATCCGGATTTTGTCGAAGCGACGGCCTTCGCATGGCTTGCACGCCAACGCCTGCTCGGACTGCCCGGCAACGTGCCCAGCGCTACTGGGGCACGCGGTCCGCGCGTGCTTGGAGTGATTGCTGCCGCGCCGCGTGATTCGAGCGGGCTTTTGTAAGAGCGGGCCAGGTCCGCGAAGGGGTTCCGGCGAGATTCTCGCGGGCATGGCCTGCTTCTACAGGGACCAAATCCAAACTTCCGAGCAACGCGTCGAACCGGATGACCGTATTTCGGAGTTCATGGCCGGTAATCCAGGACCTCGCGCACTCTCGGCTCAAGATTGCTCAAGCCGGCCCGCTGGCCAAACTCTGGTGCCTGCTGAGGGCTCATATCTCCGTGACGCGCAGTGCCGAGGGCAAAGCAAGGCGCACCCACCCCGTTGCCCGACGCGCAACGCACCATTATGCACCCGGGCGCCACCTCGACTCACTGCCACCGCTGATCAGCATGGGCAGAGTCGATGTCCGGCTCATCCGCAACTGGCAGGTGTTGATAGCAAGGCTGTCACTAAACCAAAGGGAGGAGGGTGCGCATTCATTTATCCTTATCGACATCATCAATATGGGCAAAAAAGCCTTCCGGCGCATTGTCGAACGCCGACATCGCGTCGCGGAAAGCCTGTGACTCGCTGGCATCCCAAGTTCCGCCCAGATGCGCTATATCGGCCGACCTGATGAACGGAAGGTCACCACGTTCCATGCCAACACCGTGGCGCAACAGATGCAAAATTGCATCGTTGAGCGACCAGTTGTGCTCGCGAGAGAGCGTTTTGATACGCTCGGCCAGCTCATTATCAATGTGCTTGATCAGGATATCCGGCATTCAGGGGTTCCGGGAGACTGCTCAGATTGCCAATTCTTGCACTATTTGTCGTCTTATTCAGCGCGCTGCTCGTCGTTATTCAATTTTACATGCCGCCACAAGAGCGCCAACAAGAGCAGAGTGGGCAGAATAAACAGGCTACTGAAGATGAAAAAGCGCGCATAGCCCCAATGCTCGACCATGAATCCGGCCATGCCACCCACCACTTTTCCGGGCAGGTTTGCAACCGAGCTCAGCAGGGCGTATTGGGTGGCCGTGAATTCGAGGCTGGTGAGCGAGGACAGGTAAGCGACCAGTACCACACTGGCAAACCCAAGCGCCGAGTTGTCCCCGGAAATGGCCGCCACGAACGCCCAGGTCTGGCCCGGGTTCAGTGCCATCAACACGTACAACAGATTGGAAACCGCCAGCCCGATCGCGCCAATCAACAAAGACTTCCGCAGGCCCAGAGCTGCGACTGAAACGCCACCCACGAAGGCGCCGCCAATGCCGATCCAGATGCCGTAGAGTTTGGATACCGTGGCAATCTGTTCCTTGCTGTATCCCGAATCAATATAGAAAGGCCCCGCGATGACGCCCAGCATCTGGTCGGGTAGCTTGAACAATCCGATGAACAACAATATCAGGACCGCCACCACTACCCCGTGGCGACGGAAGAAATCGGTAAACGGCTCGATGAATGCTTCACCCAGACGAAGGTCATCGCGCACCCTGATGGCCTTGGGTTCAGGTACCAGCAGCACGGTAAACAATGGCACAAGCATGGCCGCAGCCATGCACAGATACGTCACCTGCCAACTGCTGAAGGCCGCAATGTACAGCGCGCCGGCCCCAGACAGAATCAGGCCCAAGCGGTAACCCAGTGTATAGGTAGCCGCCAGCGCGGCTTGCGCTTCAGGCGGTGCGATCTCGATGCGGTAGGCGTCGACCATGGTGTCCTGGGTGGCGCCGGCAAAGCCGGTCAGAGCCGCCAGAGACACAAACAAGATCAACTGCTCAGGTCCGGTCACCGCCATCCCGACCAACGCGGCCATCAACACCATGATGGACAGCAGCAACCACCCCCGACGCCGTCCCAGCCGCCCCAGAACGGGCGCCGACCAGCGATCCAGCAGTGGCGCCCACAAGAACTTGAACACGTAGAAGAAAGTGACGTAACTGAGCACGCCTATCGCGCCCAGCGTCATGCCGAATTCGCGCAGCCAGATCGACAGTGTGTAGCCGATCAACAAGAACGGCAGGCCCGAACCGAACCCCATCAGACACAAGGTGCCCGCCGACGGAGTGGCGAAGGCGGCGACGATACCGCGCCAGCCAGGCACCCGGGCCGTTCCGGTCACGCTTTCAGATCCAGGGTCAAAGGCGCATGGTCGGAGAAATTGTCATTACGGTGTACCGAACAAGTGGCCAGTCGCTTGCCCAATGTCGGTGACACCAACTGGTAATCAATACGCCATCCAACATTGTTTTCCCGCGCACGTCCTCGATTGGACCACCAAGTATATTCCACGGTATCCGGCTTGAGCGTACGCATACTGTCCACCCAATTGCGTTCTTCGACCAGGCCGTTCATCCAGACGCGCTCTTCCGGCAGGCAGCCCGAGTTTTTCTGGTTGGACTTCCAGTTCTTGATATCCAGCTCGCTACGTACGATGTTCCAGTCACCGCTGATGATGTAATCGCGGCCACTGGCCAGCCAGCTGTCCAGAATCGGCGCAAACCAGTCCATGACGCGGAATTTGTATTGCTGGCGCTCATCGCTAGAGGAACCGGAGGGAAAATAGAGCGACACGATGCTCAGATTGCCGAAGCGCGCCTCGATATAGCGGCCCTCGCAGTCAAAGTGTTCACTCCCCAGTTCAGTCAGTACCGCATCGGGCTTCTGACGTGAATAAATTGCCACGCCGCTGTAGCCCTTTTTGCTACGCGCATCATGAAAGCAGTCGTGGTATCCATCGCGGCTGAACACCGGGTCGGTGAGCTGCTCAACACGAGCTTTGGTTTCCTGCAGGCACAGAAAGTCCGCATTCTGCTGGTCAAACCAGTCGAAAAAGCCCTTGCGGGCTGTGGCGCGAATGCCATTGACATTGAGACTGATGATGCGCATGCCGATCCTTTGTTCGAGTCGGGCTCGTGTACTGCTTCACCCTGTTTCAACCCACTCAGCGAGTCGCTGGGCGTTCGGATGCAAGGCGCATTTGCGCAGCAAGGGTGGTTCCCTTGCAAGCAGATGGGCCGTAGCAAACGGGCGTCCAGCGGCTCGCCCTGCGGGAGCCAAGTTCGCGGGCCACGGCTGCGTTGCAGTACTTGCCAAGGGAACCACCCTTGGCCGCGCGCTGCGCCTTGCGGTGACCCGCGAGCCTGACTCTGAATGGGTTGAAACAAGGTGAAGCAGTGCACTAGGTTAACCGATTAGCGGTCGCGTATCATATCGGGCTCGTCCACTGATAAATCGATCCGCGATGCAAGACTATCAACGCGACTTTCTGGAACTGTGCCTGTCCCGGGGTGTGCTGCGTTTCGGTGACTTCACCTTGAAATCCGGGCGCCGCAGCCCGTATTTCTTCAACCTGGGACAAATCAGCTCGGGCCAATCGCTCGCTCAACTGGGTGCAGCTTATGCGCGCGCGCTGGGTAACAGCGGCATTCAGTACGAGCTGTTGTTCGGTCCAGCCTACAAAGGCATCGCGCTGGCCGCCGCCACCGCCATGGCGCTGGCCAATGACGGGCAAGACATTCCCTGGGCCTACAACCGCAAGGAAGCCAAAGATCACGGCGAAGGCGGTGATCTGGTTGGCGCACCGCTGGAAGGTCGCGTGGTAGTTGTCGATGATGTGATCACCGCCGGTACGGCAACGCGTCAGGCACTGAAACTGATTGTCGACCGCGGAGCACAACCGGTCGCCTTGCTGGTAGCGCTGGATCGATGTGAACCGGGACAGCGAGGCACGGGCACCGCCGCCGAAGAAATCAGCGCTGACTTCGGTATTCCGGTCATCGCCATCGCCACGCTCGACGACTTGCTTGGTCTGACGGCGGAGCATGAGAACCTACGCCAGCATCACCAGACACTGCTTGACTGGCGCGCAAACCGATAGCCGGCGTCAAATCCGTGCCTGCAATCGGCCACAGCAGCCAGCGTCTGTCCCGGATTATCCGTGAAGGCGACCAAGATCGCGTAGAGCTTTGGACTGACCCAGCCTTTCGCGATCGAGCTCCCAGCAGTGGCTATGGCTGATTGAGTGAAAAGTGCTATGGGCTCAGAGATCAAGTGAGGGCGTCTGCAGTTCATGAATGGTACGGGCTACACCCCGTTATACTTCAGTATTGTGAACGCCGATGTCCAACGGAGTTTTGCCGTGCGTACAAGCCTCTTCATTGCCCTGCTCGTCATCCTGCCTGTGCAGGCCATCCATGCACAGGATACGCAAACGCGCTACCGCTGGGTGGATTCGGAGGGCCACAGGCACCTCAGCGACGAAGTACCAGCCGATGCTGCCCGTTTTGGTTACGACGTGCTCAATCAATACGGCCGCGTGATCCGCCACGTGGATGGTGCCAAAACACCCGAGCAACTGGCCGCCGAGAAACAACAGGCGGAGCAGCACAAACTGGCCATGGTGCAGCAGCGCCGCGACGAGAATCTCTTGCTTACCTACCCGACTGAGGAAGAATTGGTAAGCGCGCACGACAGTCAGGTCGACATGACCGAGCAACGCATCGAGTCAACCCGCATCAACATGAAGAGCCAACTTGACAGTCTGGCCAATCTGTTGGATCAGGCCGCCCAGCTGCAACAGAACGGCAAGCCAGTCCCGCGCTACCTTCAGGTCAACATCGACAAGCAACGCGGCATCATCCGCGACCAGCGCGACTGGATCAGCAGGACCGAGAAGAATCTGGAGGAAACACGCGCCGACAATGCTGACACCCTCAAGCGCTACCGCGCCATGCGCGCTCCGCTCCATCCCGGCCCAGCTGCCAGATCAAGCTCAGCAAGTACGCCGTAAGCGGGCCGGCCGGTCCAGGGAGCGTGGATTAGGCTCCCTTACGCGTGCGCGAGGCACGGAGCCAGTGGCTCGCAAGTCGCGCCGCATCAGCCCCTGCTCGCAGGGGTAGAGGTATTGCGGTTTGGTTCGATTAGCTCGAGTCTCGAATCCCGATCCTAGCTCAAAACGGCAGCTTGAGATCCTTATCGACGGCCAGAATTTGCTTGCGGAATATATTCTGGATCCGGTCCAACGCGGCCTCGCTGTCAGCATCAAAGCGCAGTACCAATGACGGGGTCGTGTTGGATGCGCGAACCAGTCCCCAGCCGTCGGGCCAGTCAGCGCGCATGCCATCGATAGTGGTGATACGTGCATCACCAAAGTCTGCTTTGCGGCAGAACTCGCCGACAAACTGGTGGTTCTCACCTTCCTCAGTAACTATCTTCAGTTCGGGCGTGGAAACACCCTTGGGCAGGGTTGCAAAAATCGCTTCCGGGCTGCGCTCTTCCAGATCGCCGGCCAGGATTTCAATCAGCCGCGCGGCTGCATATATACCGTCGTCAAAGCCGTACCAGCGCTCGCGGAAGAAGAAGTGCCCGCTCATTTCGCCGGCCAGGGCAGCCCCTGTCTCGCGCATCTTGGCCTTGATCAGGGAGTGCCCGGTTTTCCACATCATCGGGCTGCCACCGTGGCGCAGAATCAGTTGCTGCAGATGGCCTGTGCATTTGACGTCGTAGATGATAGTGGCACCAGGATCACGTACCAGTACATCAGTGGCGAACAGCATCAACTGCCGGTCCGGATAAATGATCTCACCCTCACCGGTGACCACACCCAGCCGATCACCATCGCCATCGAAGGCAATGCCGAGGTCGGCGTTTTTGTGCTTGACCGACAGGATCAGGTCGGCGAGGTTGGCCGGGTCTGAAGGATCTGGGTGATGGTTGGGGAAGTCGCCATCGATATCGGCGTACAGCGGGATGACCTCGCAACCGATCTCCTCCAGCACGCGTGGACCGACGACGCCGGTGACGCCATTGCCGCAATCGACCACCACCTTGAGCGATCGCTGCGCCTGTACGTCGCCAGCGATGCGATCGACATAATCGTCGGTCAGATCCATGCTGCGCAGTTGACCCATGCCTTGGTGGAACCTGCCTTCCGTAATCCGGTTGTAAAGATCCTCGATGGCGTCCGTGGCCAGGGTCTCACCACCCAACACGATCTTGAAGCCGTTGTAGTCCGGCGGATTGTGACTGCCGGTGACCGCCACACCACTGCCAGTGTTGAGGTGGAAGCAGGCAAAGTAGACCAGCGGCGTCGGTACCTGCCCGATATCAATCACATCTATGCCGGTGGAGCGGATGCCTTCAATGAGCGCCGATGACAGCATTGGGCCCGAGTGACGGCCGTCGCGGCCCACCACAATCTCGTCCTGGCCACGATCACGCGCCTCGCTGCCAATGGCCTGGCCCAACAGGCTGGCGACACCCGCATCCAAGGTCTTGTCGACGATACCGCGAATGTCGTAGGCACGAAAAATGCTGCGCTCCACGGCAATACTGCCGGCATCCGGCAAGCTGCCATAGCGACCACCGGAGCCGCGGCCTTCGGCCCCGGAAGGCGTGCCCGGGACCGGTAAAGGATCATTCTCGAGCACCTGTGAAAATGTGGGTTCGAGGTCTTTGCCGCGCCGGCCTTTGGCCATCTCGCGCACGCGCTGCAGACGTTCACCCCAACTGATCACGCCTGCACCCAACAGCATCAGCAGAGACAACACCCATAATGGTGCGGTCGGCACACTGTCAGGCAGCCACGCACGGCGCGCAGCGCGCGTACCGGTCACCCAGAGGTCCGTTCCCGTGAGCTGATACGCGACATCGACATCGGCGCGGGTAGCCTCCCCCCGACTGGTCAGAAGCGCGGCATTTTCATCCGGGCCAAGGCGCAAATCGAGCCGGCCGGACGGCAGGTAGACATCGCTGTTGAACGTACGACTGATGGTATTGAAAGGCAGCGCCACGGCCGCGTAAGCGACGGTCTGACCGCCTTTCTGGACTGGCTGAACAATACTCAAGTAGTGAGGGCTACCCCGGCCACCACTGGCACCGATCTGGCGCTCGTTCTGACTCTGCGCCCGCGCCAATTCCGCAGCACGCAGATAACCCAATGCACTCTTGCCGGTCCTGGTCAGCGCATCCGGAGTGGTCGAATACACGGCTACGTCCGTGGCAGCGGGCAAGATTTCCTGGAGTCGCGTCTTTGCCTGTTCACGCGCTTCGTCGGAGTCCGTAGCGAGCAGATCCAGAAACTCCGGATCCTCGAGCGCCCCTCCCACTTTGGTCAAATCCGACTCTATCGGGCGCTGCAAAAAGGGCAGGGCTGCTGTAACGGTCTGCTGCATGGATTGAGTCGACGTCTGCTCCCCACCCAGCAACCAGGCTTGCCACGCCAGAAACATCCCCAGCAGCATGAGCCCGATGGTCGCTGTCGGACGCCACAGACGATGAACCTCGCCGCGCAAAGCCAACAGCTTGTCGAAAGCCGACGCTTGCGGCGTTTTCGATTCGGCGGCCGGGGTCTCCGGTGCGGGATCGCTCTTGCTCATGGGTGACCAAGCCTTGGTTGCGTGCTCTGGATGTTAAACGGCCCGCTGATGTGATTCCAGCGCTTCATGCGCTGCGACCCTTTTGCCCCGTGGAACCGAAGCCGCCCAAACCGCGGCGGCTTTGTTGCGAAAACTCATCGACAAGCTTGAAGCGGGGTCTCAGAATCGGCACAAACAGCATCTGCGCGATGCGATCACCCGGCTCTATGACGATTGGGTCTCCGTCGGGGTTTCGATTCCAGACGCTGACGAAAATCTGCGCCATGTAATCGGCGTCAATGACACCTGTGCTGTTACCCAGCACCAGGCCACGCTTGTGGCCAAGACCCGAGCGCGGCAGGATCAGGGCGCACAAATCGCCGGCATCCATGTGCATAGCCAACCCGGTGGGCACCAACACGGCTGTGGCCTGCGGCTGCACCGACAACGGTGCATCAAGACAGGCAAGCAGGTCGATACCGGCCGCAAGATCGCTCTGGTAGTCTGGTAAGCCCCATTCACGCAAACGCTGGTCAAGCACCTTGATCTCGATCTCGCAATGGCTGTTCATGAAACCCTCCGCTGTGTATCACGCTCCTGGTAGTGCTGCCCGATCAACGCGACAAGTTGTACGGCGAGGTCCTTCTTGGATTGCCGCGGCAACTCCTTGCTGCCACCGTGCCAATAGACACTGAGCGCATTCTCGGTGGAATCGAAACCGCGGCCGTCGCCAACCAGGTTGGCCGCAATCATATCGATGCCCTTCCGCTCCAGTTTGGCACGTGCATGCTGCTCCAGATGGCTGGTTTCGGCGGCAAAGCCGACCAGAAACGGGCGTGACGGTGCACCGGACAATGAAGCCAGAATATCCGGATTTTCTACCAGATCGAGATTCAGGCCGTTCGCATGCGATGCCTTTTTCATCTTGTCTGCCGCCTGCAAGCGCGGCCGGTAGTCAGCGACCGCAGCTGCCGCAATGATGATGTCGGCATCCTGTGCAAGCTCACGCATGGCGACCAGCATCTGTTCGGCGCTGCGAACATCTTTGCGTCGTGCAATTCCGCTGGGTGTGTCCAGGTGCACTGGCCCCGCCACCAGGCTGACATTTGCACCGGCACGGGCCGCGGCCTCTGCCACGGCAAAACCCATGCGGCCCGAACTGCGATTGCCGATGAAACGTACCGGATCGATGTCCTCGAATGTTGGTCCGGCACTGACCAGAACGGACTTGCCGGCCAGAAGTCCGGGGCCACCAGCGTCGCGCAGCGCTATCACAATGGCATCAGGCTCCAGCATCCTTCCGAGCCCGGATTCACCTTCCGCCAGTGGCCCGTCAACCGGCCCCAACAGGTGTACGCCGCGCTCACGCAGCAGTGCGACATTGGCCAGCGTGGCCGGATGCTGCCACATACGATGATTCATGGCCGGCGCAAGCGTCAGTGGTGCGGTGCTGGCCAGGCATAAGGTAGTCAGCAGATCATCCGCGTGGCCCTGAGCAAGACGCGCAATGAGGTCGGCCGAGGCCGGCGCGATCAGGATTTCCTCAGCCCAGCGCGCCAGCTCGATGTGTCCCATGCCCATGGCCGCCTCGGCGTCCCACAGGCTGGTATGAACCGGGTGGCCGGATAGCGCCTGAAAGGTGACAGCGCCGACGAAGCGTTCGGCATTGGCCGTCATGACTACACGCACCTCGTGACCTGCCGCACGCAGGCGTCGGCAAAGTTCGCAGCTTTTGTAGGCGGCAATGCCGCCTGAAACCCCCAGCAATATTCGACTCATGTCAGGCCCGGACTACACAGTATCGGCTTGTTAGCTTACCTGAAATGAAGGTGCGAACGGATCGCCAGCGAGCCTGATCCCTTGCACACTGTATTTCCCTGCTGAGCAAAGAGTTGACCATGAGTATTCGAGAATGGCCCAGTACCGAACGTCCCCGCGAACGTCTATTAAGCCATGGTGCGACTGCGCTCAGCGACGCCGAACTACTGGCGGTCCTGTTGGGCGGTCCTGTTGGGTAGTGGTACACGCGGCAAGAGTGCGGTGGAAATGGCCCGCGAGTTGCTGGCTGCTGCCGGCAGCCTGGCGGCCTTGCTGGGCGCCGAAATCGCTCCGGTATCGGGCCTGGGACCCGCCAAGCGCGCTCGTCTGGTAGCCAGCCTGGAGCTGGCCCGCCGCTGCCTGTGTGAGGAACTCAAGGAACTGCCCTCCCTGAGCAACCCGACCGACAGCGCCCGGTTCATCAAATCGCGCCTGGCACACCTGCCCTACGAGGTGTTTGCCTGCCTGTATCTGGACAATCGCCACCGCGTGCTGGAGTTCGAGGAGCTATTCCGCGGCACCATCGACGGTGCCAGCGTGCATCCGCGCGAGGTGGTACGTGCCTGCCTCAAGCACAATGCCGCAGCCGTGATTTTTGCCCACAATCATCCCTCGGGCGTAGCCGAACCCAGCGCCGCCGATCGCGCTATCACGCGTGAGTTGCGCGAAGCCCTGAGCCTGGTCGGTATCCGCGTACTCGACCACCTCGTG
>CAJDWN010000022.1_pt1 | contig 14213 bp, 14 predicted proteins | sample 7391581 | NCBI WGS metagenome assembly CAJDWN01 (sample SAMEA7055736, study PRJEB34461) | soil metagenome | biome: terrestrial ecosystem; feature: Peninsula; material: soil | place: Antarctica | collected 2016 | reverse complement strand
TGGGCGAGACCGGTGCATGGTATTTCGCCTGGCTGCTGGGCACCGGCACGATGGTGTTGGTTGCCGCGGTCGGTGGGATTCTGCTGGATGCCCAGGACGAACGAGAAGCGGCTGTCGAGAAGCCTGCCTCGTCTGGCACACACCACTGAGGCATCGATCATGGGAATATCCGTAGGTTCTGCCGTGGCAGCTCTGACCACTGTGCCGGACAGCTACTGATGGCACGGTTGCAGGTTGACACCGGTTTCAGGTGAGTACGGATAGCGGCGCCAACCCAGCGACATGGTTGCGGGACCGATCACGCGGGGTCCGCGGTTGGCTGGCATTTTCCATTGCCAGCGGTGTCATCACCACCATGTTGTTGTGTATCCAGGCAGCACTGCTGGCCTTTTTCGGGCCGGGCGTGAGGTGGTGGCCGGAGTGCGAACCGAGCTGACCAGCCATCTGCAGGCCCTCGGTCCACTGTGGCTGGCAGGTCGGTCACGCGGTGAATTGGTGACCAGGCTGATCGACGGTGTGGATTCGCTGGAACCGTATTTTGCCCGTTACCTGCCGCAACTCGCGGCTGCCGTGGTGTTGCCGCTGGTGGTGCTGGCCGCGGCCTTCCCGGCTGACTGGGTCAGTGCACTTGTATTTTTGCTGACTGCACCGCTGGTGCCGTTGTTCATGGTGTTGCTGGGTGACCGGGCTGCACGCGCAAGCCAGAGGCGCTGGACCACACTGACCCGCTTGGGCGAACAGTTCTTCGATGCCTTGCAGGGCTTGGTGACGCTGCGCCTGTTCGGTGCCGGAAAGCGCGAACAGAAACTGATCGCGGCCGGCAGCGAGGCCTACCGTCGTGAGACGATGTCGGTGCTGCGGGTGGCCTTCCTGTCCTCGCTGGTGCTGGAGTTCTTCGCCACGATCAGCATTGCAGTCGTGGCGGTGCTGGTCGGGTTCCGGCTGATGTGGGGTGACATCATCTTCTCGCGCGGCATGTTTGTGCTTTTGCTGGCGCCGGAGTTCTACCTGCCGCTGCGGGCGCTGGGGGCGCTGCGTCACGCCCGCATGGATGCTTTGGCCGTTGCTGGCGAGGTCGCCGAGCTGCTTGATTTGCCTGTCTCGAAGCGTGCGAGCGGGTCCGGAAACATGCCTGTCGGCGCCTTGTCGGGCATCGAGCTGGAGCAGGTGTCGTTCGAGTACGAACCCGGACGCCGCGGGCTGGACCAGATCAGCCTGGAACTACCCGCTGGTTCCATCACCATGGTGGTCGGCGCAAGCGGCGCCGGCAAGAGCACGCTGTTGCAGGTGCTGCTGGGCTTTGTCACCCCGCAACAGGGGCAGGTGCGGATCAACGGTATCGACCTGGCGACGATTGATCTCGAGGCCTGGCGACAGACGATTGCCTGGTTGCCGCAGAGACCGCATCTGTTCGTCGGCAGCGTACGCGACAATCTGCTGGTGGCGTGCCCGGGCGCGGGGGCACAGGCCTTGCGCGATGCCGCAGCTGCCGCCGGTCTGGATCAGGTGATCGCATCCCTGCCCGCAGGCTGGGAAACGCCGCTGGGTGAGAACGGGCATGGGCTATCGGGCGGGCAGGCGCAACGTATCGGTCTGGCGCGTGCACTACTGCGCGATGCGCCGCTGTGGCTACTGGATGAACCGACCCAGCACTTGGATGCTGACACAGCAAATGCCATCGAGGAAACGCTTGCGCAAGTCAGTGCGGGGCGTACCGTGGTACGCGTCGCGCATCGTCTGGCTGCTGCACCGCGCGCCGATACGATTGTGGTGATGGAAAATGGCCGCATTGTGGAGCAGGGCACTCACACTGCGTTACTGGCCCGGGACAGTGTGTATGCACGCCTGCTTCGCGCCCAGGATCCCGTCGTCTGATGAACCGGCGCGCGCCAACACCGGGCACACAGCGGCGGATATGGTTCCGACTGCTCGGGATACTGCGCCCGTACTGGGGCTGGATGGCGCTCGGAATCGGCTTGTCGCTGATCAGCTCGCTGGCCGGGATCGGCCTCATGGCGGTGGCCGGATGGTTCATCGCCAGCATGGGTCTGGCTGGTCTCAGCGGCGTGGCGATCAACTACTTCACCCCGGCTGCCCTGATCCGTGCATTGGCGCTGCTGCGAATCGGTGGCCGCTATCTGGACCGGCTGATCAACCATGAGGCGACCTTGCGCGCTTTGGGCGGGCTGCGGCTGTGGCTGTTCGAACAATTACTGCCGCTGGCCCCGGCACGCACCGGCTTTCTAGGCGAGAGCGAGCTCTTTTCGCGGTTGCGCGCCGATGTCGATCGCCTGGAGCATGCCTTCCTGGCTGTGCTGGTGCCCATCGTGGTGGCGCTATTGGCGCTGCCGATCATTCTCCTGGTACAGGCAGCCTACGTCTGGCCGTTGGCATTGTTGACCATGGGCACAGCGTTACTGGTGGCCCTGGTCTTGCCCTTATGGCTGATGGCTCGCGGCCACGGACCGGCGGCGGCCATCGTGGATCTGGAGGCTGAACAAAGGGCGCTGGCCAGCGACACGCTCCGTGGCGCCGCCGAGCTGGCCATTTACGGTGCCGACCGTGATCGTGCACGGCGCCTGGCGGCGCTGACCGATGAGGCGACGGGCGCACGCGGCCGGATCGATCGCCTGGAGGCCTGGGGTGCGGCAGCCGTGCCACTGGCGGCGCAATGCCTGGCTGCCGCTGCTGTGCTGCTGGCCACCGCTGCGCTGGAGCGCGGCATGCTGGCGCCGCCGGATGTGGCCATGCTGGTGTTGCTGGCGCTGGCAGCGTTCGAGGTGCTTGCGCCATTGCCTGAGGCCCTGACGCAGTTCGCCGTGACCGCCAGAGCAGCTGAGCAGATCTTTGCGCTGGCAGACACCACGCCCGTCGTCGACGACCCGGAGGCACCGGCACCGCCGCCCTTGCGCTTCGATATTTGTTTCGACAAGCTGTGTCTGCGATACGCCGACGATGAGCCGTGGGCACTGGATGGTCTGGATCTGGATCTCCCCCACGGAACGCATCTGGCGGTGACTGGCCCTTCAGGTGCCGGCAAGAGCAGTCTGGTCAATGCACTCCTGCGGTTCTATCCCGGCAGTGGAGGAGAAATCAGGCTGGGCGGTCGACGGATCGAAGACTATGCAGCAGACGATGTGCGATCAGTCATTGCCGTGGCCGAGCAGCACCCGCATATTTTCAATAGCAGCCTGCTCGACAACCTGCGCGTGGCCAATCCTGATGCCGACAACGCGGCCATCGAAGCCGCCTTGGCCACCGCACAATTGCAAACTTTTGTTGCGGGTTTGCCTGACGGTCTGGACACTTGGCTGGGCGAAGGTGGCGTGCGTATCTCCGGTGGGGAGGCCCGGAGGGTAGCCATTGCCCGGGCGTTGCTGGCTGATCGTCCGATTCTGATCCTTGACGAACCGCTGGAGGGCCTCGACGCCGTCACCGCGCGGTCCATGCTGAAAGCCTTGGCGCAAGCCACGCACGGTCGCAGCGTACTGGTGATCAGTCATCGCCTGGAAGGTCTGACGTCGCTTGTCGACCGGCAGGTACGCATGGAGCAGGGCCGTGTGACCAGCGTTATTCCAGCAACGTCAGCAGCAACGGATTCACATTAACCAAGCGCCCAATCGACTGCTTCGCGGCATAGCGGCAAGTCGGGCTGGTCGCGCGTCTGGCCCAGTTCGCGCCGCACTTCCTGCAGCGCACCCCGCAGGCCTTCCTCCACGGTCGGGTGATAGAGGGGCATCTGCAGCATCTGGTTCACCGTCAGGCCCTGCTGGATCGACCAGCCAAGCAGGTGCAGAAGGTGCTCGGCATCGGGGGCCACCAGTTCGGCACCGAGGATGCGCCCCTCGCGATCGTCGGCGTAAAGATGTAGCAAACCCGCATTGCGTCCGGCCATCAGGGCACGGGCCTGACGAGAAAAGTCACTGCGGCCGATGACCACGCCGGACGCGGGCAACTCGTGATGTGCGAGTCCCACCCGACCGGCGCCGGGTTCGGTAAACACAATGCCCATCGGCACGCGCCGTGCGAGACAGTCCGCTTCCGGCTGCAGCGCATGATGGGCGGCGATCCTCCCTTCGTCTGCGGCCTCGTGCATCAGTGGCCGTAATCCGTTCACATCACCTGCGAGATAGATCGGCAGATCGCCCAGGCGCAGGGTTGCCTGATCGTAAACAGGTACTCCGCGGTCATCCATCTCGACACCAAGTGTGTCCAGGCCGAGTCCTTCGATGTTGGGTCGCCGTCCCAGTGACGCGAGCACCCAGTCAACGGTCACCGGATCGGTGCCGTCATCCAGCACGACGCCATCGTTGTCCAGCCGCACCTCTGCTGTCGCGCCGGTGGTGATCGACATCTGTTTGCCGAGCACATCTAGCAGGCTCGCATTGACCGCAGGGTCGCTGAGCGCAGCAATCGTACTTTCCTGGGTGAACGCGTGCACTTCGCAGCCGAGTTGCGCGAAGGCCTGGCCAAGTTCGGCACCGATCGGCCCGAGGCCGATCACCCCTACTTTTCGACCGGGCGCCACAAGATCGAAGACTTCATCGGACGTCACCAGCCGTTCGCCCACCGCCCGCCAGGGCTTGGGCACGATCGGGCGCGTGCCGGTGGCGATGATTACCGTGTCGGCGTGAATCCGCTCGCCGTTGATCTCGAGCGTCTGCGGGTCGAGAAAGCGCGGGCGCCCGTGGATGCTGCGTTCGCCGAGCGATTCAGAGAGCCGGATGGCGCCGGTAGTAAAACGGTCGCGCAACCGTCGTACGTGTGCCATCACGGCGGCAAGGTCGACCTTGACGCCTTCAGTCCCTCCGATGCCTGCAGTCGCGAGCCAATCGCGGCGCGCATAAGCATGGGCAACTTCGACCAATGCCTTGGACGGCATGCAGCCTACCCGCGCGCAGGTCGTGCCGTAGGGACCATCGTTGATCAGCAGCACATCATCCGTGTAGCGCTGGGCCTCCTTGAGCGCGGTCAGGCCGGCAGTACCGGCACCGAGGATCACTATGCGGACCTTGCGTGACATGGTTACAGCTCCTCCAGGAGTCTCTGTTCAAATCGTGGGCAATGGCTCAGCGGATGAAAAGCCCCTTTCTGCGTTGCAAAACACAACCATAGCTGCGGCAGGGATCTGAGCGACACTTTGCCCCTTCAGTCAGACACTTTCATCTTGCTGACGCACTTGTTCGGGTTCTATCAGAGGTTACAAAGAGCTCCCTGTCCGCCCCGGTCCACGTTGACGACCCCGGGGCGTACATTCTCATCTGCCGCTCTGGATGCGATGCATCAATCGTCCGCCAACTCCTCGGCACCCTGTCTGGCCTGCTTGCCGAGCAGACTGAGGGCCGCCAGTGCCACCGCCAGTCCGCGACGGGTGTCTTCGTCGCTGTTGAGTCGTCGCAGCGCCTGCCACACCGTGGGTGGCTCCTTCTCGGCGCCGGCCTGCGCGGCGGCATAGCGCAGGGTATTGTTGAGGTTGAATGCGCCGGTTGCCAGGCTCTCATAGCCGTGCATCATCTTCTGCACCATGGCGTCATCGGCCATGTCTACAACATCGGAGACCGCCGAGAGCAGGTCGATGACGTTGTGTAGACGCTTGCCCTGAAGTAATGGAGCGAGTTTTCCAACCAAAGCCTCTACGCCCCGCAGGGTGGCCGGATCGTTCAATTGTGGATTATTCCGCAACGTTGTCTCGAAGGACTCTGTCGCCTTTACTTGGGTATTCATGTGCTGTGTCTCCTCAATCAGATCAGGCCGCGGGCCACGGACCAATAAATGCCGCGGTTGAATGCCTTGCGCATCAGACCGCCGATCTTGGTGGCCGGTGTGGGCATCACGTCGTCGTCGTAGTCGTACCAGAGTGGCATGCCGGCATCCAGACCCATCTGCGCGATGGCCTGCACCTTGCCATCGTAGACCGCCATGGTGTTGCCTACGCGTATCAATCCGGCCATGTTGTCGCAGATAACCGGCGACTGATTGTGGCAACTGCCACCTGCCTTGCTGATGGGTAGATCGACCGTATCGCCCATGACGAACACATTGGGGAAGCCTTCCAACTGCAGCGTGTCCCGGTCGGTGGGTAGCCAGCCCTCATTGTTGGGGGCCTGGGATACACCTGAATCGAGCACTGCATCCACTGCCCGGATCGGCGGCGTCTGCATCAGTATGTCGAACTCAACCGATTCACCTTCCTCCGAATAGGCCACCTTGGCTTCGGGATCAACCCGCTCCAGGGTGAACCCCGTTTGGTGAAGGATATCCTTGGAATCGAACACCGCAGGCAAGACCTCGCCCACCTGTCGCTGCATGAACAGACAGTTGCGCAGCAACTGGGCCACGGTCGGATAGGTATAGAGAATCTCGACCTTGTCGCGCACGCCGCGCTTGCGCAGCAAATCGTCGAGCATCAGGGTAGTTTCCATCGGTGCAATACCGCACTGGTGCGGAACGTTCGGTGTCTTGGGAAAGGTCACTCCGATGAAAACACGGCCTTTCTCGATGGTATTGAGCTTGTGGTAAAGCTGCATGGCCGGATCGTGCTGATAGAAGTGATCACCACCTTCCTTGAGTCCGGGAATACGTTCGGGCGAGGGAATGCACCCGGTGGACACGACAAGGTAGTCGTAGTTGTGGTCTTTGCCCGAGGCCGTGCGCAGGCGGCTGTCCTTGAAGTCGAATCCGATGACCTCGTCCAGTAGCAGATTCACTTCCGGCTTGAGCAAGGAGTGCAAGGGCCGGCGCAATTCGTTCTTGTAGAACATGCCGAATGCCACGTACATGAAGGCTGGCTTGTAGTAGTGCCATGGATTGTTGGAGATCAGACTGACCCGTGCTTTGCCGGCGCGGATCTCCGGATAAAGTTTGGTGACGAGGTTGTTGGCGGTCATGGTGCCGCCAATGCCGCCACCGACGACGATGATGTCCTGGATTGCCATGGTTCAGCTCCTCCCGGAGGGTTTGATGGTGACGTTGACATCCGTGTCAACGGGTCCGACAGAATTGCCGGCCCGATCGAACAGTTGTTGCAGCGCCTCGAAAGGCAGCAAGGGCGATCCGTGGCGTGAAGGCATGTCTCTGGCACTGGCGAACACTTCCAGTTCGGGCCAGTCGCACTGCGTGCCCCGGCCGCTCAGAATGGACCGGAGCTGATCGGCGACAGCTCGTATCGCGCTCGCGTCAAGGCCTGGTGCACGGTGGGCCACGATGGCTGTACTCGCCTGACCCAGCGAACATGCACGCACCCGGTAGCCAATCTCGCTTACCCGGTTCCCTTCGATGCGGGCATCGAGCGTGAGCTGACTACCGCATTGCGGGCTGTGTACGGTCACGGAGTCCGCCGGTGGTACCGGTAACCGTTTGTCCCTGCGTACCTCCGCGCTGTACTTCTTGAGCGTCTGGTACAGCGTAGATACTTGTTCTGAGGCTGTACTGACCATGCGAATCCGCCTTTTCAAAAACTTGCCACGACTCTATCTCAGCGTGTCATCAGGCTCAAACACGCATAATGTTTTTGCAGGTTTCGTGACAGATTATCTGCCAAAATTCAGTGACAACAAAAAACATAATGGAAGTAGCATGAAAGACAGAATAGCGACATCCGCATGAGTGTCGGGTGAATAATTCCTGAAACCCATGTGTGGGTAGCACGAAAGGCCAGAATCGCCGAGAACCATGGACATCGGGTGACTCAGCAGCGCAAACATATAAATCTGCACCCCAAATAGAAACACGTGCCCGTGATATTCACACATTGCATTAGGGACCCTCTGATTAACCCTACGCAGGCGTCACCCGTTCTGTCTGTACGCAAGACAAGGCAGACTGGCGCAGTCAGGCTGGTTGCCTGCCAAGCCAGCCTAACGCAGTATTGCGGTCAGACAGGACGGGCCCAAGCTATTGATTTCAAACGTATGGGTGACGGCCAGAAAGCCCGCATGCCGCGCCGCACGGCTTGTGCAGGCAGCCAGCCTGAACTGCGCCATGCAACTCGCCCTGCGAGCTTTCTGGTCGTCATGCCGCCTACGTAGGGTTAATCAGAGGGTCCTTAGGGGGTCCTCAGGGGCTGCAATGAAAATGCTGCATGAAATGCGTGTCGTGCATAATGCCCTGTGGCATTTGTTCGATTATTCTATATTTGCAACGAATGAAATTCGCTGGCACCTCAGGTGAGGCAGTGCGTATCCAAGAGCCATGGAAACGCCACGCAGGAGCTGATCCTGGGGACCCTCTGATTAACCCTACGCAGACTTCCGTTCGGGTATCCCGTTCGGGCAAGGCCGCAAGACCGCAGTCAGGTCACAGTTTTTGCAAGTCGGCGGTATTGGAGGGCGCCGGGATGGCACTCATCGCGTTGCGCTGCCAGGTCTGGCAAGGTGACGTCCGCGACTTTTTAGTCGTGCGGCACGCCGATCGTCGACATGGTTGCGACTGCCTTCAAGGCGGTGTCGGCAATGCAGCCGATTGCTGGTGCAGCCGGGGTGCCGGGCAGCTTCGATCTGCCTGCTTGGCCAGGCTCACGCTTGGCGCGGTGGTCCAGTGCTCGAAAGCGTGCTGCCGGCAGTGGGACGCAGTCGGCCCTTCCCCACTACCGGCAAATATTTCGCAAGCGCCATCAGAAAAATAGTGTGGTGTGTATCACGGATGTTCAGGGCGCCGAGGGAGGTGCGGGTTCGGCCCGTACCTTGGCTACTTCGGACGCTGTGATCTGGCCGCCCGGATTGTCCCAACTGTTGAGCACATAGGTGAGAAGGTTGGCGACTTCGTCATCCTTGAGCTGGCTCACCGGCGGCATCACCGAGTTGTATTCCTTGCCGTTGACTGTAATCGTGCCCCTTAGACCGTGCAACACTACCGAGATGGCGTGCTTCGGGTCGGCCGCAAGATAGTCCGACTTGGCAAGTGGCGGGAACACGGGCGGCAGGCCCAGGCCAGTGGTCTGGTGGCATGCGGTGCAGTGGACCGTGTACAACGGCTTGCCGGCAGCGATCTGCTCCTTGAGCGAAAGATCAGCCTTCCCGGTCGATTCCGCCACAGTGGGCACAGTCGCCGGACTGGGTTCGGCGTTCTCGCTCGGCGGCACCGAGTCGGCTTCCTGGCCCGAACCATCAGGGGCGGTGGCTGGCGGCATCACCGCTGGGCTGGTCGACTCGGCGGGGATGGCTTCGGCCTGGGGTGGAACGAGATCGCTGTGTACGGTGCTGGCAGTTGCCACAGGAGCGTCGTCGACACTGGCGTTGTTGGCGGAGTGATTGTCGCTGTCAGGGGACTGTCCGCAGGCCGCCAGAAGCAGGGTGGCCAGCACAATCGCTAGTCCGGTTGAGTATCGCATGGGGGAATCTCCACTGTGATCGAAGGGGCGATGCAAGGGTCGTTACCAGCACCGCGAAAATTGTCTTCGCTGTGCGACGATTCTAACTTGGTCATGGTTAATTTCAGGGAATCTCATGCGCGTTGTTCAGGCTGCGATCAGACTGCGATACCGGGCATGCGGGCTGGTCGCTGGTGTTGGGAAGGGGTACTCCGGCATGGGCTATATGCCATGCTTGCTGCTCCCCTGATCTTCTTGACCTGCCAGTATGCCTCTCGTGCGAGATCTTCGCGCGGCAATAATGATATGGCAAAAGATTCCGGCTGGACAGCAACTCACGCGGTCTCCTCAGTCATCGACTGCTGAATGCGTGCTCGCCGCGCCACTCGATTTGCAACCACAATTTGTTCGTGTCGCGGGAAAACGCATCGGCGTGATAGTGGGCGACCTTGAACAAGGCGGTCAGGTCTTGTGCAAGTTTCATGCTCAGTGCAGCATCCCATTCCTGCCCGTAGCGCGCGCCGCCGGTATCAGCACGGAAGTCGTGTCTGGCCACGGTCCAGCCGAGGCGGTTGGCAAGTTCTCCATGACCGAAGCCACCACCCACCATGGCATGGTAATCCTCCAGGCCATTGACCGGAATGGTGCCGAACTGATCGGTCCAGCCGTTGAATGCGTGCAGGGTGGCCAGTGGCGTCTGCAGCGCATGATGGCCGTTGCCACCCAGATGCTCCCAGCCCACACGCGCCGTGAATCCCGATACGGTCCACGCCGGTTGTACCAACCAGTAGCTGTGCCGGAAGTGGAGCGGATTGTTGGCGTAATCGGTCTGTCGGGCGACTTCGAGTTGCCAGCCGGGACCGTCTTCATCCTTGGCGGGCTTGCCCTGCCAGCGAAGGCCCCAGGTGGCGGAAGATGCAGAAGCGACATCCTGGTCCTTGTGCAGATAGGCGTAGGCGGCCCACTGCTGCTTGTCGAGTTGGCGGGTGGCATGGAGCAGGTGCGTGTCCAGATCACGTTTGCGTGCCAGAGGATTGAGTGCTTCACGGCTGGCGACCGGCTGCACACGATTCAGCCAGGCCCAGCTCAGCGTCCAGCCTGCTGCCGGTTGCCAATCCAGGTTCACGGCGTCGAACGTCTGCTCGTGTTGGCGCCAACCGCTGTTGCCAATCCAGCGCTGGTTGTCCAGTAGCAGGCGCTGGCGTCCCGCACGTACGGAAAAGCTGCCCTGCTGCCAGCCGAGCCAGGCCCGATTGAGCTCCGTCGCGCGCGGATCGAGGATGACCGGGTACTGTGTCTGGCCGTTGGCGCCGCTGTTGTAGTGGTTGCCGGTGCTGCCCACCGCTGCGCCTTCGATGAAGGCACTCCAGCCGCTGCCGAAGGCAGCTTCCAGGCCCAGTCGAAGTCGTGCGGTGTCGGCACGTGCGTCATGAACAAAGGCATCCGAATCCACCTGTTCGTGGCGCGCGCGCATATCCCAGGAAAGCTTCAATGGCGTCTTGCTTGCGGTGCTGGTACCTGCCGCCGTCTGGCCTGCATGCACGAATACGGGAGCCGTGAATAACACAAGCAGCGCGGCTGCCAGGCAGTATGAATTGATACGCATGGGTTCAGTTTCCCTGACTAATGAGCAGTGTCTTGAGCTTGTCGACAAATTCCGGGTCGACTCGCCCGATGATGTTGGTGCGGGCGACGATCCGACCATCGCGGTCCAGTGCAATCAGCTCGCTGGAATGATTGAAGTCACCGTCCGGCAATTGCCGGTACTGCAGTTTCAACAGCGCGGCCAGCGTACGTACATCAGCGGCTTCGGCACGCGCAAGAGTCCAGTGCTTCAGGTTGAGATTCCGCTTGGCGGCGAATGCGCGCAAGGTAGCGACGTCATCGCGCACTGGGTCAAGACTGACCGCCAGAATCTGCGGCTCGCCGCCTGCCTCTTCCGTGACAGCCTTGCGGGTCATCTTGAGCGTGTCGACGATCATCGGGCAGACCATCGGGCAAGAGGTGTAGAGCATGCTCACCAGTTGCACCTGACCGCGACGCGCGGCAAGCGAGAAGCTCTGGTCGTTCTGGTCGGTCAGCTGGATGTTGGCCTGATAAATGGAGTCGGTCGGAAGCTTTTCGCCAGCCCAAACGCTTGTGCAAACAATCAGGGCAAGCAACGAAAGGAAGGCGGACTTCACGGCTGGTTCTCCTCGGCGGGCTTCACACAACGGAAGCCCATGTTGTTGGTGGTGTCGTGCGCATCCAGTGCCGACAGCATGGCGATGCGCATCAAAGTCGCGTAGTTCTCCTTCTCCTGCAGACTGAGTGCGCCCGCGCCGCAGAACTTCGCCTTGTCGGCACCGTTCTGCTCACGGCTGTCGCTGGCAACCAGCAGTGCATTGAAGTCCTCGACCCATTCCCATACCAGGCCATTCAAATCTCGCACGCCGTGCACGTTGGCGACGCCTCCGACACTCGGCAGTGGCTGGTTCGATGGCCGGCCGTACCAGGCAAGAATGCGCTCACGCCAGGCCGGATCGTCCCGCGCGTCGCTGCGCGTTTCATCGGCGGCCGCCGCATACTCCCACTGGTGCCAGGTGGGCAGGCTGGCAGCTTCGCTTTCGCAAAAAGCCTGTGCGGCAAACCAGCTCACGCGGGTCACCGGCTGATCGGCCGTTACGGTCTCGCCAAGTTTGTCCGCGCCACCCCAGTGCGACAGGTAGCGAGCATCGGCAAATACTTCGGCGATACGACCACGCTGCCATCGTGGATGGCTGCGCACAAAAGCCAGGAACTCGCCATTGTTCACCGGTTCGGTACGCATGCGGAAGGTCGCGACGGCGACCGGCTCGGGCAGCTCGCCGGCCGGCATCACGCTGTTGAAGCGTGCTGCCGGCAGCGGGGCATATTCGCCCCCCGCTGCCGGCAGTGCCAGTAGCAGGCTCAGCATCGCAAGAACGGGCCGCCATGCGTTCATCTCAGTGCTCCGAGGCCGTCGCAAGGACGGGTTCGGCGCGCACCTTCGTCACGTCGGCCTTGTCGATCCGGCCACCGGGGTTGTCCCAGCTGTTGAGCACGTAGGTGAGGATGTTGGCCACTTCATCGTCGGTCATCTGACTCATTGGTGGCATGACCGAATTGTAATCTTTGCCATTGACGGTAATCGGGCCAGTCAGGCCATGCAGAATCACCGAGATGGCATGTTTCGGATCATTGGCAAGATAATCGGACTTGGCCAATGGTGGAAACACGCCCGACAGCCCCTTGCCGTCGGGCTGGTGGCAGACTGAGCAGGTGCCGGTGAACAACTGCTTGCCGGCGGCCATCTGCTCCTCGACGCTGAGATTGCCCTTGGCAGAGGAGTGGGCAGCTGTAGTTACAGCGGTCAGATTCGGTTCCGAGCGATCACCCAGGTAGACCGCGTCGACTTCCTTGCCCGAATAAATGGCCAGGTTCTCGGGTCCGTTGACTTTGAGTATGCCCAGCGCTCCTTTGTTGAAGGCGCGGAAGATCGAGTGGTCGACCAACACGTAGCTGCCCGGTACGTCGGTGTGGAACTCGACCACGGCTGCACCGCCGGAGGGGATCAACGTGGTTTGTACGTTCTCCTGTGGATGGGTGCCACCTTCCTGCTGCACGCGGTCGAAGATCTCGCCGATCACGTGGAAGCTGGATATCAGGTTGGGGCCGCCATTGCCGACGTACAGGCGTACGGTTTCGTTGGTGCCTGCAGTAATCGCGTTATCACCGGTCAGCGCGCCTTCCTTGCCGTTGAACAGAACGTAGGTGGGATTTTCGTCGATGGCCTTGTCCATGTCGAATGGCTGGTGACCTTTCTCGCGATACTTGCCGGTGGTGTAGAAATCACCCTGCATCACGTAGTACTCGTGATCAACCGGAGGCATGCCTTCGGGTGGTTCGACCAGGATCAGGCCGTACATGCCGTTGGCGATGTGCATGCCAACCGGTGCGGTAGCGCAGTGGTAGACATACACCCCGGCGTTGAGCGCCTTGAAGGTGAACTGGCTCTCATGGCCCGGCGCAGTAAAACTGGAGGCAGCGCCACCGCCCGGACCAGTCACGCCGTGCAGGTCGATGTTGTGTGGCATTTTCGAATCGGGTGCGTTCTTGAGGTGAAACTCCACCGTGTCACCCTGACGTACGCGGATGAAACTGCCGGGTACAGTCCCGCCGAAGGTCCAGAAGGTATAGCTGACGCCCTCGGAAATGGGCATCTCCTTCTCGATCACTTCGAGGTCGACAATTACCTTGGCAGGATGGTCCCGCCCGGTAGCGGGTGGGACATGTGGAGGGCTGGTCAGCACGGCATGGACCGGGTCACCCTGGGGTGGTCCGAAGTCGCCCCGGATGGAGCCGCTCGTGGCTACCGATGCACCGTCGACGCTGGTGGTTCCGGCAGGATGATTGCGGTTGTCGGGGGCCTGTCCACAGGCCGCCAGAAGCAGGCTGGCGAGTAGTATCGTCAGTCCGTTTGCGTGTCGCATTGGGGAATCTCCACTTGGTTTTTTAGGATGCTGAGTGGTGCCATTCGGGCACCAGATACATTGTCCCTGACTGGCTCTTTTCTGCCTTGATCATGGTCAATTTTTGGAGATTTCTGGATGCGAATCTGGGTCCGGTCAAGCCAGTCCGGACTGGTGTGAATCGGAGACGTTCCGAATCACACGAACCGCCGATGCTCAAAGTCGAGAATGCCGAGTGTTTTTTGCGGCTCACACCGTATCGAGTCAATTCGTAGGCCGGGTCAAGGAGCACAACGACGGATCCGGCATTGATCTGCGGTTTGCGCCGGCTCCGGCGTGGAGCCGGTATGCTGTACCTCGCGCGAGGCTAGATCGTGCTGGAGTGGTGTGCCGGGGTTTTTTGGTCGATGTAGGCGTCGAAACACATGGCAATATTG
>CAJDWN010000090.1_pt1 | contig 14417 bp, 7 predicted proteins | sample 7391581 | NCBI WGS metagenome assembly CAJDWN01 (sample SAMEA7055736, study PRJEB34461) | soil metagenome | biome: terrestrial ecosystem; feature: Peninsula; material: soil | place: Antarctica | collected 2016 | reverse complement strand
CCATTTGCGACGCAGCCTGTCAGACGCCCTGCCCGCTTACATGCAGCCGGCTCGAATCCATATCATTGACGCCCTGCCACAAACGCCGAGCGGCAAGATCGACATCCAGGCTTTGCCCACGTTCGAGCCCACCAATCACACCCTCGGCGAAGCCGCACACGATCCACTCGCACGCCTTACCCACGCCTGGACACAATTGCTCGGGCATGGCGAGATCGATCCGGACAGCAATGTATTCGAGCTGGGCGCACGCTCGTTGACGGTGGTACGTCTGTTGTTATTGCTCGCGGCGGACGGCCAGACAACGCTCGAAGTGGCGGATATTTATTCGGCGCCCACCCTGCGTGGTCAGGCAACACGTCTGGCCGCAAAAAATAATAGCGAGGATACTTCCAAGCAAATCAGCATGGTCGCAGCCGACCTTCGTGGCGCACGTCAGCGTGCTGCATTTGCCCGCATGCGACCGGGGGGAAATCGGCATGAATGAACCGAACGGACCCATGGGAATCGCCATTGTCGGCATGGCGGTGCGGACGCCGGGCGCGGCGGACCTGGAGTCATTCTGGCAGGCCTTGCTTGAAGGTCGCGACCTGATTACGCATTTTTCCGAAGATCAACTTGACCCGCTGGTACCTGCCGCACTGCGCGAGAACCCGCACTTTGTTGCCGCCCGAGGCGTACTGGAGGAGGCCGAATGTTTCGACGCCGGCCTGTTCGGGATGTCGGCCAATCAGGCGCGGCTGCTGGATCCGCAACAACGGGTATTTCTGGAATTGTGCTGGCATGCACTCGAGGACGCCGGCATTGATCCAGCGCGCAGCGAGGACACCATCGGCGTGTATGCCAGCAGTGCCAACAATACCTGGCTCGCCGCGCTACGCCAGACCATGCCCGAGTTGATCGAGCGCAACGGTGAGTTTGCCACCATGCTGGCCAATGAAAAGGACTACATCGCCACCCGCGTTGCGCACAAGCTCAATCTGGACGGGCCTGCCATCGGTGTGTACACGGCCTGTTCGTCGTCCCTGGTGGCCATCACCCAGGCGTGGTACGCGCTGATGAACTACCAGTGCGACGCTGCGCTGGCTGGTGGCATCTGCGTAATCGAACCCCAAGCGGGCGGCTACCTTGCCGTGGAAGGCGGCATGGAGTCACCCAACGGCGCCTGCCGGCCGTTCGACGCCGACGCGGATGGCACCGTGTTCAGTAGCGGCGGCGGCTGCGTGGTTCTGAAGCGCGTGGAGGATGCGCAGGCGACCAACGACACCATCTACGCCATCATTCGGGGTGTCGGTGTCAACAATGACGGCGCCAACAAGGCCAGTTTCACGGCACCCAGCCCAACTGCCCAGACCGCAGCCATACGCATGGCGCTGGCACAGGCTGGCGTCGATGCATCCAGTATCGGTTACGTCGAGGCACACGGGACCGGAACGGCACTGGGCGACCCGATCGAGATCACGGCACTTCGCGACGCTTTCGCGCTTCACGACCAGCCCGGCCACTGCGTACTGGGATCGGTGAAGGGCAATATCGGTCACCTTACCGTCGCCTCGGGGGTGGTGGGTCTTATCAAAGCGGTGTTATGCCTGGAACGCGGTCAGATTCCGCCTACTGCGCACTTCCGCCATCCCAATCCGCGCACCGATTTTGCGAACACACCATTCCGGGTGCTGGGCGAGACTCACGATTGGCCGCGCGGTACGACGCCACGCCGAGCCGGCGTCAGTTCATTCGGCGTTGGCGGTACCAACGCCCACGTGATCCTGGAAGAGGCCGCGCTGCAGCCAGTATCAGCCAGCAAACGCCGGCATCATGTGCTGCCATTGTCGGCGCACGGCGAGGATGAACTCGCAGTACTGGCAAAGCGTATGACCACGGCACTGACTTCCGACGGTCCTGATTTGCTGGCCGATACCGCCTGGACTTTGGCCACCGGGCGCAGTCGACAAAGCGTGCGGGTTGCGGTGGTGGCGAGTGATTCGGGCGAGGCTGTGCGGTTACTGCAACAGCCATTGCGCACGCACCAGGCAACTCTATCGCCCCGCCAAGTCTGGCTGTTTCCCGGCCAGGGCTCTCAATACCCCGGCATGGCTGCCGCGCTGTGGCATAACGACGATGATTTTCGGGCGGCATTGGAGCCGCTGCTGGTGACTGCAGACGACATCGATGCGAGGCTGCGGCCGCTGTTACTGAATACCGACGAGCCGGACGACGAAGCGGCGAAACAACTGGCGCAGACCGAACTGTCGCAGCCGGCCCTGTTTATGGTCAGTTACGCAATGGCGCGCGCGCTTCGGGCTCACGGGCTCCAACCCGATGCAATGATCGGCCACAGCATCGGCGAGTATGTGGCCGCCTGCCTGGCCGGCGTATTTGATCCCGATGACGCGCTCCGGCTGGTCGCCCGCCGCGGAGCGCTTATGCAGGCACAGCCGCATGGCGGCATGGCGGCGGTATACGCCACAGCAGAGGAACTGGGCCCCCACCTTGTCGATGGCGTGGATATCGCATGCTATAACGCAGAAAATCTGCAAGCCATTTCAGGTAGCCATGAGGCCTTGCAGTTGCAGATGGCGGCTCTGGAACAACAGGGAATCCGCCACAGTCGTCTGAAGGTCAGCCACGCCTTCCACTCACCACTGATGGACGGTGCGCTGGCACCCTTCGCTCGGGCAGTGGCCGCCGCTACACCCAAGCCTCCGCAACAGCTGTTCTATGCCTGCCCAGACGGCGAACCGATTTCCGCCGAACAAGCGGTGGACCCTAACTATTGGGCAGGTCAGATCCGAGCACCGGTGCGCTTTGCCGACAGCCTTCGGCACGCACTGGCCGATACTCGCCCCACCCTGATCATGGAAGTTGGCCCCGGTCGCGCCTTGTCAGCTCTGGCACGCAACTCCCGCGGCCCTGATGAGCAGATACCTCTGGCCGTGATCGGGTTCGGTGCCCGTGCCGGCGTCCAGGATTCGGACGAGGACACGGCATTTGCGCAAGCTTTGGGCGACGTCTGGGCCAATGGTGCCCCGGTAAATCTCTCGCACCGATACGCGAGAGAAACACGTCGCAACATATCCTTGCCCGGCTACCCATTCCGGCGCGACCATTACGGTTACACCCCGCTCCCCGCCGTCAACCAGGCACCAGGGCCGACAACCATGCCAGACATGCCTATACCGATGGCCAGCGCCGACCTGGCCAACAACGCAAACAGCACCATCGTCGGGCTGCTTGCCGATGTCAGTGGTGAACCGGTCGAGACCATCGACCCGGCGCAGAATTTCGTCAGCCTGGGGTTGGACTCTCTGCTGTTGACCCAGTTTACTCTGGCGCTGGAGCAACGGCTGGGCTTGAAACTACGTTTTCGCCGCCTACTGGAGGACCTTGATACACCGGAGAAACTGGCCGCCCATGCGCAGCGCGAGCTGCCTCCGGAAACTTGGGCCGTGCGCGAAGCCACGACATCTGCACCCTCAGCTTCCGTAATGCCAGTCGGCGCATCGACGCTGTTTGGTGCTGCGCAAACTGGCTGGTGGCGATGTTCCAGAACAAAGCATTCCCGTGGCCAATATATCGGCACTTGCCGTGACCAAGGCAACAGAACCAAAAGCTGGCCCAGAGCCGATCACGCCCGGTCGCACGCACAGCGCTGGCTTCGGCGCCAGCGCCCGCATCAGTCTGGAGCGCGGCACCGAACTGGAACCTGCGCAGCAACAATGGCTGGACGCGTTCATCGACCGCTATGTCCGCCGCACCAGTGCTTCGCGAAGTTTCACCCAACGCTACCGCCAGGTCATGGCCGATCCCCGTGTGGTCACCGGTTTCGACCCACGCTTCAAGGAAATGGTTTATCCCATCGTGGTCGATCGCTCGCGTGGCGCGCGACTGTGGGACATCAACGGTAATGAATACATCGATCTTCTGAACGGATTCGGCAGCAATTTCCTCGGCTACCAGCCACCGTTTATTGCCGAGGCGCTGCAACAGCAAATTACGTCAGGCTACGAAATCGGCCCGCAACATCCGTTGGCAGCCGAAGTCTCCGAACTGATTGCACAGTTTACCGGTCTGCCGCGGGTGGCACTGTGCAATACCGGTTCCGAAGCGGTCATGGGTGCTATGCGCATTGCACGGACCGTGACTGGCCGCGACACGATCGCGATTTTTCGCGACTCTTACCACGGCATTTTCGACGAAGCAGTCGTACGTGGAACCTCACGATTCGAGGCGCGTCCTGCGGCACCGGGCATCACGGCCAGCGCGACAGAGCACATGCTGGTACTCGAGTACGGCAATGACGATGCACTCCGAATCCTGCGCGAACGCAGTGGCGAGCTAGCCGCAATCATGATCGAGCCGATCCAGGCACGTCACCCGGAACTGCGCCCCAGGGCCTTTGTCAAAACGTTGCGCGGCATAGCTGACGAAATTGGGTGCGCACTCATTTTCGACGAGGTAATTACAGGTTTTCGTATCGAACCCGGTGGCGCCCAGGCGTACTATGACGTCAGCGCTGACATCGCCACCTACGGCAAAATCATCGGTGGCGGCTTGCCGTTCGCGGCTATCGCAGGCAAGCCCCGCTGGATGGACGCGCTCGACGGTGGTGACTGGCGTTTTGGCGACGATTCCCAGCCCGAAGCAGGGGTGACTTATTTCGCGGGCACGTTCGTGCGTCATCCGTTGGCATTGGCTGCGGCCCGCGCATCACTCAGGCATCTGGAGCAAGCCGGGCCTGCCCTGCAGCAGTCGCTCAACAAGCTTACTGGCCAGATGTGTGAACGTCTCAACACCCACTTTCGCCAAAGCGGAGCCCCAATCGAAGCCGTATTCTTCAGCTCGATATGGCGTCTGCGCGTGGATGCCAGTCAGAACTTTGCCAGCCTGCTGTTCTATCTGCTGCGACATCATGGGCTGCACTTGTATGAACAGTTCGGTTGTTTCCTGAGCGCCGCTCATGGAGAGGACGAAGTCACCGAGATCACCACTCGCATTGAGCAATCCGTCGACGAGTTGATGGGTCTGGGTCTGCTGCAAGCTCGGGACAGTTCCGCCCGACAGGCCGCAATATTGACGCCTTCGAAAGCCCTCGTAGACCCGAACGACACCTCGTCCACCGCCGCAATACCTCTTGCAGCAGCGGCGCCAGAAGCATCGATGGATGTGACAGCACCGATGACCGAGGGCCAGCTTGAGAAGTGGCTTGTATGCCAGTACGGTGACGAGGCCGTAATGGCCTACAACGAGGGCGTGATGCTGCGGCTCGACGGCGCTCTGGATCATGCCGCTCTTCGCGCGGCGCTCGAAGATATCTGGGCACGTCATGCTGCGCTGCGCATTGCCATCGACAACCGCCAGCAGAGGCAGACGGTCGTTGACTGTGCCCTGCCCTTCACGGAACTGGATCTGTCCGATGGCGGTACGGATCGTCTCGAACAGTGCAGCCGCGAGCAGATGGCAACGCCGTTCGACCTGAGCCACGCGCCCCTGATTCGCATACACCTGATACATCTGGGCAGAGATGCTCATGTGCTGCATGTGGTAGGCCACCATCTGGTACTGGATGGCTGGTCGCTGGCGGTGTTCGTGCGTGAACTGGCCACCTGCTACAACGCCCGTCGTGCCGGCCTGAGACCCGATTTGCCAAAGGCAACAAGCTTCCTTGCATACGCTCGCGATGAGCGCGCGCGCCGAAGCGGACGAACCACTGATCTTGATTACTGGCAGCAGGAGCTTGCCGACGCGCCCGACGCACTGATACTGGGCCGCGACCACGGCGTTGACCGGAAACTATCGTTCGATGCTGACACCTTGCGGCATGACTTTTCCGCTACCCGTCTGCTGGCGGTGCGCAAGCGGGCGGGCATGACGTCGGTGACACCGTTCAGCGTGTTGCTGTCGGCCTTTGCCGTTCTGCTTTGGCGTTTGTCCGGTAAGCGCGACGTGGTGCTCTGCATTCCGTTTGCGGGCCAGGCCATGGCCGGCGCACGCGACATGATAGGTGATGGCGTCAACACCCTGCCCCTGCGGATTCGTATCAACCCCGCCGAAACGCTATCACAACTTCTGAAACGCGTGCATACAAAAGTACTGGACGCCTCCGACCACCAAGACACCACACTGCTGGGCATCATGCGCCGACTCGGCGAGGCGCGCTTGCGTGGTAACCAGCCGCTCAGCGGGATCATTTTCAACCTCAATCCCGCCATCACGCCGCCACACTTTGACGGCCTGAACGCAAACTTGCGCGACTGCCGCCGCAGCCATGGCGCCTGGGATCTGTTCTTCAATTTCTATGACACCGGTCGCGAGCTCACTCTTGACCTTCATTACGATTACAACTGGTTTCAACAGGACGATTTGAAATTGTGGCTTGCCCAGTACGCCGAGCTGCTTGATGTAATCGGGCAAGATACCGACCCACTCGTTGACAGTCTGCTTCCAGACCACGCCCGGCCTGTCGCCACGGCTGCCGCCTCCATTCTCCTCAGTGACAGTCAGCTTGAAACCCCACCCGATGTCCTGCAACTGATCGAGCGCCAGGTACGAGACAAGCCTGCCAGCATCGCCGTAGTCGCAGGCACGGAAACCATGAGCTACGCCGACTTGTGGCAACGCAGTGGGGAGCTTGCAGCGTACCTGGTAGCACAGGGCGTGGAACCCGGCGAAATGGTGGGCGTGTGCGTCTCACGCGATGCGCAAATGCCGCTGGCCCTGTTGGCCGTACTGCGCGCGGGTGGCGCCTACGTACCGCTCGACCCGGCATTCCCTGACGCACGTCTGGCGTGGATGGTTGAGGATTCGGGCCTCAAGCATGTTGTGGTTGGCCAGAGCACACCGTTGCCGAATGCGATTTCCGCCAGTGGAGCGCAACGACACACAATTGGCGAAATGCGGGGCGGTAGCGCACTACCGACACTACCGGTAGTGCAAGCCGATGCTCCCGCCTACGTCATATACACGTCTGGCTCGACCGGCAAACCCAAAGGCGTCAGAGTGCTGCACCGAAACCTCGGCAGCTTCCTTGTGGCGATGCAACGCTCGCCAGGCATGCAAGCAAGTGAAGCGATCGCGGCCATCACGACGTTGTCGTTCGACATCGCCGGCCTGGAAATGTATCTGCCACTCGCAAGCGGCGCCCGCATGGTCATTGCCAACCATGATCAGGTGATCGACCCGCACAGGCTTCTGGCGCTGATCGTTGATCACGGCGTCACGGTGCTTCAGACCACTCCTTCACTGTTGCGCATGCTGCTGGCAAGCGACGGGACAGGTTCCTTGCGCGGTGTGCGCATTCTGGTCGGCGGCGAAGGCCTGCCCCTGGATCTGGCGCAAAAGGCCGTAGCCAGCGCGCGTGAAGTATGGAACATGTATGGGCCCACCGAGACCACCATCTGGTCAAGTGTGTGGGAAGTACCGCGGCAGCCGGACGACATTGCCATCGGCAGACCGATCACCGGCACCTCTCTGTATGTACTGGACAGTGACCGTCAAGCAGTGGCACAGGGAAGCGAAGGTGAAATCTGGATCGCCGGACCGGGAGTAACCGATGGCTATCTGGGTCGCGCCGACCTGACGGCCGAACGGTTTGTGCCTGACCCCTTTTCCGCGCACGGCCTGATGTACCGTACCGGCGACGTAGGGCGAATCGACAACGAACTCGCGTATTGCCTGGGCCGCATCGACGACCAGATCAAACTACGTGGTCACCGAATTGAACTTGGCGAGATCGAAGCGGTGGCACGATCAGCGCAAGGTGTCGCAGATGCTGCTGCGGCTGTGCGTGAAGCCGGCCCGGGTGACGAGCGACTGGTGGTTTATGCGGTAGCAGATGGCGTCGCTAGCGCCGAAGGGGTCAGCGCGTCACTCAATCAGGCACTGCACCAGCAACTGCCCGACTACATGCAGCCACAGCACACCATGTGGCTGGAACATTTGCCGACCACGCCCAACGGTAAACTCGACCGCAGAGCTCTGCCGATGCCGGTGCGGCCCAGGCCGGCCCAGACACCCAAGGTCGCTAGCAACAAGACGCCAGGCTTCCCCGAAACAGACGCCGAACAAGCCCTGGCCACAGCATGGTGCGAAATGATTGGTATCGAGCACGTTGCTGCCAGTGACAACTTCTTCGAACTGGGCGGCCACTCGCTGCTGGCGGTAGAGATGATTACGCGGCTGGAGGATGAAACCGGTATACGACTCAACCTCATCAATATCGCCAGTGGTACCGCTCGCTCGCTGGCCCATGAACTGGCGGCCGGCAGCGGCCCGGCACAGCCAAAAACCTGGCGTACAAAGATGCGCACCATGCTCTCAGGCAGCACGCATACTGCACGGAAAAATGATGAGTGACATACCGCGCCCAATGCACATAGGCCATGCGCGTGAAATTTTTGCTGTCTATCATGCACCTCGCGGTCCGGTCCGTGGCGCTGTTCTGGTTTGCCCTCCGATTGCACACGAGCTGGTCAACAGCTATCGCCTGCTGAACCTGGTGGCCGTGTGGCTGGCTGAACACGGGATCGCATGTCTTCGGCCGGACTACCGTGGCAGCGGTGATTCGGCAGGCGCAGACGATGTGCTGACACTGAGCGGCGCGCTTGGCGACATGCGCGAGGCGGCTACCGAATTGCGTGGCATCAGCGGCTGTCAATCCATTGCCGTACTAGGCGTCAGGGTGGGCGCGCTGATCGCCGCCAAGCTGGCACAACACGACACGGGCATTGCCGCATTGTGGTTTTGGCAACCGGTGACCGATGCTGCAGCTTGGCTGGACGAGGTGAGCGAGCTCGACCGCACTACACGATCATCAACCAAATTTTTTCATCCAATTGCACCGTTCCCGAAACCTGCCGTCGAAGGCGATCTGTTGGGCTGCACTTTCAGCGAGCAGCTCAGACGCGAGTTGAAACAGGCGCTCCCGCTTGGCGAAAGCCTGGTTACTGGCCCTGCACGCCTTGTTGTCGACACCCACGACACGCTGCCTGGCGGCACATTCGTACACTTGCCCGCCCCAATCGCCAGGTGGATCAGGGAAATCGAGCTGCGTACTGCCTTCATGTCGCCCGATCTGCACACGGTGCTGGAGCAGTTGCGCAATTCTTATCCTGACCTCGCAGCCGCCGGAATAGCGACATGATTCATGAGGAGTCCCTGATTCTGGATCGCGACAGCGGTCTGTTCGGCATCCTCAGTTTGCCCGACCGTGCGCTACCGAAGTCGCCTGCACTGATCCTGCCTCCGGCTGGCCTGATCCATCGGGTCGGGCCGTTCCGGCTACATGTACATATGGCACGCGGATTGGCCGCCGCCGGCTTCGCCGTATTGCGACTGGACAAACCCGGCGCCGGTGACGTCCCGCGTCTGGAGCACCTGACGGAACCCCAAGCGCTGCGACTGGCAATGGACCGCGTTAGCCATCGTACGGGCGTCGACTCGTTTGCCATAGGGGGGCTGTGCAGTGCAGCCGATGTGGCATGGCGCGCAACTCTTGCCGATCGGCGTGTCAAAGGCATGCTGCTGCTTGATGGCCTGGCATACAAGGGTCTGTGGTATCACGTCGGCCGCCTACAGAACAAACTCAGTCAGTCGCCGAGAAATTGGATTCCCGCTCGGATGCGCCCGTTACGTACGACTGGACCAGAACCTGTTGCTCCCGCTGCTTCACAACTCGGCGAACTCGATTTCCGCGATTGGCCACCCATGAATGAGGCTATCGAGCAACTGCAGCAGATGCTGGAGCGCGGTGTCGAAGTGCAGGCCATCTATACAGGTGGCAACAGTTACTTCCTCCATCGCAAGCAGATCGGGGCCACGTTCGGTTCGGCAGCGCGACATCCCCATTTTCATGCCGAATATTGGCCTGGGTGCGACCATACCTTCATGCTGCGACCCGATCGCAACCGTCTGATCGAGACCGTCCGTGCCTGGTTGCAACGCATCCACGAACGATAACGCTACACCGTCACACCGTAGGGCTATGCCCGCGAGAGGCGTACCCGAAACCTCATTGGGGGCATGGCCCGCTCCTGCATGGCTCCGGCCAGCGCGCTGGCCGGATCAAGGAGCGAAGCGAGGGATCCGGCGTCATCCCTGCGTTGCTCCGTTATTGCCGGCTCCGGCCTTCTGCCTTGAGCTGGCCCGACGCTGACGGCCTTTTTGTCACCTGGCACCATGACGTCAAACTGATGGTGTTGTAGCCAGGTGGCGACGGGGATACGCACGCGGGTCTTGCTGCCATCACTCCACTCGATCTGCAACGTCGCTGGCAGAACCAGTTTGTCCAGATTGGCTACGGTGACTGCCAACTGACCTGATTCGTCATGTCGAACGCCGGTCACGGCCATATCGAATTGCCAGTTGTGCCGGTACCAACCACGCCAGAACCAGGACAGGTCCTCGCCCGCAGCACTGTCCATGGTGCGGAAGAAGTCCGACGGTGACGGATGCTTGAACGCCCAAGCCTCTATGTATTGGCGGAAGGCCTTGTCAAAACGCTCCGGACCAAGAATCTGCTCCCGCAGCAGCACCATGCCCAGCGCGGCTTTGAAGTAGGTGACCGGATGCCGGTACTTCTCGGCAATGGCATCGGGTCGGGTCAGGATCGGCGGTGCATCGGGATCGGCCAGCGTCGGCAAGATTTCTTCGACCGGATTGCCGCCGCCGGGCGCATATTCGCTGTCACTCTTGGGCACGAACTTGCCACCATCATAGTCCAGGGTTGCGCGTACATTGACGAAGGTGTTGAAGCCCTCATCCATCCACGCATCACGGCGTTCGTTGGAGCCGACGATCATCGGAAACCAGTTATGCCCAATCTCGTGGGTGGTCAAGCCGTACAGCTTCTTGCCGCCCAGCTTCCACCAGTCGAACACGATGCCGGGATACTCCATGCCGCCTGCAACGCCAGCCTCGGCGATGGCATTGGGCCAAGGATACTCGAGCCAACGGCGGGAGTAATATTCCACTGTATGTTTCACAAACTGGGTCGAATCCTGCCACCTGCTGTCACCCTCGATACTCTCCACCGGATAGGCAGACATCGCCATTGCGGTCTTGCCGCTGGGCAGATTGATGCGCGCGGCATCCCACACATAGGCCTTTGAGGCGCCGAACGCCACATCGCGTGTATCGTGCATGCGGAAGTGCCAGGTCAGCGTGCCGCCTTGCCTGGGCCGGCTCGATGCCTCGGTGACTTCGGCCGCGCTGCGGATCATCACCGTCTTGTCGCTCTTGCGCGCTTTGGCCAGACGTTGCTGCTGGGTCGCGGTCAATACTTCCTGCGGATTGACCAATTCACCGGAGCCGACCAGGATCATGTCCGCCGGCACCGTGACGCGGTAGTCGATATCGCCATATTCGAGATAGAACTCGCTGTTGAGAAAAGGTAACGTGTCCCAACCGCGCAAATCGTCGTAGACGCACAGACGAGGAAACCATTGCGCAACTTCGTACACGTCACCGTTGCGAGTGTTGTACCAATCGGTGCGCCCGCCGAAGCGACCCGGCAGGGTGTAGCTGTAAGTAATGCGCAGGCGCAGTTTGCCCGATTGCGGTGCAAGCGCATCCGGGAGATCCACCCGCATCCGTGTGTCGGAAACCTGATAATGCACAGGCTTGAACGCCCCACCCTGCTCCAGTTCGACCGACTTGATGTCATAGCCATCGGTATGGTTTTCCAGCTCGGGCATTTTGTCGCGCGTGAAGTTGCTGCGTGCATCCGTTCGATAACGGTTCTGGTCCAGTTGCAACCACAACGAGTGCAGTGCGTCCGGACTTTGGTTGGCATAATCGATAAGCACCGTACCGCTCAGAGTCTTGCTGTCCGGATCCAGCGTTGCCTCGATCTGATAATCAACGCGATTCTGCCAATAGTCCGGTCCCGGCGATCCATTGGCCGAGCGGTAGCGGTTGACCGGATGCTGGAACTGGAACGGTGCAAAGGTCTGCAGGGGTTTGAACTGTGCGTCCGACTTCACCGGAGGTGCTGCATACGCCGCAATGGCGACAAGGAGCCCCGCCAGGCAGTGCAGACTGCGTGTAATAAATTTCATCGTGTACCTCGATTTGAGCTGCTTGGGGAATAGGCACATCGCCGACTGATTCATGGCGTGGCACCGGCTTTTTCCAGCGCCTGACCCTGTACCGGGATGCTGGCTTGTGGTCGCGCGTGGCGATACATCGCCCAGGCAATCTGCGTCATCAGCCAATGCCGACTCTCGCCCCTGGTGTACAAGTCGAAATGGGTCTTGTCGGGCAGAAAGCGAAACTCGGCCTTGCCACCGACCGTATCAAAGGCTGCCTTGAGCCGATGTGCCGCGCCATCAAGATAAAAGGTGTCTGCCGTGCCCACATAGACGTGCACCTTGCCATCGAGATCGGGCTTGAGCTGCGGCCACTGCGTACGGATACGATGGCCGATGTCGTAGTGTTCGCGCCAGTAGTTGACGACCGCAGGATCGACTACACCCGTATCACGATCGAACATCGGCTGCGGTCGCCCATCGGCTCCGCGCGGCGAAAACACCCACTCGAAGGATGACAATTGTCCGCCGTAGCTCCCCAGCACGCGCTCCAGGCGCGCGAACTGCTCGAACGTGGCTACGACCTTGCCATCGCTGCGAACCAAGGGGTAAGCGTGGCCCAGTGTCCTGCGATAAACGTTGGCGTGGGTGGCGTATAGATCGATACCGGTGAAGTCATGAAAGTCGCTGGCATCGGGCGAAGTAGACCAGGTCCCGCCAAACACCTTCGGGTAACGCACCTGAAGCCACAAGGTGGCCCAGCCACCCGAGGAATGCCCCTGTAGAAAGCGACCGCTGGCCTTGCCGTCCATGCGGTACTGGCTCTCAAGATGTGGAATCAGCTCTTCGGTCAGGGCCTTGCCCCAGGGCCCGTTGTTGACCGAATCGGCAAACTCATGCGTGCCCGTGGGTAGCGATCCGTCCAGCATCACCCAAATCATGGACGGCATGGCACCCGTCTTCATCTGCTGCCAGATTCCTGTGGCAGTAAATTCCAGGCTCTTCTGGTTGCCACCGTACCCGTGGGTGAAATACACCACCGGATAGCGCTTCTGCGTGTCCTTCGCGTAGTCAGGTGGCGTCAGCACCCAGCCGCGCATGTGGATCGGTCGGCCCCAGAACGCGGTCAAGGCGGGGCTGACGAAATCAATGTTGTCACTGTGGCGTTTGGCAGCATCCAGCTGTGGCTGCATCTCGTCGCGTACCGATGCGGGTACGTCGGCCGGAAGCTGCCAGTCTGTGAAGTGATCCGGCACGACGGTGCGGAGGGTCAGTGTCGGCATCGCCATGCCCGGCCTGACCTCAATCATGCTGACGTCGCTCACCAGATCACCGGCACCACGCCCCGAGTAGGCATAATCGTGATTGACATCCAGTACCGCCTGCACGGCATAGCGACCCGGCGCCAGCTCGGAAAATCCTTGCGGGAACGCCATGGCATCGGCATCGACCTGAACCGATCCGCCCGGCGCGAGCCCGCTGAGTTCAAGCGCCGCCACGGTAGTGAGGGTCGGGTTCATGGCGCTGGTGTCGATCTCGGTGATCTTGCCGTCGCGCGCCCGCTTGCTAGCCACATCCGCAGGCATGGCGAACAGCAACAGGCGACCAGCCACCGCTTGCTGGGACCCGCCATCCAGAACCACCCGCACGAGGCGGTGAGCCACCAGATCCTTGGCACCGGCGAGCGGCAGCAGCAAAAAGATCATTCCCAAGGCCAGACCGACCCGGTCCAGTGCACGTCGCATGATTCTGCTCCCCGATGGCAAAGTGCATTGATAACACGAAAAAGTGGTTGTGTGAGGCTGCCAATGGTCATGCGTGATCATCGGCAAGCTTGTACCCACGCCCGGCGCACCCCATATTGCGTTGTTCACGACTACCGGACAAAACCATCTCCAGCAGCGCACACCCCCATTCATCAGACAATGACGACGCTGGCCTTGCACGCGGATTTCTGGGCGTGTTTCGTTTCAGCGGACGCGCGCTGAAGCTGGTATGGAGCACCAGCCCGAGCTTGACCATAGTGATGGCCCTGTTGACACTGGCGGCGGGTCTGGTGCCGGCCGGTATTGCCTGGACTGGCGCGCAGATCGTTGATGCCGTGGTGGCGGCCAGCCGGCTCGTGGCGGCTGGGAAGGACGCTCCCCTCTCCACCGTTCTCGAGTGGGTGATTCTCGAGGGCATTCTGGTAGCGGCATTGGCTGGTGCACAACGTGGACTGACCTTCTCCCAATCTTTGTTGCGCGCGCAGTTAGGCAATCGCATCAATGAGATGATCCTGGAAAAAGCGTTGACTCTGGAGTTGGCGCAGTTCGAGGATTCGGAGTTTTACGACAAGCTGACCCGCGCACGACGCGAGGCCTCCAGCCGTCCGCTATCACTGGTCAAGCGAAC
>CAJDWN010000019.1_pt1 | contig 14530 bp, 12 predicted proteins | sample 7391581 | NCBI WGS metagenome assembly CAJDWN01 (sample SAMEA7055736, study PRJEB34461) | soil metagenome | biome: terrestrial ecosystem; feature: Peninsula; material: soil | place: Antarctica | collected 2016 | reverse complement strand
GCACATGCATTACGCGGGATGCTGATCAGCAAGTCGGGCGGTTGTGCGGCCAGTTTCAGGTGGGTGATGGTTTGTTGCACGGTGTCGAGCGAGAGCGCGAACAAATCGAACATGTTTGGTTCAGGCGCTTGCTTTGCGTCGTCGCCGCCGAGGCCTGGCAGACTGGAGAAAAAGTCTTTCAGGCGTGCGGCGTAACTTGGATCGCGCTCAGCCGGATCGTCTTGGTGGCTCACGTGCGGCAGCAGGCGATTGGCGAGGCTTTGCTGTTTACCGTCAGCTTGTTCTGCGGTCGCCTCGGTGCTTTCGTACAGACCCGGCTCGGGCTGTGCGTTGACGTCCACCGCAAGGGTGTAGTCGGTGTGGTCGCGCAGGGTGGGTGACACTGGTAGCGGATTAAGCAGGCCGCCGTCGACCAGCATGCGGCCTTGATAATAGTGCGGGCGGAACACGGTGGGAATAGAGATGGATGCGCGGATGGCGTCGAACAGCGAGCCGTTCGAAAACCACACTTCGCGTTGGGCATCGATATCAACCGCCACGGCCGTGTAGGGAATCGGCAATTCCTCGATAGTTGTGTCGCCGATCAGCTCACGCAATGCGTCGAGGATACGATTGCCCTTGATGAACCCGCCTCCGGACAGGGTCCAGTCCAGCAGCCGGAACACATCCATGCGCTCGAGCGGCTGCACCCAGTCGCGGTATTCATCGAGTTTGCCGGCGGCATAGACGCCACCGATCAATGCGCCCATGGAACTGCCGGCAATGGACTCGATCTGGTAGCCCTGGGCCAGAAGTTCCTGGATAACCCCGATGTGCGCGTAGCCGCGCGCACCGCCAGAGCCCAGGACCAATGAAATGCGCGGCTTTTGTTCGGGCAGGTCGGGGCTATCAGTTGTCATTTCGCAGCCTTGTCGCAAGTCGTTGTAGGCCGGCTCAAGGCCGAAGGCCGGAGCCGGCACGGAGCAAAGCAAGGCGTCGGATGGCGCCGGATCCGTCGCTCCGCTCCTTGATCGGGCCTGCGCACATCTTGAGACCGCTCCTGCAATGTGTCAGAAAGCTGCGTTGTGCGGTATGCGGGCGTTTGCAGCCGGTCAAGACCCATCGTTTGCAGCTTTATCGTAAGCGCCGATGGCCAGTTGCAGCATGATACGCATTTCCTCGCGCAGGGATACCGGCGACAGAATCTCGGCTTCAGGGCCGTACTTGAGCACGTCCATCAGCAGTTCGCGTGAGTTGGAATAGGGCAGTCTCAGTTCGTAGCTGCCGTCGTCCAGACGGCGACCCTCTTGCTGCGAATGCCAATGCTCATCCGCGACCCAGCGTGCGGCATGCTCGGTAAAGCGGATGATGGCCCAGTTCTTGGGTGCGCCGGCAAAAATGCCGAAGCTGGAACTGAGCGATTTATCCAGTTCTTCCATGGGCACGTCATGCGCGGTCTCGTCCAGCGCGTGGATGTTGCGGATGCGGTCGACCGCAAAACTGCGCAGCGCTTCGCGACCATCGTCCCAGGCGTCCAGATACCAATTGTCACGGTAGTGGGTGAGGCGTTGTGGCGACACGCTGCGTTGGGTATCGCTGTCGCTGGTGCGCGCACGATACTGAAAATGCAGCTTGCGGCGTTGCAATACGGCGCCAGCCACCACCTGGAACACATGCTGGTCGAAATGCCGCGAACCCCAGGCCACCACCCGGATGCGTTCGACCGGTACGACTTTCTGGCCAGTCTGCTCGCTCAGCAATTGCTCAATGCGCTGCTTGATCGGCTCCAGGGTGCCGGCCAGTACGCCGGGGTCGGCGCGCCCCAGCATTTCGTGCAGGGCGATCAGTGCCGCCAATTCCTCGCTGTTTAGCCACAGGCCGGGTAGCTCGTATAGCTCGATCTGGCTGCGATCGTAGGCGAAACCAGGCTGTTCATCACCGCCGCCGACAATCGGTGCACCCAGGGCGTCGCGCAGCATCGCTACGTCGCGATACACGGTAGCGCGCGAGCATTCCAGCTCGCCCATAAGTTGTTGTGCGGACACGGGGTAACGCGCGTTTTTGAGCGTACGGTGCAGCGTCAATATGCGTTGGTAGCGATCCATGCTTGCAAGCATACCGCAGCGCTGGCCACCCGCAATCAGGTAATATCGGCCTTCCGGCCAGGAGCGAACCGAGCATGACGCACAAACATCTGCCATTGGTCACGCCGACCGGCGACGAAATGAAGGCAACTGCCTGCCTCATACGCGTGAGTCGAGGCGACTATCGCGCGCAGCTTAAAGACCGCGGCCACACGACCGAGCCGGTCCGGGAGCGCGCTGCATGAGCTGGCAAGCCTGGGCCACGGTCGGCATTGTTTTGCTGGCGCTGGGGCTATTTGCCAGCGAGAAGCTGCGCATCGACCTGGTTGCCTTGCTGGTGCTGTCCTTGCTGATGGTTTTGGGCATCGTCAGCCCGGCCGAGGGGCTGTCCGGTTTCAGTAATGAGGCCACGATCACCGTGGCGGCCATGTTTGCGCTCAGCCTGGGCATTGACCGTTCGGGCGCTCTGGAACCGCTGATGCGCATGTTCAGCCGTATCAAAAAACCGTGGCTGTTGACCTTGGCGATCATGGTCACAATCGCGCCAATTGGTGCCTTCGTCAAGAATACGGCCTTGGTGGCCACTTTTCTGCCGCTGGTGATGCGTGTTTGCCAGCGCACCGGCACGTCACCAGGACGGGTGCTGATGCCCATGGCCTACGCTGCGCAGATGGGTGGTGTGTGCACCTTGCTTGGCACCTCGTCCAACCTGATTACAGACAGCATCGCGCGCCAGCATGGTCTGGCCCCCATCGGTGTGTTCGAGTTCACCAAGATGGGCGCCATTCTGGCTGTGGTGGGCATTATTTATCTGATGATGGTGGGCCGTTGGCTGCTACCCAAAAAGACCGATACCGACATGCCCATCGAGGCCGATATCGGCAAGTATGTGGCCGAGCTCAAAGTGGTCGAGGACTCGGATCTTTTGGGCAGCACCATTGCCGACGCCGAACTGGGTGAAAAGTACGGGGTGTATCCATTGGAATTGTTGCGTGGAGATCGCCACATGTGGTCGCCCCGCTCGCAGGTGCTCGAGGTTGGCGACATATTGCTGGTGCGTGGTGAATGGAACAAAATCGTCGATTTTCGCATCCGCACCGGGCTCGAGGATGCATCCGGCAAACGGGTGCGCACCGATCGCAATGAGCATCGTCTTCTGGCCGAAATCATGGTGGCACCCGGCAGCCGTATCGAGCGGCGCACCCTCAAGGAGCTGGATTTTGGCTGGCGCTACAGCGCCACCGCATTGGCGATCCATCGCCGCGGCCACATCTTGCGAGAGAAGATGCGTGACATCACTCTGGAAGGGGGCGATGTGCTGCTGATGCTGGTCAAGGAATCGGCCCTGAAGAAGCTGCGCGGAGATGACCGTCTGGTGGTTTTGAGTGAGCGCGAGGAAGCGCACCGCACACCGTGGCAGGCACTGACTGCGGTCGGCATCATGGTAGCCGTGGTCGCGGTGGCGGGCCTGCAGTGGGTATCTATTCCGGTCGCCGCCATCTGCGGCGCGGTGGCCATGGCCCTGACCGGTTGTTTCGGCCGCAAGGACGCCTACTCGGGCATCGACTGGAAGATCATCATCATGCTCGGCGCCATTTTGCCGCTGGGTATCGCCATGGATAAAACCGGCCTCTCAGCCACCCTTGTGCAGGGTGGTCTGTCGATGGTCGGCGATCACGGCCCGCTGGCCGCCTTGCTGATGGTGTATTTGTTGACTGCCTTGCTGACCGAACTGATGGGGCACAACCCGTCGGTGGTGTTGATGGGTGGTATCGCCATCAGCGTCGCGCACACCATGCAGGTGGATCCGCGGCCGTTCATCGTCGCGGTGGCCTTTGCGGCAGCCACATCCTTTGCTACGCCGGTTGGTTACCCGACCAACACCATGGTGTACTACGCCGGTGGCTACCGCTTCACCGACTTCATGAAGATCGGTATTCCCCTGATTGCCCTGTTCTGTCTGCTGTCCATGTACCTGATTCCGTATTTCTGGCCGTTGACGCCCGCATGACCGGCATTACGCAAAGTCGGCGCCAGAACTGCTCGGTACCGAACAGCCGCCAAAGCCGTTGGGTCGGCTTAACCTGCCCTTGTAGCGCCGAGTAGGCGTTCCTGGCATGCGACCCACTTTCTCCGTGATCCTGTTCAGTGTGCTGTCCGGAGCCGGTTTTGGCCTGTTGGCGTGGCTGGGTCTGGCGCTGGGCATGGGCCTGTATGTGATCGGCGTTAACGCGCTTCTGGTGCCGCTGAGTTATGGCCTGGCCCTGACTACGGTCGGATTGTTGGCATCCGCTTGGCATTTTGGGAAGCCGTGGCGGGTCTGGCGCGGACTGAGCCCATGGCGTAACCCGTGGCGTACGCGCGAGGATATCGCGGCGCTGGCAACCTACGTTCCATTGCTGGCTCTGGCCGCGCTTCGACATGCGCCTCGTGACAGTCTCGCGGTGCGTGCGATGGGACTGATGCTGGCGGTCTGCGCCCTGCTGACGGTGTATTGCGCGGCACGCATCTACACCTCGTCCAAGCCCATTCCTGCCTGGCGGCTGCCGCAGGTCCTGCCGAGTCACCTGCTGATGGCCTTGGCCAGCGGTGGCTTGTGGCTGTGGCTGATCATGGTCTCGCATCTCCAGTCACGTGGTGTGGTGGTGAGCGACGCCACGCGGTATGGCTGGCTTTTCGGGCTGCTATTGGTGGTATTGGCTGCGGGGATGCTGAAACGCAGTTACTGGCGTGAGCTGGATCGTTCAACATCTGGCTCTGATGCCGGCTGTGCCACCAGACTGGATAGTTTCGGTCACCTGGTCGTGGCCAGCAGGCCGCATACCGAAGCCAATTACCTCCTGCGTGAGACAGGTTTTGTGTGGGCAAGGCGGTATCGTGAAACGCTGCGCAAGCTTGCTTTGCTGCTTGCCTTTGTTCTGTGCGCGCTGTCGTTGGGCTTGGCGATGCTGGTTGAGTCAGCCGAAATGGGTCTGGCTTCTGTCGCCGTGTTCAGCGCCATGTCAGGTCTGTTCATCGAACGTTGGTTATTCTTTGCCGCTGCGCGCCACCATTTCGCGGCCTTTTACCCAGACCAAAGTTGAGCCTGGTAACCCGAGCGGCTGGGTGCGCACCCATTTGACGACCATAGGAGACTCCTTGTGCGCTTGAAACTGCTGTTCCCCTTGATTGCCCTGTGCCTGCCGCTGGCCGCCCAGGCCGCTGACGACGATGCCAATGACGGTGGTTGGGCCGGCACCGGTGAAGTCGGGCTGGCGCTGACGAGCGGCAACACCAAATCCGAAAGCCTGAACGCCAAACTCGATTTCAAGAGAGAGGATGCGGTCTGGAAGAACAACGCCTATCTGACTGCCTTGCGCAACAAGGGTGAAATCAAGGTCAAACAGGTGGTAGATGGCCAGACTGTGTCCACTGATGTTTACCAGTCCACGGCCAATCGTTTCGAGACTGGCGCCTCCGCCGGCTACAAACTCAGCCCGCGCGATTACATCATTGGGGCGCTACGTTACGAGAAAGACGACTTTGCGTCCTACGAGTGGCAGGCTGCGGTCTCGATTGGTTATGGCTATATCGCCATCAAGAACCCCAATACAGAATTGAGTCTCGAAATAGGCCCTGGCTACAAGCGCGTACAGCCCGGAGATGCGTTTGTCGTCAGCGGCAATCCGCCGGTGCAAACCACCATCACTCCGGAAACCGAAGGCGAACTGATCGGTCGTGGCCTGATGAGTTTCAGCCACAAGTTCAACGCCAGCACCGCGATCGAGGACAAGTTTCTGGTCGAAGCCGGCAGTGGCGGGCGTTACATGCAAAACGACATCGGTCTGATAGTCAAGATGAACCAAAAGCTGGCTCTGAAAGTAGCCCATCAGCTGCGCTACAACAGTGATATCCGCCCGGGCAACAAACACAACGATCAGCTGCTCACGACCAATCTGGTTTACAGCTTCTAATTTTGGAACCTACGATGGTGCGCTTCGCTTTGCCGTAGGGTGCTGCTGAGCGAAGCGAAGCGCACCATCGCGAACCTCACAATTTGACGACAATTTCACGGTTCGCGTTGCTCCGTAGTACCCTACGGCGGGTCAAGCATCGTGACGATCGCCGCCCGGACTTCTTCGACACCGGTCTTTTTGGTGGCGGAAAAAAGACGTACATCGGCCTGCCAACCGGCGGCTTCAATGTCGCTTTGTGCTTTTTTCAGGGCCGCCATTGCCGGACCTCGTGACAGTTTGTCGCTCTTGGTCAGCAGGCACAGGCAGGGCAGGCCGATGTCGGCGCAGAACGCCAGCAACTGGCAGTCCACGTCCTTCAGTGGGTGACGAATGTCCATGATCAAGACCAGTGCGCGCAGGCTCTGGCGTTCGCGCAGATAACGTTCTATGGTCTTCTCCCAGTGCTCGCGCAGCGCGCGCGGTGCTTTGGCATAGCCGTAACCGGGCAGGTCGACAAGACGGCGGGTTTCGTCCAGTTCGAATACCACCAATTGCTGGGTGCGGCCGGGCGTGCGGGATGTACGCGCCAGCCCGCGACGGTTCACCAGTGCGTTCAGGGCGCTGGATTTTCCGGCATTGGAGCGGCCCGCAAAAGCCACTTCAACGCCTTGGTCAGGCGGCAATTGCCGCACTTCGTGGGCGGCTAAAAGGAATTGGATGTTCTGAAACAGTTTCATTGCCGAGCCTCTTGTTGGATCATGAGCGTTTATTCAGGTTTGACCACTCAGCACCGCACAGGGATAATTCAATACTTGCAGCCGCTGTATTGAGCCAACGCGGCCATTTCATTTGCGGGAGTACCCAATACATGAGTTACAGGCACGTTTTTGCCGTTGCCGCCTCGGTTGTCGCGGCCCTATTGTGCACCACCGCCTTTGCCCAGAGTGAACCGGGCAGTGTAGCGGCTCCCAGCAGCACGGCCGTCAGCACCAATGCTGCCGCACCTGTGGCTGTAGCCAGTGTCGTCCAAACAGAGCTCACCCAGCTTGTGCCGGGCGACCCCAAAACCGGTGAAGGCAAGGCGGCGGTGTGCTCTGCCTGCCACGGCATGGATGGCAATTCTACAGATCCACAATACCCACGTCTGGCGGGTCAGAGCGAACATTACATCGCCAGTCAGCTGGCTATTTTCAAGAACGGCACGCGTGCGAGTCCCATCATGCTCGGTTTTGCCAGCATGTTGAGTCCACAGGATATGCTTGATGTGGGTGCATTCTTTGCCAGTCAGAAGCCGCAAGCTGGCGTGACGGACGACAAGTTGGTCAAGCCAGGTCAGGCCTTGTATCGTGGCGGCGATGCCGAACGCGATATCCCGGCGTGCATGGCATGTCACGGTCCGGCCGGTGGCGGCAATGAAGGTGCGCCTTACCCGCACCTGGCTGGCCAGCATGCAGATTATGTCCAGTTGGTGCTCAAGGCGTGGCAGGATGGCGACGTCTGGGGTGATGACGCGCATGCTCAGATCATGCCTACCATCGCCAAGCGCCTGACCGATGAGGACATCGTGGCTCTATCCAGCTACATCGAAGGCTTGCATCCGGCCCAGGACAGCAAGCAGTAAGCTTGTGATTCAGGCCGCACGCCGCATACTGGTAGATCTACCCGACAAAGAAGGCACATGATGCACAAGTTTTTACCGATTCTGCTTCTGTCCGTCCTGTTGGCCGCGTGCAGTGGTAGCAGCGATGAACCCAGCGCGAGCCCTGTGCCTGCTGAATCAGTCACCGCGCCCGCTGCGCCTGTCGCCGCGCCCGTTGCTCCGGAGTCCACTATGGCCCCCGCAGGCGCTCATAGCGTGGACGCCATTGAACAATCGGAGCCTGAGGCGGCACCCGCTGCGGCCAGCAGTTCAGATGGTGCGGACGCGGCGATGGACGACAGCGACGCAGGCGATGAGGCAGAGGAAACCCCTGCCGTCTCTGCAAACGTGCCACCACCGGTCGCTGCAGCAGTCGACAATGGCAAGTGGGTCGAGGGCAAGAACTACTTTTTGCTGCAACCGCAACAGCCGCGCTTGAGTACTTCCGACAAGGTGGAGGTAGTTGAGGTTTTTTCCTATGGATGCCCCGCCTGTTACCACTCGCAGCCATTCATGATCAAACTGACCAGGTCGCTGCCTGCTTACGCGGAAATGAAACACTTGCCAGTAGCGTTCAGGCCGGATGAGAACTTTCCCTTGTACCAGCGCGCGTTCTACACAGCACAGGCCTTCGGCGTCGCCGAAAAAGCCCACGATGAAATGTTCAATGCGGTCTGGAAAAGTGGGGAAATTGGTACCTTCGACATTGCCAGCGGACGCCCGAAACCGCATGACAAGTGGCCGGACATCAAGGATATTGCGAAGTTCTATGCCAAATATGGGGTCGATCCCAAGCAGTTCGTGGCGACTTCCGAGTCTTTTGCCATCAACACCAAAATGAAGCGTGCCGACCAGATGGTCAAAAACTGGATGATCCCCGGGACGCCGTCCATCGTCATTGATGGTAAATATCGCTACAACGCCACCAGTGCCGGTGGCTATGGTCAGATGCTGGAAATGACCGAATGGCTGGTAAACAAAGAGTACCGAGCCATGCAGTCGGGCCAGTAACATCCGGCGCTGAACCATCGCGCGGCCATCGGGTCTAAACCTCAAGCGTGTTACTGAGAATCAGATAACAGGCGGATATTTTCACGCGTTCGTATTGGAGACAGGCAATGTCTGACAAGCTAATCATGTTGCTGGCCGGTTTGGCCTTGGCTGCTGCGGGCGTGGTCCACGCCGCAGAATCGCCTGAGTGGGTTGAAGGCAAGAACTACCAGGTTATTTCCCCGGCTGTGGCGACCCACAGTGACAACAAGGTGGAAGTGGTCGAGGTGTTCTCATATGCCTGCCCACATTGTGCTCATTTCCAGCCCTACGCTGATAAAATCAAAGCCGAACTGCCCAAAGGCGCGGTGTATGTCAACAAGCCCGCCGTGTTCTCCCAACAGTGGGAACCGTATGCGCGAGGTTTTCTGGCAGCCGAAGCCATGGGTGTTGCTGAAAAGTCCCACCAGGCTCTTTTCGATGCCCTGCACCGCGACCACCAGCCCATCCGTACACTGGATGATTTGGGTCAGTTCTATGCCCACTATGGTGTGAGTGCGGGTGAGTTTGTCAGCACCGCCGAGTCTTTCGTGATCACCAACCAGTTGCAGCAGGTTGTGTCCTGGGAGCGCGACGCCGGTGTCGCGGGTACGCCTACCATCATCATTGATGGCAAGTATCGGTTCGACGCAGGCACGGCCGGCGGTAATGAACAGGTGGTCAAGCTCACCGAGTATCTGGTGCGTAAAGAACTGGCCGAGCGTAAACAGGAATAACTGATTGCATGACTGACACTGCCACATTGATGCCTGCGCCAAGCGTCGTATCCGGCGACGTGGCGACGCTGCGCCTGCTCAGCTGCAACATTCTGGCCGGCGCGCGGGTTGATCGTTATCGACACTACGTCACCCGCAGCTTGCGCCAGGTGTTACCGTATGCCGACAAGCAAGGCCACCTTGATGAGCTGGCGGGCATTATCGGTGGCTTCGATATCATCGGCTTGCAGGAGTCGGACGCCGGTAGCCTGCGTTCGGGCTTTCTCAACCAGACCGAATATCTGGCCGAAACGGCACGCCTCCCGTACTGGAGCAATCAGCCCAATCGTCGCGTGGCGCGCATGGCCGCCTCCTCCAATGGTCTGATCAGTCGCCTGGAGCCGACAGCCGTTTTTGATCATCCATTGCCTGGGCGCATCCCCGGCCGGGGTGTACTGGTGGCGCGCTTTGGTGTGGAGCCTCATAGTCTGACGGTGTTGGTAGCGCACTTGTCTCTGGGCACCCAGGCGCGTGTCCGGCAGCTTGGCTTCATTGCCGAGCTGCTGGAGGATTCCCCTGATGCGGTGCTGATGGGGGACCTCAATTGCGACACCCAAAGCCGTGAGGTCCGTATCTTGCTGGAGCGGACCCGTTTGCAGACGCCGGTAACTCCTACTGCCACGTTCCCCAGTTGGCAGCCGCGACGTGCCATTGACCACATCCTCGCGACCGACGGCATCCGCATTGGGCAGTCCTGGGCGTTGCCTGAGGCTTGCTCGGATCATCTGCCTTTGGCCGCTGAAGTCTACCTGCCGGCACATCTGGCCTACCTGGCGAGCCACCGAGCAACCGCCTGAGCCCAGCGGTTCTGGAACCGCTCATGGTTTTGAGCCAAGCTGTTGCGACAGCAAAACGGCAGCTTGTTGTGCGGGAGCGGGCCATGCCCGCGATGCATCTGCTGGAATCCCAATCGCGGGCCTGGCCCGCTCCCGCGTTATAGTCATGCCTTTCAATCGGCGGGCTCCAGTCTGTCGCTCGGCAGCCTTGTGAGAATAGGCTGACCACACGCATCGGCGTACACTCCAAGGCTTGGAACGGGAGGGCCTGGATGGCAGCACCAAAACGAGCACCCTGGAAGATCGCGAACGTTGGCCGGCTGCTTGCGGTGATCTGGCCATTTCTGGTGATTGTGCCCGTGTTGCTGCTGCTCGGCGATTACCGCAGCCAAGTGCAGGCGGGTGTGCGCGCGTACGCTGTGGGCAATGGCTTGTGGACTGGCGCGCAGAAAGGTGCTGTCTCCCACCTGCACCGCTATGCGGCAACCGGCGATGAAGCGCAGTGGCGCGGCTACCAGCAGGAGATAGCGGTTCCCTTGAATGACCGCAGCGCACGCATTGAGCTTGAAAAACCTTCCCCGAACCTGGCCCTTGTACACAGGCATCTGTTGAGTGCTCGCAACCACTCCAACGATATTGGCAGCCTGCTCACCTTGTTTTTACACTACGCCGATAGCGACGGCCTTCGGGACGCGATTGCATCGTGGCGCGACAGTGACGTCTTGATCATGGAACTAGATGCGACGGCCAGCCGCTTGCATGCGTTGGTCCGTGCGAGCGGGACCGGGTCGGCAGATGTACGGGTATTACTGGCGGACATTGATCGCATTGATGCTGCGCTTGGCCCGGCGAATCGCCAGTTTTATGAGCAAATCAGTACCGGCGGGCGCTATCTGCAAAAACGTCTGTCCTTGCTCGGCCTTCTCATTGGCCTGATGCTGACCATTTTGGGTTTGCTTTTGTCGGCACGAGCGGTGCGTCGCCAGGTGCGGGTCGAAAAGTCGTTGCGAGATAGTGAGGAGCGCTATGCGCTGGTTTCACAGGCGACCAACGACGGAATATGGGGTTGGGATTTGGTTACTGATCGTATCTTCTATTCGCAACGGGTTCTGGACATGTTGGGCTATGTGCGCAGTCCGGTGACCCAACGTCCGGATTTGCGTCGCGTCGTAATGGCTGAGAATTTGCCACGCGCTCGCGAGCAGCTCCAGGCGCACATTCGCGCAGGCAAAAAGGACGCCCTGACCCGGACCATGCGTATGCGCAAGCGCGATGGCAGCGTGTTGACGGTGTTGTCGCGTAGCATCACCCAATACGATGCGGATGGTACCCCCGTGCGGGTAGCTGGTTCCTACACTGACATAACCGAGCAGGTGCGCAGTGAACGCCGACAGCGCCTGGCTGCGCGCGTGTTCGAAGCCGCTTATGAGGGCATGCTGGTGACCGATGCGCGGCATCGGGTCGTGTCGGTCAACCGGGCCTTCCAAACGTTATCCGGCTACAAGCGTGCGGCACTTCTGGGACGTCATGTCCTGCGTTTGCGCGCCCCCGGTACCGGAAAGGGAGTCTTGCAACACGTCCAGCAGCAACTGCTTGCCGACGGCCAGTGGCGAGGGGAAATGAACCTGCTCACACAAACGGGGGAGCAGCGTCCACTGGAGCTTTCTTTGGTCGAGGTGCGCGATGATGACGGCCAGGTGATCAATCGCATTTACGTTTGCCGTGATATTGCCGAGTTGAAATACGCGCAAGCACGCATTCGGCACCTGGCCTACTTTGATTCGCTGACAGGCTTGCCCAACCGCAGTTACCTGGCCACCCAGTTCGACAAGCTGCTAACGCGGGCTGGCTGCTTGGTCCAACCTCTGGCGGTGGTGTTTTTTGATCTGGACGGTTTCAAGGAGATCAATGACACCCTGGGACACAGCGCCGGTGACGTGATGATCCGCACCATTGCCGGCCGCCTGAGCGCCGGGATTGGCCAGCACGATGTGCTGTGTCGTTTTGGTGGTGATGAGTTCCTGTTGCTGCTGCCTGACAGCGACCATGAGCGCACCGAGCAGATCGTGGGGGAACTCCTGCAAAGCGTAAACAAGCCGCTGAAGCTTGAAGGGCGCATGCTCAGTATTACCATCAGCGCCGGCTTCAGCCTGTATCCCGACGATGCCGACGATGCTGAAAGCCTGGTGCGCAACGCCGACATGGCTCTTTACCGTGCCAAAGAAATGGGCAAGAACATCGTGGAGCGCTATCAGAAATGGATGAGTAGCGAAGTGAGCTGGCGCCACGACATGTTGGAGGCCCTGAAAAAGGGTCTGGCCGAAAGCCAGTTTGAACTACGATTCCAGCCGGTTGTCGAACTGGCCAGCAACCGCATGTGCGGGGTGGAAGCCCTGCTTTACTGGAACCACCCCACCATGGGCGTGATCAGCCCCGGCAGCTTCATTGCACTGGCCGAGGAGTCCGGCCTGATCGAAGCCATGGGTAGTTGGCTGATTGATGAGGCACTGCATTGTTGTGCCCAATGGCGCACCGGGAATGCGGCTGATTTCTATATCGCCATCAATGTATCGGGCTACCAATTGCGACGTGCCGAGTTGATGCAGAGACGGGTGCTGGAAGCAGCTGCAAGACACGCTATTGAGCCGCACCGGATCGTTCTGGAAATCACCGAACGACAGATTGTCTACGATTTGGCAGCCAGTTTGCCGGTACTTGAAAAGCTGGCCGCTCTTGGTGTCGGCCTGTCCATTGACGATTTCGGCACAGGCTATTCCAGTCTTGAGTACCTCAAGGACATGCCGGTATCCCAGATCAAGATAGATCGCACCTTTGTACACAAGATGGCCACCGAAGCGGGTGACCGCGTCATCGTCAGTTCCATCATCAGCCTGGGCCGCAGCCTTGGCTTGCAGGTCGTTGCCGAGGGCGTCGAGAACCACCAGCAACTACGACTGCTCCAGGGCATGGGCTGCAATGCTGTGCAAGGTTATTACTATGCCAGACCCCTGTCTGCCGACGAGGTGCCGGGTTTCATTAGTGATCTGGCCAGCAAAAACCTCGCTAGTCAAGCCTCAGGCACCACGCCACCGCCTTCGTAGGAAAGGGCCAAGCCTGCGATGAAGTGGGGGTTAGGCTTGCGCGCTTATGGCACGCTCCTAAAGGTGAAGCGGGATGCCCCACAGCATATGCAGGAACGGGCCATGCCCCAATGGCACTTAGTTAAGCGTTGCTCAGAGCATTTCGTCATTCCCGCGAAAGCGGGAATCCAGCGCTTTTTGCTCTTCCGGCCCCTTGAAGTCACTGGATTCCCGCTTTCGCGGGAATGACGGCGGTAACCAAGCGCCACTGGGGCATGCACGCGATGAAATTTCGGCAAAGCGTTCGGGACCCATGCTCGCGAGCAACTCCACGGCAAATGATGACCTATTCTCGGCCCACACCGCTGAGCGCTGCACCGGTTCTTGCCAGTCGCTTTGCAAGCCAGTTGGGCGGCGTAGACAAGCCCTTCAGGGCGTCGTGCAGCTGCGCCGTAGCCCGGTTCCGGGCCGCAGCCTCGCTGGTGCAGCGTTGGCGCACAAGCCAGTAGGCGGCGAGCCAGGCTTGCTGTTCGGGTGCAGCCAGATGTTCGGATTGATCACTGTCCGAATCCATCAGACACAGGCCTTGATCGCTGGCCAACAGCAGTTGTGCCAGGCAGATACGTTGTGTCGTGGGTGTCGCCTCGCCCAGCGTGTTGCAGGACGCCTTGTAGGCACCCAGATAGGTGTTCGCGTCCTCAAGTTCACGCTCGAACAACAGTAATCCGTAGGCGGGCCCGATCCAGACAGCCCGTGGGCTGTCGGGATTATCAAGTTGCTGTACTTCCAGCCAGGCAAGTTGCATGGCATCCAGTGCATCCGTGCGTCCGGCCGCATTGCGCGCCAGCGCCATCATGGCCAGATTCATGGCCGCGTCGACACTGGGTACTTCACCGGTCGTGGCACGGATAAGCGGCAGTAGCTTGGCGTACTCTGCTTCGGCCTCGTCCGGCTTGCCACTGGCGCTCAAAAACCAGGCCAGATTGCCTATCGCGGCCTGGGTCATCATGTTCTTTTTGCCGAAGTAGCGATCGGCGCACGTGATTGCGCGGCGGGTCACCTCGATGCTCTCCTGGAGACGGTCGGCATGGAACAAGGTGATACCGAGGTCGTTGAGAATGTCGCATTCCAGCGTCGGATTGCTTGTGAGCGCACCTTGCACTGTCAGCGCCTCGTGCAACTGTTCCACGGCCTCCTCGGATTTTCCTTGTGCATCCAGAGACGCGCCCAGC
>CAJDWN010000092.1_pt1 | contig 14685 bp, 14 predicted proteins | sample 7391581 | NCBI WGS metagenome assembly CAJDWN01 (sample SAMEA7055736, study PRJEB34461) | soil metagenome | biome: terrestrial ecosystem; feature: Peninsula; material: soil | place: Antarctica | collected 2016 | reverse complement strand
TCAGGCCGGGGCGTAGTGCCCATCAAGCGCTGCGTGCGGCCAAGCACTATGTGCGAGAAGGCCGTGCGTGGGTGGTGGATATGGACTTGGAGAAGTTCTTTGACCGGGTGAACCACGACATCTTGATGTCGCGAGTGGCCCGGCACGTCGACGACAAGCGGGTGCTCAAGCTGATCCGTCGTTATCTGGACGTTCTCCGCATCAAGCTACGGCTTCCGGCCGGGGCGTAGTGCCCATCAAGCGCTGCGTGCGGCCAAGCACTATGTGCAAGAAGGCCGTGCGTGGGTTGTGGATATGGACTTGGAGAAGTTCTTCGACCGGGTCAACCACGACATCCTGATGTCGCGGGTGGCTCGGCACGTCGACGACGAGCGGGTGCTCAAGCTGATCCGACGTTATCTGGAAGCGGGTCTGATGCGTGGTGGGGTCGAAGAGGCACGGAGCATGGGCACGCCGCAAGGCGGGCCGTTGTCGCCGTTGCTGTCGAACATCCTGCTTAACGACTGGGATCGCGAACGGGAGAAACGCGGACACGCATTCTGTCGCTATGCGGATGACTGCAACATCTATGTCCGCAGCCAAGCGCGCGTGATGGACGCCATGACGGTGTTTCTGGAAACGCGCCTGAAGTTGCAGGTCAATGCAGCCAAAAGCGCGTGCGCGCGGCCTTGGAAACGCAAGTTTCTGGGCTACACCCTGACGAATGCAGGTGGTCGAATCAGGCTCAAGGTTGCACCGCAAAGTGTGGCCCGCCTGACCGGTCGTGTGCGTGAGTTGTTGCGTCAGGGGCGTGGGCGAAGCCTGACCCATACCATCGAGACACTGAATCCGGTGCTTCGTGGATGGATCGGCTACTTCCAACTCAGCGAGAGCAAGACCACATGGAAGTCACTCGACGGATGGCTGCGGCGTCGGCTGCGCTGCCTGCTATGGCGGCAAGCCAAGACGCGTCAGCGGCGCACCGCGATGCTGCGTAAGCGAGGGCTGGCGGAGGCACGGGCTTGGCACTCTGGACACAACGGGCAGGGCCCGTGGTGGAACAGCGGTGCCAGCCACATGAATCACGCCTTCCCAAAAGNCAGTCGGCATCTTCAGCGTCACTCGTGAACCGCCGTATGCGGAACCGCACGTACGGTGGTGTGGGAGGGGGCCGGAGTATTCCGGCTCCCTACCCGATCCGCGGTTTGCGACGGCTTTTGCAGGAGCGGGCCATGCCCGCGAGACACGTGCCACAAACTCTGTCGCGCGCATGGGCAGCACGTAGAAAGGACCACCATTCTCAGTCCACTGAGTCAGGGGGGCCATTTGCGCCACAGGCGCAAATGGCGGTGTGGAAGTGTATGTTGGGACCCGGAGTTTGTGCAGCAAACTTTGGGCAGAGCTTATGCGCAGCATGGCTCTCGATAGGAGTGATCCATACCCGCGAGAAGCGTGCCGCAAACTCCGTCGCGTGCATAGCGATGAACCTGCCCCTTCAAACGGAGCCCGTAAAGCCGGGAGTTACGGTGTGGGTTGTTCGTCGTCCTTCAGTTTCCTTGCATAGTCGTTCGGTGACAAGTAGCCGAGTGCGGAGTGCAGTCGGAGCGGGTTGTAAAAGCCGTGGATATAGGCGGTGATGGCGGCGTAGGCATCGGCTTTGGTCGCGTACACGCCGGTGTCTTCCTCGGCCTTGAGTGTCGCGAAGAAGCTTTCCGCCACAGCATTATCCCAGCAGTTTTCTTTGCGACTCATGCTTGGCACGAAGCCCAGCGACATGAGTTCGTTGGTGAACTCGTTGCTGGCATATTGGCTGCCGCGGTCAGAATGAAAGATCACCCCAGCGTCCGTCGATAACGCGCTACAGGCGTTAGCGAAGGCGCGCTGCACCAGGTCAACGGGCATGCGGTCGGCGATGCTGTAGCCGAGCACTTGACGGGTCTTCAACGCGATCACTACGGCCAAGTACATCCAGCCCTCCTTGGTTGGTAGGTAGGTGATGTCGCTGACCCATGCGTTGATCGGCGCGTTCACTGCAAAGCGTCGCTCAAGTACGTTGGCGGCGATCGGTTGGGTATGAGCACTGTCGGTCGTACGCGGGGTAAAACGGCCTTTGCACACGCCGCGCAGGCCAGCCTCGCGCATCAGGCGCTGCACACGTTTAGGGCCAATGGCATGGCCGCGGGCGCGCAGCGCGTGGACCATGCGCGGCCGTCCGTAGGTGCGGGGGCTTTGCCGGTGAACCCTGCGTACGCACTCGCGCAGGGCAGCGTCGGGATCGGGTGGCGATGTGGCACGGCGCTTCATGTAGCCGTAGAAGCCGGCACTGGAAACCTCCAGAACCCGACACATAACCGATACCGGGTAGCAAGTCCGATGCTTTGCGACGAAGGCGTACCTCATTTGGACTCCTTGGCGAAGAACGCCGTCGCTTTTTTTAGGATGTCACGCTCCATCCGTAGACGCGCGTTCTCTGCGCGCAGCCGTGTCATCTCCGAATCGGGTTCGCTGACCGGTTTACGGTCGAGCGACGAGAACGGCTTGCCGGCACGGGAAAGACCAATCCAGTTGTTCGAGGTTTTGACCGACATATCCAGTTGGCGCGCCGCTTCGGTGCGCCCCAGCTCTTCGGACAAGGCCACGGCCTGGGATTTGAAATCGTCAGTGAAACGACGGCGTACATAGTTGTTCATGAGAGTCTCCAAGTAGCAATTCAATTATCGCTTCTTGGGCTCCGTTTTGAAGGGATAGGTTCACGAATACCTACAAAAGCCCAGTCATTCGCACCACTCTGAGTCAGGGGCGATTTGCGCCATCAGCGCAAATGAGGGCGTGGAGGCGCATGTTGGGGCACGAGGTTTGTGCAGCAAACTCTGGGCAGAGTTCATGCGCAGCATGGCTCTCAATAGGAGCGGGCCATGCCCCCGAGGCACTTTCCGGCAAGTGCCTCGGGGGCATGGCCCGCCCTATACACACATCATGTGGGCTGCGCTGGATTCGATCGAAAGTGCTTTGGCCGGCCCGATGGGATCATGTTGATACAGCGGCCCTCCGTTGGCCACTGCATCACGTTCGTTGTCAGCTGGGGTTGTTGGTGTTCTTGACGATCACCTCGACGCGACGGTTCTGCTGGCGACCGGCGGACGTGTTATTGGTGGCTACCGGATAGTCCGGACCCAGGCCGAGGGTGGTCATCCGTGACGCATCAATACCGTGATTGATAAGGTAGTAATGCACCGACTCCGCACGGCGACGGGACAGATCCATATTGTGTGCGCGGCTTCCGGTTGAATCGGTGTGCCCTTCGATCTGGATCTTGGCATCCGTATCATCCCGCAGCGCCTGTGCCAACTGGTCCAGCGAACGCGCAGCACCCGATTTCAGTGTGGCCTTGTCCACCTCGAAAAGGACATCACCAAGAGTGATCACCAGTCCGCGCTTGGTCTGCTTGGTTTGCAGATCGCTCAGCTTGCTGCGCATCGCATCCAACTGGGAACGCGCGGTTGCGGCATCTTCTCGGGCCATCGCGGCGTTGAGCCGTTCGGCTTCCGCTGAAGCCTGTGCGGCGGTAGCGGCCTGACGGGCCCGATCGGCCTGACCTGACTGTACCTGCAGCAGCAGTTGGTCACGTTCGCGGCCGAGTTGTTCACCGTGCTTCTCCTGATAGCGGGCCATGCCGCTTGCTTCGGCTGTCTGCACCAGGCGGTCGGCTATGTAAACACGTTGTTGGTAGTGCTTTTCGTCCAGCGCACGTGATGCGCCGGAAAGCGCATTGACCGCAGACTGCGCTTTGGTGAGTTCATCGGGCGCGTTGGATGCAACACGCGGGTCAGCGCGAAGGTCCGTGAGCTGATTGTTCAGCCGCACGACCTCGGGTGGTGGGCCTTTCGGTGTGGTGGCACAGGCGGCAAGAAAGAGCAGAGCCACCATGGGCAGGAGTCGAATAGTCAGTGATTTCATGGTTCAGCTCCCGGCTTGAATGGCTTGTTGGCGAAGCGATTCGATGCTTGCCTCGATTTCGTTGGTAGCGCTGGTAGCACGCTTCTGTCGTGCACGTGCGCTAGCCAGGTTCGCGTCAACAGCAGCCTTTTGGGCACTGAGGATACTGTCATCCCATTTTCGCCGTTCGCTTGCGCCTTGGGCGGCGGCCAGATTGTCTCTTGCAGCGCGCATTTCGGTAGCTGCGGCCGTACTTGCATCGGCATTATCGGCTGCCTGAACGGCTGCCTGTGCCTGGGCAATCGCTACCCGGGCATCGTCTTTGTTGGCGGCACAGGCGGCAGTGCTCCACACTGCGGCCAACAACAACAGTACTGTGAGTCTTTTCATGGCTTTGTCCCTTTGATTACGGAATCGATATGTCCAACTACAAGCTCGCTGGCTACACGTTGCGACATTTGGTTAATCCCTCCTCTACTATTCCGCAATGATGGTGAACCCGCGCAAAATGGGTAGAAAGTGGGTCCTGTCGGATCCTTGCCCATGGACGGGGTCCCTGGATTTTGATGAGCGTAATTCATCTCGGGGCTGAGGACGGTGCCGTAGCCACCCGAAGTTGTAGATTCTGTGGAAATACGCTCGTTGAAGTTCCCAACGGTGTCATAAGTTCTGACAAATGCGCCAATGGCGCATCCGGAATCGGCATGGGCGAACAGACGTACCTATTTGACAGTCGCCAAGTGGGGCAGCACGACCTTATGAGCCATGAGGATTTCTGTTCCTCCAGTCTTTTGTATGCAGCCATTTCCAAGGTAGGTGGACTGCATATCGCTGTTAATCGGATGAAACGTCGAGCCGGCCAATAGCAAGTAGTGGATATCGGCTGGCTCGCAGCCTGTCCCATGAAGCAGAGCAGCCGGTCACGTACCACGATAGATGACCGGGTGATGGCGGCCTGTGCTGCTGATGCATGCCCGTGCTTGCCCCGGCGCGTGTGCGATGGCTACCTGATGCAGGATCAACGCACAATGTGCTTCTTGTCAGGGGTGCGCTGTTCCGGTTGGGGCGGATGCGTGAGCCAGTACAGGGAGTTTTTACGCAGTAATGGCTGCAGGGCAGTTTTGCCTTGTACTCCGGGTGTGTGTAGATCGTTGTCCAGCGTTTCAGGAGTATCGCGTTTCCTGCAGGAGTATTTGTATGGGAATCAATGTTGTTGCCGGATTGCTTGGGAGCATACGCATGAATATCAGGTCAGGTATCCAAACCACTGTGCTTCGGCTGTTCAAGCCTTGGTGGCCGCTCAGGCTCGCGCTTGCCACGTTGGTGGCGAGTGCAGTATTCGTCCCTGTCGTGCCCGGCGTGGCGGGTGATGTGGGGCACGATCCAGACGGCATTGCCGTAGTGGTCAAAGCCCCGTCGCAGTTGCCCGCAGTGCATGCGGCCGCGGTCGCAGTCGCAGTGCCAGCACGAATGCATGGAACCGGTGCCATGGTCGATGCCGAAGGCCAGCTTCACGTCCTGTGCGTTGATCCTTCGGAGACGGATGTCGCTGGCCGCATCCAGATGCGCGAGCGAGCAACCCGCTCCATTGTCCGTGAAAGATAGGTGACGATCATGAATATTCTCAATCATGCAGCGCGCCTGCATATCGTCTTCGTGCTCGTCGTCGGACTATTGGCCTGCGCTAATGCCAGCGCCGCGCAGATCACCATCGTCAATGCGGATGCCTCCAACGTCGGCCTCAACGACCCCACGCCAGCGACACCAGAAGGCGGCAACAACGGCACCACATTGGGTCAGCAGCGCATGAACCTGCTGCAGCACGCGGCCAACATCTGGGGCGCCAAACTGCAAAGCACGGTTCCTGTCAGGGTCCAGGTCAGCTTTACCGACAACCACGCTTGCCAGAGCAACCCGGGTGACTTTGTGTATCTGGCAACGTCGGGGCCATCCTCGTACTACACCGTGATAGGCCCGCCCTATCCAGTGGGTACGATCATTTATCCTGCGGCCTTGCGCAATGCGCTGGTCGGTACCGTGGCCAATCCTTCAACTCCGGAGATTTATCTTCAGATCAACCCGAAAATGGATTCGGTTCCAAACTGTATTGCCGGGTATGACGGGTACTGGTACGGCACGGACCCTGATATCGCTCCGCCGGATTCACCCCTGCAGTTTCCGATGCTGACACTTCTGCTGCACGAAATGGCACACGGGCTCGGTTTTGTGGAAAACGTCAACCTCAGCAATGGTTCCGGATTTCCCCCATATCGCTATGCCTACAACACCCTGCTTTACGACACCCAGATTGGCAAGTTCTGGTCGGACATGAACGATGCCGAACGGGTCACGTCGTCAACCAATGATCCCAATTTGATCTGGACGGGTGAGAACGTGGACGCAGCCCAGAACAAATATATGCGCCAACCCTTGCGGGCCCGCAGCGGTAGTACGGTGCAGCCGGGCGCTGTGCTGCAGGCATATTTCGGCACGCTGCTGCCTCGCAACGGCTTGTCGGGGCAGGCTCGGCTGGTAAGTGATGGTAGTGCCAATCCCGCGCAGGGTTGCTCGACCCTGACCAATGCGGCGCAGGTGCAGGGACGTATTGCCCTGATCAAGCGCGGCAGCTGCGGCTTTGCGCAAAAGGCCAGGAACGCCCAACAAGCCGGTGCTATTGCCGTGCTGGTGCTGAATGACCGGAATGAAACGCCATCTGACCCTCTACCTGTCATGAGTGGCAGTGACTTTACCGTTCGGGTGCCCAGCGCCAGTGTCAACTACCAGGCTGGCTTGAATCTGATCTCTGCAGTGTCAGGGTCACCCAGCACGGTGATCACCGTCGAGGCCATTCCGGGGAGTGAGAATATCGGCTCGCATGCGGGGCATGTACGCATGCACGCGCCAGCAACTTTGGCACCGCTGTCATCGATCAGTCATTACACGACCGATTCGGCCACACCCCTGCTGATGCAGTCGGACATCAATCTTTCCATCTTTGATCGCACCGACATGACCGAGGCGCTGCTTCAGGACCTCGGTTGGGAACTGGATCGCATCTTCAAAAACGGATTCGACGGCGGAGATTGACCCGTCTCAACAGTTGGGTAGCGAACTCAAGTTTTACGCCTCGCCGCCTGAGAACAAGCAGCGGCGAGGCGTAGTTCAGTTGCGCGGGTTCGCCCGTGCGGCTTCCAGGGTTCCGTCTGAGGCAGTACGGCGAATCAGTTTGCCGTCATCGGTTATATCGAAGGCATTTGCGCGACCGGTTATGCGGATGAGGCGATCTTCCTGCCCGTCGATATCACGATCGACCAGACGCATAGCAAAGCGGTCACGCCAAGGTAGCCCGTGATCCTTGCATGGCGCACTCCGGTGTCGCCCGCAGGGCAGGGTCGCTTACTGCTTCTTGTGTTTGGCCAGCCTGAGCCAGGTATCCACCACGGTATCGGGATTAAGTGACATGGACTCGATGCCCTGATCCATCAGCCATTCGGCCAGGTCGGGGTGGTCGGATGGGCCCTGACCACAAATGCCCACGTACTTGCCCTTTGCTTTTGCCGCGCTGATGGACATCGCCAGCAGTTTCTTCACCGCCGGGTATGGAAAATCCATCGAACATCTCCAGAAACTCATCCGCCATCAGGGCATTGGAAGGCAGCTCGCACATCATGATGATCTTCAGATCACGCTCGCCCCGTTTCAGGCCGTTGGCTTCCAGTACTTCGATAACGCTGCGGCCTTCTCCCAGGGTGCGCACAAACGGGATCATGACCCAGATGTTGTCCAGACCCATGGTCTCGCGTGCTTTCTTGACTGCTTTGCATTCCAGCCCAAAAGCCTCGGCAAAGCTTTCATTGACATAGCGGCTGGCGCCACGGAAGCCAAGCATGGGATTTTCCTCATGCGGCTCGTATTTCTGGCCGCCCAGAAGGTTGGCGTACTCATTGGACTTGAAGTCCGACATGCGCACGATGACCGTTTTCGGATACACGGAGGCGGCGATGGTGGCAATGCCTTCGGCCAGACGGTCGATATAGAACTCGACCGGGCCATCGTAGCCAGCGATGCGCTTGTCGATCTCGGCCTTGATCTCGTCGTCCTGCTGGTCGTATTCCAGTAGAGCATTGGGATGCACCCCGATGTGGCTGGCGATGATCATTTCCAGTCGCGCCAGGCCGATGCCGGCATTGGGCAACTGGCCAAAGTCGAATGCGCGCTCGGGGTTGGCCACATTCATCATGATCTTCAGCGGCGCTTCGGGCATGGCCCCCAAGTCCGTGGTGATACGGTCAAAATCGAGCGTACCTTTGTAGATGCGCCCGGTATCGCCCTCAGCGCAAGACACCGTGACCTCGGCGCCATCGGGAATGGTTTCCAGCCCGCTGCCAGTGCCGACTACAGCCGGCACGCCCAGTTCGCGGGCAATGATGGCGGCATGGCAAGTGCGGCCACCGCGGTTGGTGACGATAGCCGCAGCGCGCTTCATGATCGGTTCCCAGTCCGGGTCGGTCATGTCAGCTACCAGCACATCGCCCGCCTGGAACTGGTTCATGTTCTTGAGCGATTTGATCACGCGCGCCTTGCCAGCACCGATCTTTTGGCCAATGGCCCGGCCTTCAATCAACACCTCACCCGTTTCATTGAGCTGGAAGCGCTCGCGCTGGGTGGCGTGGGCACGTGACTTCACGGTTTCCGGGCGCGCCTGCACGATGTACAGCTTGCCGGTGGCGCCGTCCTTGGCCCACTCGATATCCATCGGCCGGCCATAATGCTCTTCGATGGTCAGGGCCTGGCGCGACAGCTCCTCGACCTCTTCATTGCTGATGCAGAAACGCTGGCGCATTTCAGCCGGATTCTCCTCGATACGCACGCGCTCGCCTGCCACATCGGAATAGACCATGCGTTGCTGCTTGGCCCCGATCTGGCGTCGCAGCACGGCCGACTTGCCCGCGCGCAGCGTTGGCTTGAAGACGTAGAACTCATCTGGATTGACCGCGCCCTGGACCACCATCTCGCCCAGACCATAGCTGGCGGTGACAAACACCACGTCACGGAAGCCCGATTCGGTGTCCAGCGTAAACAGCACACCCGCTGCGCCGATATCCGAGCGCACCATCAACTGCACGCCGGCAGACAGAAACACATCCTGATGCGCAAAACCGTGGTGCACGCGATAGGCAATGGCGCGATCGTTGTACAGTGAGGCAAAGACCTCTTTTACCGTGTGCAGCACATCGTCGATGCCGACCACGTTGAGGAAGGTCTCCTGCTGCCCGGCAAAGCTGGCGTCGGGCAGGTCTTCGGCCGTCGCTGACGAGCGAACGGCAACCGCTATGTCATTACTGCCGACATCAGCACACAGCTTTGCATAGGCCTGACGAATCGCGTCAGCAAGATCTTCCGGCAGGGGAGTTTCGACTATCCAGCCGCGAATGTCCTTGCCCGCCGCCGCCAGTGCGTCCACATCCTCGACGTCAAGGTCTTGCATGCGCGCAACAATGCGCTCACTCAGGCCCGTATTAATGAGGTGCTCACGGTAGGCGTCGGCCGTGGTCGCAAAGCCGCCCGGCACCGACACTCCCAGCCCGGCAAGATTACCGATCATTTCGCCCAAAGAGGCATTTTTGCCGCCGACCTGAGCCAGGTCATCCATACCAAGTTTGTCCAGCCACAGCACAAGATCGCTCAAGGGAAGTCTCCGCCAAAATTGGAAAGATCCATTTTAGCCCGGACCCGACATGAATGACACTGGACAATGCCGCCGGGATTCGGTGGCAAGCCTCTTTTTCAAGTGGAGGGGCGGTACAAGCAAAGCCCACACCCTGAGGAGGAGGCTGGGCACAAGCCAAAGCCCACCCTTTCAAGTGGAGGCTGGGCATAAACAAAGCCTCCCCTTCAAGGGGAGGGTCGGGTGGGCATGGGTTTGTTCTCCGACGCAGTCATATCCCGCTTTGAGGCCGGCCAGCCACCTAAAAAGGCATTAGCCCCCGAATCCAGCCCACTTTTTAATAGCGTGCCTCCACAAACCCCACCGATCATCTGCTATTCACGACCACTCATCGGCTTTCTAGGTTTGTCAATAAATGCGGGACGCCGCATGCAAACGGGGAAAGAAACGACATGTTTCATCCAAGAATCCATACATCAGAAAAGCATGCACAATTCGGCTTTACGCTGATCGAATTATTGATCGCGGTAGCCGTTGCCGCCATCCTGATGGCTGTCGCTGCCCCCAGTTTCACGCGGGTCATGGCGAAAACCAACGCCACACAGACCGCGAATGATCTGCTTGGCGACTTGGCGACGGCGCGCACTCAGGCAGCCAGTCGCAATAGGCAAGTTTGCCTTACCCCCGTCAGCGGTGATTGGCGCAAGGGCTGGGAGGTCAAAGCGGACAGCAATGGCGATGGGGCGTGTGATGAGCTGATACGCCAACATGGCCCGCTGAATGACGGCTTCACGGTATTGGCGGCCAGCGGAGGCACTACGGTCAGCACGATCAATTTTCGCTCAGACGGCAGCGTCGATGGCGCCACCGCGGACACCGATGTCGATCTATGCAAGGAGTCCGGGAGCCATCCACAGCGCGTATTGGTAAAAGTACGCGCGTCCGGCAGTGCCAGGTCCTACCGAGGCACGGCAGCCGGCACCAGTTGCTGACGGAATCCAGACATGATCAATCGCAAACAACCCACAACCGGCTTTTCCCTCATCGAGGTTCTGGTCGCCGTGCTCGTCTTCAGCGTGGGCTTGCTCGGCTTGGCCGGCATCCTGGTGATGTCCACCCAAGCCAACCATGGCGCTTTTATTCGGACCCAGGCTACTTTTCTGGCCCAGAACATGGCCGACCGCATGAGTACCAATCCCATTGGCGTCTGGCAAGGGAACTACAACGGCACTTGGCCGATGACGGGTACCATGCCCGCTTGCGACGCCAGCAACCCATGCGCACCCAACGCGCAGGCGCTGCGAGACAATCTCGAATGGGACGGCCTGCTGAAACAGTATCTGCCCAATGACGCCAGTCTTCAGGCCACGATCAACTGCACGGCGGGGGCGACGACACCCCTAAACATAACGCAATTTTACAGAGTTCGCCCGCCCTATAACGGTGTCTGTGCCATGAATGTGTCGTGGACGGAACGCAGTCTGGCCATCGGCGGCTCACCTTCCATCCAGACCTTCACATGGACCTTTCAGCCATGATTGATGCGCGCACAACCCAACATTATTTCTCACGCCCACAGCAGTCCGGCTTCAGCCTGATCGAGTTGATGGTAGCGATGTTTCTGGGCCTGATCGTCTCGGCCGGTATCATCACCCTGTTCAGCTCCACCAGCAAGGCCAATCGAGTTCAGGCGCAGCTGGCGCAGATGCAGGAGCAGGGCCGGTTTACCGTGCAACGCGTAGTGGACGACCTGCGTATGGGGACGGCCCAATTCTGCAGTAACAGCGGGGGGCTGCCGTCCAATACGGGCAGCAGCGTGGCTCCCATCTATATGCAGGACCGGATCAACACGCCCCTCATACTTGTCAACTCGCAAAATTTGCCGGGCGTCAACTACGCCACACCCGGCGCACCCACTGAGCCGTATCCATTGCCAGCCGATTTTTACATGCGCGGTTATGAGTGCTCCACGACCAGTTGTTTACCGTTCACACCAACTGGTATTCCCGCGATGGGTACCACCGAGGATAGTCGAATTATTGGTACTGACATGCTCACCTTGCGCGGTTTGTGGGGTACCGGATGGAGCTTGAATGCCGGTTATTCGACTCAGTTACCAAACGGCGGCAGCGAGCAGGACCTGATCTCCATCACGCTGGCACCGTCGGCGAGCACCGAGCCGCCACCCGAACGTTTCGAGGACGGTGATCTGGCCATGCTGGCCGAATGTAACCGGACACAGGTTTTCGCTGTGACCAAAACCGCTAACGTGCTGACGCCCGATATGTCAGTGAACTTCAATACGCCGGGAATCATACGCCCTCAGGCAACCAGCAATGAGAACTCGTCGGACCCCAGACTCTACGATTTTTCGCGTGACTTTGTCACCACGACCTATTTTCTGCAACTGAGAGCCGACGACAACCCTGATGCGCCTGCAGGTCGTCTGGTGGGAGCCCTGATGCGTCAAATCAACACCCAGCCAGCCCAGGAACTGGTGCGTGGGGTGGAACGGCTTGACTTCCGCTACGGGGTTGTCAACAAGTTTGGTGCCGTGGCCTACCTCACCGCCGATCAGGTCGACAGCCGCGGGGGCGGCACGTTTACCTGTCCGGCGGGTGCCAAAGACCTGCCGGACGCCTGGCTTGACGGTCAGGGTCAGTTGCCGGGCTGTTTGTGGCGGGCGGTCAAGACCGTCGAGATCAATATGCTGCTCAACAGCGTAGATCACTCTGGCGGTGCCGACGGAGAGCTAGCCTATACCTACCCACCCGACGGCAGCTCCAAACAAACACCCCCGGCTAGCCCCGCAAACGGATTGGATCGCAACATGATGCGGCGCAGCTTCACAAGCGTGGTTTCGGTGCGTAACAACACACTATGAACATGAGTGGCCTGATCATGACCCCACGAAACTTCACATTCGAGTCCAGCCCGGCAAGACAGCGTGGCGTAGTACTGGTGATGGCCTTGATTTTTCTGGTCCTCCTGACTTTACTGGCCTTGAGCTCGTCGAGTTCATCGCTGCTGCAGGAAAAAATGGTGAGCGCTGTGCGCAACATGCAACTGGCGGAGTTTGGTGCGGAAAGCGCACTACGCGAAGCCGAGGCACGCTTGTGGATGGCGCCCGAAACAGGCGATCCCATGATCCGCAATTGTCAGGGTACCGGAGCGGTAACGGGCGCCCTGCAGGCATGTCGCGCATTCGATCGCTACAACCCGGATCCAGCGTTCGAGCAGTTCAAGCGGGATCCCAACTTCAAGTTGGGTTCTGCTATCGCCACCGGCAACTCTTTTGTTTACAGCGGTAAAGATCTGACTGACGCAGGGGCGATGGGCAACTCACGCCTGGCCGAAGAGCCACGTTACATCATTGAGAATCTCGGTACGGTGACGCCGGGCGGCACGGGTCAAAAGTACGGTGGCGGCGGGGGCGGCCCCCAGGCCGTCACCATGTTCCGCATCACCGCGCGCAGTGTCGGCGGCAACAAGAACGCCAGTCGAGTTGTGCAATCAACCTTTGGCGCCATGGTCAACACCGCCGGCGGTAACTGAGGCAGGAATGAAATCATGCAAATGACAAACAATAGCCAACATTTCTTCGCCAGCATTGGTTTCTCCATGCTGGTTACGCTCGCTGGTGGCTGGTCGGGCGTCGTCCAGGCGGACACCGCTGACTTGGCCCGCACGCCACCCAGCCTTACAAAAACCGTTGATCCCAACATCGTCGTGACCTTCGATGATTCGGGCTCGATGATGGCGACGGCGATGCCTGACGCTATTTCAGGCTCGTCCTATGCAAACAATCGTAACTACTACTACTCGGCAACCAGCAACCTGATCTACTACGACCCGACGACTATTTACGTACCTCCATCCAAGCCGGATGGCACGCCATTTCCAGAATCCAGCTATGGCAATGCCTGGCGCGATGGCATGTGCGCCAACTGGCCCGGAAGCTATTGTTACGGTTCGGCCAATAGAACGAATCTGAATAACAATTTTTATTACAGGTTTTACAATCAGACCAGCTCCAGCAGGACAGCCAATGACCTGGGCGCGAGCGACATTCCGGGAAATCGCCGCGGAGGCAGTAGCCAAAAAGGGGGCTTCTATTACAACTGCCCAGTGGTGAATAGCGACGCCGGTTGTGTCCGCGTTGATATGAGCGGCGCGACTGCGGCGCAGAAGCAGAATTTCGCTAACTGGTACTCCTACTATCGCAATCGTAATTTGATGGCGCGCACCGCCATGACGCGAGCCTTCGGCAAGCTGGGAGAAAACATTCGTGTGGCATGGCAGGTCATCAACACGGGTTCAGACAGACCGTCGGTAAGCGACAGCCCCATCATGGCCCTGGCCGGGGATTGGCGAGACAAATACTTCAGCTTCCTGTACGACGTTCATACAACCGGCAGCACGCCGAATCGACGTGCGACGATCAGAGCTGGCGAATTTTTCCGCCGCGGCGCGACGTATGACGAGATGGACCCGTATTGGAATGGCCTTTCCGGCGACGCGGGCGAACCTGATGAGAAGAAGGATCTGAGCTGTCGCCAGAACTTCCACATGCTGGTCACCGATGGATACTGGAACGAAGGTGACCCGACACTCCCGAGTATCAAGCTGACCTCGGAAGTGGACCATGGCCTTCCGGATGGACGGACCTTTAGTGCGACGGACGTCGAATCCAAGGTATTCTGGAATGTGGCCGGCTCGACCTACACCTCATCCTTGGCCAATCTTGCGTACACCTATTGGGCCAACGACCTTCGCCCGGACTTGCCCAATAATGTACCGGCTTATATCAAGGACAAAACTACCGGCATAACGGGTAACACGGACTTCGACCCCACGGCGGCAGCGCCCGCCGATGATCCGTTGAACAACAAGGAAATCTACTGGAACCCGGTCAATGATCCGGCGACGTGGCAACACGTGGTGCAGTTCATGATCACGCTTGGCGTGGCAGGACAACGCACCTTCCCCGGTGATGCCGACGCCCTGCGTGCCGGTACGCTGGCCTGGCCCAGGCCAGCGAACAATGCGGCAGAAGGCGCGGATGACACCTGGCATGCGGCCGTCGTCAGTCGCGGATCGTA
>CAJDWN010000068.1_pt1 | contig 14950 bp, 20 predicted proteins | sample 7391581 | NCBI WGS metagenome assembly CAJDWN01 (sample SAMEA7055736, study PRJEB34461) | soil metagenome | biome: terrestrial ecosystem; feature: Peninsula; material: soil | place: Antarctica | collected 2016 | reverse complement strand
TGATGTAGCTGGAGATTTCGGTGTCGTAAAGCCGACGGTTTGGGTACTTCTTGATGATTCGGGTTGATGTTGCCATGCATCAAAAATAGCAGAAATCCGAGAGAGTAGGTAGTAGAGAGTAGGAAGTAGGAAGTGGGGGTAGGGTGCTGCTGAGCAAAACGAAGCGCGCCATTAGAGACCTTGCCACCGTGCGCAAGGTCACAGAGGAGTGTAAGCAGCGTTCGTTTCGAGAGGTGCGGGGATGCGAGTCTTGCCCGCTCAACGCTCACCGCTCACCGCACTACCCACTTCCAGCCTGTCGATCACCACCCCATATAATGACCGCCATTGATGGCCAGATTGGCCCCGGTAACCCAGGCCGACACGGTGTTGACGGTGATGCCGTGACGTGCATTTTCCTGTGCCAGGGAGATGGTGAAACCGTGCATGCCGGCTTTGGCGGCAGCGTAGTTGGCCTGCCCATACTGGCCCTTTTGTCCGTTGATGGAACTGATCTGTATGATCCGCCCCCATTTGCGTTCACGCATGCCTTCGATCACCGGCCGGGTGACATTGAAGCAGGCATTGAGGTTGGTGTTGACCACGTCGTTCCAGTCCAGGGCGCTCATCTTGTGGAAGGTGCTGTCACGCGTGATGCCGGCATTGTTGATGAGAATATCCACGGGCCCGATGTCTGCCTCGATCGACTGGATCATGTCTTGGCAGGCTACAGGATCACAGATATCACATTGCACGGTGCCAACCTCAATTCCCTCAGCACGCATTTTTTCCAGCCAGGCATCGGTTTTTTCCTGGTTGCGGTAGTTGGTCACCACCTCGTGCCCCAGTGCATGCAATTGCCTGACAATGGCGGTGCCTATGCCGCCCGTACCTCCGGTAACCAATGCAACACGTTTATCCATGGCAGAATTCCTCGGTGATGGCTGGGGCTTTACTATGCACCACTTGCCCCTGGAGTGACAGGGATGGCAATGAGCTTGAAGGTATCGGTGACTGACCTCGATACCGTGGCCATACTTGTGGATACCGCAGGTGGAGCTTCCTGGCCCAAGATCCAGAGCCCGATTGGCGAGGAGTGAAGCGCCGGCTACAAATAGTTGATGCTTACCGGAATTCAGGCTTGAATAGCCGGGCGTGTGACCCGATTACTTGTAATCCTACCTTTTCAGCCTCGCCGGCGGAGAACACGACATGCTGAGGGTTTTTCTTTTTGTAGCAACAAACATCGCGGTACTGGTCCTCCTTACCATCATCTGCAAGATTTTCGGTATCGATCAGTATGCCGCTGCGCACGGTTACGGTGGCCTGACGTCGCTGTTGATCTTTGCCGCCGTGATCGGTATGGGTGGTTCGTTCATCTCGCTGGCCATATCCAAATGGATGGCCAAGCGCACAACCGGTGCCCACGTCATCGACAAGCCGTCCAGCGAAGCCGAGCGCTGGCTGATCGATACGGTCAAGCAACATGCGCAACGTGCCGGCATCGGCATGCCGGAGGTAGCCATCTACGATGCTCCGGAAATGAATGCTTTTGCCACCGGGATGCGCAAGGACAAGGCCTTGGTCGCGGTCAGCACCGGTCTGCTGAATAGCATGGACCGTGAACAGGTCAAGGCCGTGCTGGGCCATGAAATCGGCCACGTAGCCAATGGCGACATGGTAACCATGGCTTTGATACAAGGCGTGCTCAACACGTTCGTCATCGTCCTGGCTCGGGTGATTGGTGGCATTGTTGACAACTGGATATCCGGGGACCGGGAAAGTCGCGGTGGTGGAATAGCCTATTACGCGATCGTGATTGTGCTGCAGATCGTTCTGGGCATCTTTGCTTCGATGATCGTGATGGCTTTCTCGCGCTGGCGCGAGTTCCGCGCTGATGCCGCGGGCGCGCAATTGGCCGGTCGCAGCAGCATGATTTCAGCGCTTGAACGCTAATGGCTGCATTCGGTATTTCGGGTCACGTCGCGGGTGGCTTCAAGCGCCTGTTCATGAGCCACCCGCCCCTGGATGAACGCATTGCGGCCTTGCAGAACATCTCGCCGGTGCGCTGACTCAAAGTTTCGACTCGCGGGCATGGGTCGCAACGATACATTTTTGATCGTGGGTATGGCCCGCTTCCACAATTCAGATTTTCACCCCAAGCTATTCAGAGAGATTCAAACGCATGAACGCGACCGCCCAAACCGAAACCCGAAAGTTCGAAGCTGAAACCGCCCAGGTACTGCGTCTGGTCACCCATTCGCTGTACTCGCACAAGGACGTGTTCCTGCGTGAGCTGATCTCCAATGCGTCCGATGCCTGCGACAAGCTGCGTTTCGAGGCCATTGCCAATCCTGATCTGCTGGCTGGCGATGCTGAGTTGCACATCGATGTCAGCTGGGACCCTGATGCGCGCACTGTCACCGTGCGCGACAATGGCATTGGCATGAGCCGTGACGAGCTGATCGAGAATGTCGGCACCATCGCCAGCTCCGGCACGCGTCGCTTTCTGGAGGCCATGAGCGGCGATGAGAAGCAGGATGCGCGTTTGATCGGTCAGTTCGGCGTCGGCTTTTACTCGGCCTTCGTGGTGGCGGACAAGGTTACCTTGCGCACGCGCCGCGCCGGCGATGAGTCGGGCAGGGGGGTCCAGTGGGTTAGTGAAGGTCAGGGCGAGTACACGCTTGAAGACATCGAGCTGGCCGAGCGCGGCACCTGTGTCGTGTTGCACCTGAAAAAAGATGAGGACGAATTTCTCAAGGCCTGGTCGCTGCGCTCGCTGGTCAATCGTTACTCCGATCACGTGGCCTTCCCGATCCGCATGCCCAAGGACGACGACGGCAAGCCGGGTGAGGAATGGGAAACGATCAATGCGGCCTCGGCCTTGTGGACCCGTGCCAAGGGCGAGGTCAGTGACGAAGAATACGAGAATTTCTACAAGTCGCTGGGGCACGATTTCAATGCGCCGCTGGCCTGGTCGCATAATCACGTGGAAGGTAGTCAGCGCTTCACCACCTTGCTGTATATCCCGGCGCAGCCGCCGTTTGACCTGATGATGGGCGCACGCGACGAGCGCAAGGGCTTGAAGTTGTACATCAAGCGGGTATTCGTGATGGACGCCGCCGAAGAACTTCTACCCAACTACCTGCGGTTCGTGCGTGGTGTGGTTGATGCAGACGACTTGCCGCTCAATGTCAGCCGCGAGATGTTGCAGCACAACCGCAAGCTGGAGCGTATTCGCGCCTCGTGCGTCAAGCGGGTGCTGGACATGATCGAAAAAATGGCAAGCAAGGAGCCGGAGAAATTCGCGACTTTCTGGAAGTCTTTTGGCAACACGCTCAAAGAAGGCATTGCCGAAGATGCCAGCAATCGTGAGCGCATCGCGAAGCTGCTGCGCTTTGCCTCCACCAAGGGCGAGGGCAGCGCGCGTACCGTGTCGCTGGATGACTACATCGGGCGCATGCCGCTGGGCCAGGACAAGATCTGGTACATCAGCGCTGACAGCCACGTCGCTGCTGCCGGAAGCCCACAACTGGAGGCCTTCAGGGCGCGCGGTATCGAAGTGCTGCTCATGTCAGACCGCATCGACGAATGGATGCTGGGCTCATTTCGTGAGTATGAAGGCAAGTCCCATTGGTCGAACGACTCAAAAAGTTGCTGGGTGACAAGGTCGAGATGGTGCGCGTTTCAGCCCGCCTGACGGACTCGCCGTCGTGTATTGTGCTGGGCCAACAGGATATGGCACCGCATCTGGCGCGTCTGCTGCGTGAGGCAGGCCAGGACGTCCCCAGCTCGAAGCCCACGCTGGAAGTCAATCCCGACCATGCCTTGCTCAAGCGCCTGGCCGATGAAAACGACGAAGAGCATGCCACGGATCTGGCCAACCTGCTGTTGGAACAAGCCGAGTTGGCGGCGGGTGCTGAGCTTGAAGATCCAGCGGCTTTCGTCAAGCGCGTGAATCGCCTGCTTGTTCAGGGAACCTCTGATTGAGTCGGGGCGAAGGGGTCAGCTAGATGAAAGAGTTTGATTCAAGGTGCAGAAGTACAGCGCATAGCACCGCTACGGGTATGTTTTGCAAGGCGAAAGTGGGCTTTTTCAGCCGCTGAGTTGCCGTCCACGGCACAATCAGAGGTTTTTCAGGGAATCTTTGGTCAAGTCCGGTGCGGACGCGATGGCGTGTGCGGGAGCGGCTCATGGCCGCGAGAAGCTTATGTGAAACGTGCGTCCGTTACACTGGAAAAGCGTTCTTTGTTAGCCACTTAGGCGCCATTCATGATCGGATCAGCGCGCGTTTGGGACACTGTTCGCTGTATGCTGAGTTGCAACATTTCCATCGTGGAGTAAGGCTATGTCAGCGCGCCATGCTGAGGAAACCAGGAGCTACACGTTCGCCGAGGAGGTGGCCAATGGCGTTCTGCAAGGCACGGGGGCCTTGCTCAGCATCGTCGGGCTGACCATATTGGTAGCCTTCGCCACCTTGCGAGGGGGCGCTCTGGTAATCACTGCCAGCGCTGTGTTCGGTGCAGCGCTGATCATGCTGTACACGGTTTCCACCGTCTACCACGCGATCCCCCGGCAGTTGGCCCCCGCATTTTTGGCGCGCCTGGATCACATCGCCATCTTCGTGCTGATTGCGGGCACCTACACACCGTTTGCCCTGTTGGCGCTGGGTGGTACTGCAGGTTGGTGGTTGTTTGCCGCAGTCTGGTCGCTGGCTGCGATGGGGACCGTACTGGAATTCACCCGCTTTCGTTATCGCCGCCGCCTGGCGGTCGCGCTGTACCTCGCCATGGGCTGGCTGGGGATGGTCAGTTTTGCGCCGTTGTCGGCTGCGCTGGGATCTGGTGGTACCGCGTTGATGGTGGCCGGTGGATTGGCCTACACTCTGGGCGTGCCGTTTTATCTGTGGCGTCGGCTTCCGTTCCATTTCGTGCTTTGGCACGCTTTTGTACTGGCTGGCAGTGTGCTGCATTTCTTCGCCATTTTGCTGTATGTGGTGTGAGCATCACCCGCACGCACATCCATCGCCCGCTCCTGCGTTGGTGTCATGCGTGCTTGAACAGCCAAACGGAACGTTCGATCGTTCAGCGAGTCCAACGAAGATGAGCCAAGGGAGCAGTCTGTGAATTTGACCGGGACAAGACAGCGCGGCGCGGCCGGTGCCTGGATACTTGCCATTATCGTGGTATTGGCGCTGGCGTTCGTGGCATGGCGTTGGCTGATGTATTCGTCGCAAAGCAGTGCGCCTGATGTTGAGCCTGCTACAACTTCGACATTACCGGCTGCCGCTTCGACGGCTGAGCGCTATCCGATCAGTGCGATAGATACCCGCTCGCCGGCACCGGCAACCAGCGTGCTGCTGGGTGAGCCCGATTCGACAACGGTCATGGAGAGCCTGGGGGCATTGCCGGGTGGGCAAGCCCTGTCAACACTGCTGAACCAGCCTGAAGTGATCCAGCGTATTGTGGCCACGGTTGACGCACTGCCCGGGAAGCGATTGTCCGCCAAGGTGCTGCCAGTGAAGTTGCCGGGGGGCAGTTTTCAAGTGGCCGAGAATCAGGGCAGTACCGTAATCAGCGAGGACAATGCTGCGCGATATGCACCTTACCTAGAGGCCGCCGAGCAACTGGACACGCCCACGCTGGTGCAATGGTACGTTAGCCACTATCCCATGTTCGAGCAGGCCTATCGTCAGCTGGGCTATCCCCAGGGCCACTTCAATGACCGTCTGGTCGTCGTCATCAACAATCTGCTTGCTGCCCCCGAATTGAAATCTACACCGCTGCTGGTGCGGTACAAGAACGGTTGGGCGTATGCTGATAAAAACCTGGAATCATTATCGGCAGGGCAGAAGATGCTGCTTCGCCTGGGTCCGGCCGAACAATCGCAGGTGCGCTCGCGCTTGCGGGAGTTGCGTGCCGCACTGACAGGTACGGAATTTCCAGGTCCTTCAGCAACCTCTGACTGAACCTTGTACCGACGCCACCCGCTCTGTGTCCGATCGGGGGCGCGCATATCGCGCCACATAATGCAGGAGATGGCAACTTGATCGCGCCGCGGATCCTAGCGGTGGTAGTCACCCGCGCGTTCAGGCTGATAGGTCACTTCGATGATCTGTAGCGACAGGTCTCCACCACCGGGCTTGGGCCAGGCGATCATGTCACCCTCCGTCATCCCCAGCAGGGCACTGCCCACCGGCGCCAAAATCGAAATGGTGCCCTCCGCCTGATCGCGCGGGTAAACCAGCGTCATGGAGAATTCCCGTTCGGACGACTTCACCCGAAAGCGAACGGTGGAGTTCATGGTCACCACATCGGACGGCATCTTTTCGGACTCGACGATGTCAGCGCGTTCCAGCTCAGCCCGAAACAGTAATTGCGGGCCTCTGGTTCATGATCCTGGTTCCTTGGGTCTGGCGGTCATACAGGTCGTCAATCATACCATTCTGGGCAAACTAAAACTGCAAAGAACGGCGTTGAGTACGGATTATTCAGCGCTGCAGTTGACCCTGACTCTATTGCACATGCCCCTTTGTATCGATCATGATGTTCCGCTTGTGAGAGGAAGCACGCATGGCCTACGACTTTGTAATCATCGGTGCCGGATCAGCCGGCTGCGTACTGGCTAACCGTCTGAGCGCGAATGCGGGGTGCCGGGTTCTTCTGCTGGAGGCCGGCCCGCGCGACTGGAATCCATTCATCCATATGCCTGCTGGTCTTGCGCGACTGGCCACCAATCGCCGCCTGAACTGGAACTATGAAACGGTACCGCAGGCCCATTTGAACAATCGCCGCCTGTGGTGGCCGCGGGGCCGCACGCTGGGCGGATCCAGCTCGATCAACGCGATGTGTTACATCCGTGGGGTCGCGGCCGATTATGATGCCTGGGCCAAAGTGACGGGAGATGCACGCTGGTCGTGGGACTCGGTACTGCCGTGGTTTCTGAAAAGCGAAGATAACAGCCGAGGCTTGAGCCCATTGCACGGCACAGGCGGGGAACTGGCTGTGGCTGACCTTCTTTACCACAATGCCTTGTCGATGCAGTTGGTGGATGCTGCCCAGGGCGCCGGCTTCGCCCGCAACGAGGATTTCAACGGCACCACGCCAGGCAGGGTTTGGTCTGTACCAAGTGACGCAGCGCGACGGCGCACGTTGCTCGGCTGCGTCCGGATTCCTGAAGCCGATTCGCAGCCGCGACAACCTGGATGTGAACACCGGGGCGCTGGTGGAGCGGATCATGATTGAGCAAGGCCGTGCGGTAGGTGTCGAGATTGTAGTCCGTGGCCGTTCGCGCCGTATTGATGCGGGCCAGATTCTCGTTTGTGGAGGTGCCATCAACTCGCCACAGTTGTTGATGTTGTCCGGCATCGGACCCGCCGATCACCTGCGCCAGCATGACATCACGGTGCACGCGGACCTGCCCGGGGTGGGCGAAAATCTGCAAGACCATCTCGACATTTGCACGTTGTTTGAGTCCAGCCAACCGATCACCTACGACCATCTCAACGAACTGGCAGTGGGCTGGCGCTACTTTCGACACCGGCAGGGGCCGGGTACGTCCAACGTAGCCGAATCAGGTGGCTTCGCGCGTAGCCACCTCGCGCAAGATGCGCGCTGTGACACCCAATTCCACTTTGTGCCCGCGTTGCTGGACGATCATGGCCGCAATCGTCTGCCCGGCTTTGGCTACACCCTGCATGCCTGTCAATTGCATCCGCACAGTCGTGGTCGTATCCGCCTGGCCTCGGCACGGCCGGGCGATGCGCCGCTGATTGACCCGCGCTATCTGAGCGACAGTGAAAACAGAGACATGGCGGGCATGATCGAGGCAGCGCGACTGTCAGCGCAGATTCTGTCGCAAGCGGCGTTTGATGACGTGCGCGGCAAGCCCGTGTTCCCCGAGCGCACGCTTTCAACCGATAGCGAGTATGCAGATTTCATTCGTCGCAAGGCGGAAACCATCTACCATCCCGTAGGCAGTTGCCGCATGGGTCACGATGATGACAAGAATGCCGTAGTGAGTAGCGAGCTCAAGGTTCGCGGCATTGATGGCTTGCGGGTGGTAGATGCCTCGATCATGCCCACGCTACCCACCGGCAACACCAATGCCCCGGTAATCATGATCGCCGAGCGCGCCGCGGCCCTGCTCTATGCTTGATCAAAACTTGCAGGAGCGGGCCATGCCCGCGAAAAACGGATCGGTCCGGGAGAGACGTAACGGGTGCGGATTCAGCCCGTAAAACCGCCCGTGTCCAGCCATGCTTGCTCCTCGGGTGTGGATTTGCGGCCGAGAATGGCGTTGCGGTGAGGAAAACGGCCGAATTGCTTGATGATGCCACGGTGGTGTACGGCCCATTTCTCGGCATCTTCACCGGGCAGTTCCTGGAAGAACTCAGTGGCGCGATTCTGGTCGTCCATACTCTCCGAATGCATGAACGGCATGTAGAAAAACTGGCGCAAAGACTCGTCGACCTGAAGATCGAAGCCTTCGCCGATGGCCAGTCCCGCCAGTTTGCGGGCATGCTCGTCACCAGCATAGGCCTGTGCTGTGCCGCGGTGGATGTTGCGTGGCATCTGATCAAGCAGAATCATCAGTGCCAATGCACCGCTGGCGGACTGCATCCACTGGTCCAGCTCGCCACGCGCGGCCTTGTCGCAGGTGTCTTCAAATCCGATTTCGCACATGTCGTCGAAGGACTCTTCCTTGCTGAACCAACGTTTGCGGCCTGCGTCGCGCCAAAAATTGATGACTTCCTCTGCCTGCATGATGGTGCCTCGTCATGGTTGTCGAACGAAACATGTTAGCGCGCTTGTATTCGCAGATCGACTGCCGCATTCATGCGACGTTGCCATATGTCGCTATCATGCATAGATGAGTTCACGCATTCGTTTCCGCTGGGCCTGGTTGGGTCTGGCTTACGTCAGCCTGGCGTTGGGTATTATTGGCATTTTCCTCCCGGTGATGCCTACTGCCCCGTTCGTTATCCTGGCGGCCTTTGCGGCTGCGCGTGGTTCCAAACGTATGCATTTTCGACTGTTGCGGGACAAGCGCTTTGGCCCGATGATTCGAGATTGGTATCGTTACGGTGCCATAAGGCGCTCCGCCAAATGGGTAGCGACTATTGCCATGTCCATCAGCGCCGCTGGCATGCTGTGGTTTGCTCCGAGCCCGCTACTGCCGCTGATCGTCATCAGCATCATGCTGGTCGTCGACATCTGGCTCTGGATGCGCCCAGAGCCCCCAAAACGCGAAAAGGCGCTTTGATCTGACTCTGGCCCGGGTACACATGGCGCGTGGCCTCTGTTAGCCTGTGCGGCTCGTTTCGGGCGTCATTCCAGTGGGCACCCGACAATTCGCAGTGCCAAGAGGTTTTGTTATGGAAATTGCCGACCGTTGTGTCGCGTCATTCAATTACAAACTGACCGATGATGAAGGTCAGGTCATTGATTCGTCCGAAGGCCGTGCGCCACTGGCCTACCTGCATGGCGCCGGCAATATCGTGCCGGGTCTGGAAAAAGAGTTGTCCGGCAAGACTGTCGGTGACAGCTTCAAGGCCAAAATACCGCCCGAGTTGGGCTATGGGCAGCACAATGAAGCCATGGTGCAGGAACTGCCAAGCGAGGCCTTCCAGGGTGTCGACGAGGTGAAGCCGGGTATGCAGTTTCAGGCCCAGAGCCCGCAAGGCCCTCTGAACGTGGTGGTTACCAAGGTCGCCGAGGATGCGATCACGGTAGATGGCAATCACCCGCTGGCAGGCAAGACCCTTCACTTCGATGTAGAAGTCACGGAAGTGCGTGAGGCCACCAGCGTAGAGCTGGAGCAAGGTCAAGTGGCGATGCCTGCGGCCAACGGCTGATTTAACCTGAGCGACGTGCGGCAGATTGGTGCCAGCCGCACGACGCTCAGCGTTCGCTTTACGGTGTGCGTACGTAAAAGCTTTCACGCCCGGGGCGTGAAAGCCCTTTTTGTTTAAAACGCGGTCACAGTCGCTTATGCGCCAACTACGCGCCTCGAACGATGCCGTCTGGCGGCGGAACACGCCGGAAACACGGAGTGGCTTTGCTCAGGAGAACAGGTAGCGCCCTATGAGCGGCCCATGCAACCACATGGCGAACACGAACCACAAGACAATGCCGACGATTACCACCGCAGCATCGCCGGTCAGCGTGCCGGCGGGATAGCTGACGCCGTTGCGTCGGTCACGCCGGCGCGAGATTGCGTAATCGGCGATAGCCCAAAGTAGAAACGCGCCGAACAGCACGACATCGCGCAGCATGCCGGTTGCCAGCAGGTGGCCGAATGCCCATACCTTGACGCCGAGCAACATCGGGTGGCCCAGTCTTTCCTTGATGTGATTGCTTGGGATGTAGGCGGCGACTACAAGCACGAAAGCGAGCAGCGTCAGCAAGGAGTTGAGATGGCGCAGCCACAACGGCGGCGCGTACAAAAGTACCGGATTCTGCCGGGCCAGACCGAATCCCCAGATGATGACGATCAAGCCGATGATCGAGACCAGGGCGAAGAGTCCTTTCCAGCTCATCAAGCCCATGCGCTCGATCATGCTCTGCCGCCAATCCGGTGCCAGCATGCCAAGCGAGTGCATGCCGAGGAAGAGGATCAGACCGAGTACAAGTACGCTCATGCGTCATTCCTTGTTTTGGCAATTTCGACAAACACCGTGTACTTCCAGCGTTTGTGCCTGTGGACGAAAGCCGAGCGCACGCGCCTGACGTGCTATCAGTTCGGCGAAGTGTTCATCGCACACTTCAATCGCATCCTTGCACTCATCGCAAATCAGGAAAGGTACCTGGTGCTCTTCGCCGGGATGGAAGCACGACACGAATGCGTTGATGGACTCCAGCTTATGGATGAAGCCCTGCTCAAGCAGGAAATCGAGGGAACGGTACACCGTTGGAGGGGCCGGATTGGCGTGCCGTTCCTGTAACTGGGCCAGCAGATCGTAAGCCTTGATCGGCTTTCCGGCCTGCGCCACCAATTCCAGAACATCACGTCGCAGCGGCGTCAGACGCAGCTCACGCTCCCGGCAAGCCTGTTCGACTTCCTGTACAAACGCGTCTGCGTCGTGGACGTGATGATGGAGTGCTGCGGTGCTCATGGTCTCGAGTATATCGCGCAGCGATGCAGTTCGCTGCGGTGCGGCAAACGGCGAGGCCTTTGCTGATCGGACTGTAGGAGCGGGCCATGCTCGCGCGGTGGCGGCCGTCAACGGTTAGCGGTGAGAGGTGAGCGGAAAAGATCGGGTAGTTTTCCCGTCTACCGTTCACGAACCGCGCACTGTTCCAAATCCATCGCCGGCATGGCCCGCTTCTATAGAAGCATAATGCCGTCTGCAGGATTATTTTGGTACGCGACAGCCACACTTGCTGCAGCGGTTCTCACGCGCTGGAACCTCACCTTGGCAACGTGGGCAGCGCCGAGGTGGAGCTACGGCATACCAGCTCACCAGCCAGCCGAATGGGCCAAGCACCAGCGCCCACAATATGGCTTTTCCGTAGCTGCTGTTGCGATGCCACGCGATCAACAGGCCGACTGCCACAAAGGTCAGGTTCAGCCACAGCAGAGTCCACCAGGGCACAAGGCCCATCAGATTGCCGAAAATCTGCCAGAACGCACCCGGAGAACTTGGGTCGACGCCCTGAAGCGCACGGTTCAGCAGTTCTTGCATGGAAAATCAGCGTACCGTTTCGTTGAGCACGCGGTCAGATCCTGTCATTCGTCGCTTTGGCAACGAGCCATGGCATCGTCTATGCGCCGGAGTGCCTCATCGCGTCCGGTGAGATAGATGGTATGGTCAATCGAGGGTGACACTTGGGTGCCAGTCATGGCCACGCGCAGTGGCTGCGCGACTTTGCCCATGCCCAACTCCAACTGCGTGGAGATGGCAGTGATGAGCTCGTGAATAGCCTCCGGGTGCCAGGACTTCAGTTTACCCAATGATTCGTGTGCGGCTTTGAGTACTGTCGGTGCCGTCTCGCTTAGCAGATGCTTGCGGACTGCTTTTTCGTCCCATTGCTGGACAGGTGCGTACCAGATGCGCGCAGTCTCGGCCATTTCCTTGAGCGTATGCACGCGATCACGCAGCGCAATGATGACGTCCTCGGGCGCCGGGCCACCATGGCTGTCGATGCCGAGTTGGTCGAGATGCCATTGCAACTCTGGCGCGAGCGCGGCCGGGTCGTCATTTTTGAGGTAATGCTGGTTGAGCCAACCCAGTTTTACCAAATCAAAGCGTGAGGCCGAACTGTTGACGTCGGTGATGTCGAACAGCTCGATCATCTCCTCCCGGGAGAAAATTTCCTGATCACCATGCGACCAACCCAGCCGCACAAGGTAATTGAGCAGCGCGTGGGGCAGGTAGCCGTCTTGTCTGTATTGCATAACGCTGACAGCACCGTGGCGTTTGGACAACTTCTGGCCATCGGGTCCCAAAATCATGGGCAGATGGGCGAATGCAGGCACCGGCAGACCCAGAGCGTTATAGATGTTCACTTGACGCGGCGTGTTGTTGACGTGATCGTCGCCGCGAATAACTTCGCTGATGCGCATGTCGCTGTCGTCGACGACGACGGCGAAGTTGTAAGTAGGAAAACCGTCCGAGCGCAGGATGACCAAGTCATCCAGTTCTTCGTTGGACCACTCGATGCGGCCCTTGATCAGATCATTGAAGACCACGCTGCCAGTGTCGGGGTTGCGAAAGCGGATGACCGGCTCGACGCCGGGTACCGGCGTGGCGTGCTGACGGCAGTGACCGTCATAGCGTGGCTTGCGGTTCTCGGCCAGCGCCTTTTCACGCAGCGCGTCAATGCGCTCGCGGCTACACCAGCAGCGGTAGGCCTTGCCGGCCTTGACCATGTCTTCGGCTACCTGGCGGTAGCGTTCACTGCGCAGGGTCTGATAGAAGGGACCCTCGTCGTGGTCAAGGTCTAGCCAACGCATGCCGTCGATGATGGCTTTGACCGCCTCATCGGTAGAGCGCTGGCGGTCGGTATCTTCCACCCGCAGGATGAATTTGCCGCCGCGGCGGCGGGCTTCCAACCAGCAGTACAGTGCGGTTCGAGCGCCGCCAATATGCAAATAGCCGGTCGGACTTGGGGCAAAGCGGGTACGTGTGGACATTGACTTGATCACTTTGAAACAGCCACACAGAATACCACGGTCATCAGGCGATCTATTTCACGTTGATGGTGATCCGTTCCGACACCAGTGGTGGGTCAAACTGCACGTGGTTGGCGTCGCCAAGGGCCAGTTGCAGGGTATGTGTGCCGGGTGTCAGTTCGAGCGTGGTCTGGGTCTGGCCACCGCCGAAATGGATGTGCTGTTCATCGGCGGGGATCGGCAGGGCGCCATTCGGCAACTGGTCGACATCAATCAACAAGTGATGGTGGCCGGTCTTTGCTTTGTGCATGCCGGCCGGTGCAATACCCATGCCTTGCAGGCCGAAGCGCACGGTGAACTTGCGATCCACAGTGGCACCGTCGACTGGGCTGATAATGTAAACACGGACATTTTCAGGCGCGCTGTGGCGCGTTAATAGGCTTGTCTTGTCACTGGCAGCAGCCGGAACGGTGGATAAGCTGGTCAAAAATACGGCAAACAGGAAGGTCAGGGAAGTGCGCATGAAACGTTCTCCGGTAAGGGATTCAATTATTGTAACGGGCTTGTGCCGTCGTTTTCGTCAATCGATTGGCGCGAATCTTGCATGATCCTAATGTAGGCAGGCGTGCTTGACGTTTGGCTCACTCCTGATACGTTTGTTTCATTGCCACGGAAATCGACTCCATGAAACCACTGACGCTCGCGCTGACAGGCCTGGAACAAGACGACATTACTGATTTCAGACGTATTTTCGGCAAGCTGCGCAGCCAGCTCAAGGCTGACTGGCGGCTTGTCGATGACGCTGATGCCGATCTGAGTGTGGTTGATATCGACAGCATTTACGGTCACATGGATTGGCTGAAGCTGACGGGTAGCGGCATGTGCACGGCCGTGTATACCTCGGCCCAATATGCCAAGGAGTCGGATCTGGTCCTGTTCAAGCCGCTCAAGGCCGAGAATCTGGCCGATGTCCTTGGTACAGTTGCTGCCCAGCGCGTGGGCAGCAATGTAATCACCAACGTGATTGATACGCCAGCCCGCGCGCCGAAACGTGTGGACAATGAGCAAACACGGCCACAGCCGGAAGCAGTGAGGCCTCAGACCAAACCAGTGCAGCACGTGCCCGTGGTTGAGAAAGCTGTCTTTCCTCCGTTGGCCGCACCTGCCTCGCGTGAGATTCGGGCTGTGAAGCCGCAGCCCAAGGTGCAGCCGGTAGACGCAGTGGTGGCTGACTCTCAGTCAAACGAGATGGATGCCGAGCAACCTGACACTGTGGGTGCCTGGTTGTTGTCGAGCCCTGACCTACGGTCGGTCCGAATTGCTTCAGGCGACGATGTCTGGATTCTTGATTCGGACCGGGGCGGCTACTATGGGCCGGCGACACTCAAGTCATTCGACGGAATATTGGAAACGTCACCCGACAGCTTGCGCGATGTTGATGTCGTCGAGCTTGGGCAGGCGCGTAAGGGCTCGGCGCAACCGCTTGTTCGTTTGCGCTGGTATGCCGGCTTGAAATCAAGCCCGGGCAAGTTGAATCCAGCGCTGCAGGCAAGCAAAACTTTCAAGTTGGCGCGCTGGCCACAGATTGAACGCGAGTTTCCGCGCCATTTCCGCATTGCCACGGCGATGATGAAGCAGGCCGGATCGGTCGCCGAGTTGTCGCAGGCATCGGGCGCGTCCGAGCAGGATGTGGCCGACTTCATCAATGCCAGCCATGCAATTGGGATTGTCGAGTATTCTGGCGCGGGCCAAGCCGCCGCGACGCCAGCATCAGGCGGCGTCATGTCTCGTCTGCGTAGCTCGCTAGGGCGCTGAGAGTTGATGTCTCTGCTGCGCAAAGATATCCCCAGAGATT
>CAJDWN010000094.1_pt1 | contig 14971 bp, 13 predicted proteins | sample 7391581 | NCBI WGS metagenome assembly CAJDWN01 (sample SAMEA7055736, study PRJEB34461) | soil metagenome | biome: terrestrial ecosystem; feature: Peninsula; material: soil | place: Antarctica | collected 2016 | reverse complement strand
CAGTGGGCGAAAAGGCTGGCGAGCATGCTCGTCAGCTTGCTGTTGACCGTTTACCGCTAACGGTCACCCGCTCACTGACAACCATCGCGGGCATGGCCCGCTCCTGCAAGGGATCAGGCCGTGGCTGGAACAAATTTCAGCGCCAAGCCGTTCATGCAATAGCGCAGGCCGGTGGGCTTTGGTCCGTCGTCGAATACATGCCCCAAGTGCCCGCCGCAACGGCGGCAATGAATCTCGGTGCGGGTCATGAAAAAGCCCTTGTCGGCTTGACTGGCCACACCATCAGGTAAGGCTTGGTAGAAACTGGGCCATCCAGTGCCTGAATGGAACTTGGTTTCGGATGAGTACACTGGCAATGCGCAGCCGGCACAGTGATAGACACCTTTGCGCTGCTCGGCGTTGAGTGGGCTGCTGCCAGACGGCTCGGTACCGGCTTCACGCAAAATGCGGTACTGCGCCGCGCTCAGGCGATCGCGCCACTGTGCGTCAGATAACTGCCACTTCGGATCGGTGGCTGCAGGGCGGTTGGTGTCACTGCCGGTTGCTTTGGCGCAGCCCAATGTGCCGAGAACACCAAGTCCTGCCAGGCCAGCGGCGGCATTGCGAATGAAGTGTCTTCTGTTCATGATGTTTCCTGCGTCAATGTGTAGGGGCACGACCCCAGACTTCTTCCAGGCGCTGAGCGCGGCCGCAATTCCAGTGATAGAACTTGTAGCGGACTGGATTCTTTTTCGCGTAATCCTGATGGTACTGCTCGGCCGGGTAGAACGGCCCGGCCGACACAAGCTGCGTGTAAAGCTGCTTGCTGGCGAAACGCTCTGATTGTTGCAGTTCGCTCTTCGAGTCCAAGGCTAGCTGCTTCTGATGGTCCGAATGGTAGAAAATGGCGCTACGGTATTGATCGCCGACATCACAAAATTGGCGGTTTTGCTGGGTGGGATCGACGTTGTGCCAGAACACGTCCAGCAACTCTCTGTAGCTGACCTTCTTCGGGTCGAACACCACTTCAATCGCCTCCGCGTGTCCCGTACCGCCAGCCGATACTTGCTCGTAGGTGGGATTTTTGATGTCACCCCCGGTGTATCCAGCGGTGACTGTCACGACACCATCAAGACGCTCGAAGGGCGGCTCCATGCACCAAAAGCAGCCACCAGCGAAGGTGGCCTTGTGCAGTCCGTCTGGCACAGCCGGCGTTTGTGAGGCCCCGAGGCCGGACACACCCGACATCAGGGCAAGAAAGAACATTGCTTGCAGCGTGTGTCGTAACATCATTGAATATCCATTGCAGGTGACTTGTAGCAGGAGACCCGATGTGTCCGCGTTTCATTGCAGCCGGCCCGTCGGAGGCTTTGCGAGTCAGCTACAAACTATGCAGCAGATATGGAAGTGGATGCACAGCCTTGCTTCGACAGTTCCCGGGCAAATTGCGTGAGCTTGCTCGATTCGGCAATTCAAGCTACGACAATCTGGTTGCGGCCCGAGTGCTTGGCCTGATACAGAGCCTTGTCCGCTGCCTCCATCCACTGCCGCAGATCATTGTGATCATCCCGGAGGCAGGCCAGACCGATGCTGACCGTGCAATTGGGAAGGTCAGCGTCTGTATGACCGGCCTCGATCTCAGCACGAATCTGCTCGGCGACGCGTAGTCCGTCCTGGATACTCCCCTGCATTGCCAGTGCGAACTCGTCACCACCAAGGCGACCTACCATTGCCGCGGTCGGTGCTGCGCTGAGCATGATGTCAGCAACACGTTTGAGCACATCATCGCCAGCGGCGTGGCCGAGCTCGTCATTGAAGCTCTTGAAACGGTCGATATCCAGTTGCATCAGCAACCCGTTATGACGTTTCTCCCGACATTGCTGCATGAAATAGCGCGCACATTTGCTCCAGTGACGCCGGTTATACACACTGGTCAAGGGATCAAGTTGGCTCAATTCGGCGAGCGTCTGGTTCTGCCTGCGCAACTTGTGCAGCAGGCGATAGGTGCCAAGGCTGACCAGCAGCGTATGCACAACCAGGATCGGCAGGCACGCCAGAAGGACCGGCATGCTGGTGATAGGACGAAAGGCAAAGCCGGTAAGTGCACCCGCAAGCAGGATGCCGGCAGCGACAGCGGGCAATGAGCGCCACCACAAGCCGCGTACGCCACTGCTCAACTTGTCGGACGTGGCGACCGACACCACCATTACTGCTGGCAAAATATTGAAGTGCATTTGTGCTGCCCAGGTACCGGCGATAAACGAATCGAACATCAGGCTGCGCAGTTCGGTCTTGAATGGCTTCTGGCTGCGGGTTGCCAGTCCCAGCGCGACATGTGGCCATACGACGCAACTCAGCACAAGCCAGATCCAACTGACCAGTGGGGCGTGGGTTTCGAGCAAGACGACCAAAATCGGAAGTCCAGCCAGCGTCATGCCAATCACTCGAAAGGGGTAGATGCTGCGTGGCAACTTCCGTCGTTCGGGTAACCATGCTGGATCGTGGTACTGATCAGCGTCATCCTGCGGCTCAGCTTTCGGATCAGTCAGCTTCTCAGATCGAGAGTTGTGCCGTAAAAACTCGGGTTTGGTCACCCTGCTTGTGCCCGCTTGATCATCTGTCGTGCGTGGGCTTCAGTTTCGCGCGTGATTTCGATGCCGCCCAGCATGCGGGCGACTTCATCTCGACGCGCCTTGTCATCCAGCGATTCCACGGCCGTGTGAGTACTATCTTTGTTGCTGGATTTGCTGACCCGGATGTGGGCGTGGGCCTGAGCTGCGACCTGGGGTAGGTGCGTCACGCACAGCACCTGGGCGCGCTCACCCAGCTTGCGCAGCTTCTGCCCGACAACTTCAGCCACGGCACCACCAATGCCGCTGTCGACCTCGTCGAACACCATGCTGGTATCGCTCGCAGTATCCAGTGCAGCCACCTTGATGGCGAGGCTGATTCTGGACAGCTCACCACCGGACGCGACCTTGCGCAATGGGCGCAGATCCTGCCCCGGGTTGGCACTGACCATGAACTCGCAGCGCTCACCGCCCAGTGGGTCAGGTTGCTCGTTTTGCTGAGGCACTATCTCAATGGCGAAGCGGCCACCGTCCATGCCCAGTTCCTGCATCAGCTGCGTGATGCTCTTGCCAAGAGCATTGGCAGCCTTGCTGCGACATTTGCCAAGCTTGGCCGCAGCGGTCTTGTAGCGCGCCAGACAGGCGTCTCTTTCAGCACCCAGTTTCTTCAAGCTGGCACCGGCTCCCTGTAGTTCCTCGAGCTCAAGCTCCAGTTGGCCCTGTTTTTCCGGCAACTCTTCAATGCTCAGACGATGTCGACGGGCCAGGGCATGCAGTTGTGATAGCTGCGCTTCGATCGAGGCCAGACGTTCCGGCTCCGGATCCAGGTCGGCCGCATAGTGATTGAGGGCATCGACCGCCTCGCCAAGCTGGATTTCCGCGTTGGACAGCAGTTCGCATTGGCTGAGCAGCGTGCCATCCAGTTCACTCAGACGCTCCAGTTCGGTCCGGGCTCGGGCCAGGGCACGGCGTACGGCAAAGTCACTGTCCCCGTCAATCAACTCCAGAATACCGTTGGCACCCTCGAGCAGACGGTCGGCATTTGCCATTCTTCGGTGATTACCCTCCAGATCGGCCAGCTCATCTGCGGGCACCACCCATTGCCGAAGCTGGTCCAGTTCATGCTGAAGCAGCTCGATACGGCCCTGGCGATCATCGCCTCCGCTCAAATCCCGGATACGGGTCGACAGGCGGAGCCATTCCTGCGCTTCAGCGCGAACCGCCGCCCGCTCCGCATTCGCGTCGCCAAAATTGTCCAGCAACTGAAGCTGGTGGGTTCGAGATAGCAGCGCCTGGTGCTCATGCTGGCCATGAATCTCGACCAGATGTGCCGACAACTCCGACAGCTGCGCCAAAGTGGCGGGACGACCGTTGATCCAGGCGCGGGAACTACCTTCGGCTTTCAGTACGCGGCGAAGTTGGCATCCACCGTCGTCGTCCAGGTCCTGCGAGTCCAGCCAATCCCGGGCTGCAGGCAGGGCAGCCAGATCGAAGCCTGCGCTCAATTCCGCGCGGTCCTGACCGGAACGGACCATGGCAGTGTCGGCCCGCGCCCCGGACAACAGCATCAGCGCATCCACCAACAAAGACTTGCCGGCACCGGTTTCACCAGTGACCACAGTCAGGCCCTTGTCGAAGTCGACTTCAGCTTCTTCGACCACGGCAAAATGGCGTACGTACAAGTGTTTGAGCATGCTGCGGAGATCCTGAGGCCTAGCACAGATAGTGTAACGATTTTGCGCGGTCGACGCGTGGCTGGCAGAAGCGCTGGACGGCAAAATTCCTGCATTGCGACAGAGGGCACACAGAAGATTCACCCAGGCCCATTGCATCCGGGCCATACAGACCCTATTCATGTAAGTATGAAATCTGCAAACGGACCCGAGCTTGATCCCCGTGCACGCAATTTGCTGCGTACGCTGATCTCCCAGTACCTCAGCGAGGGGCAGCCTATCGGTTCGCGAACCTTGGCGCGGTCTTCGGGCCTGGACGTGAGCCCGGCGACTATCCGCAATATCATGTCGGATCTGGAGGAGGTCGGCCTGGTCGCCGCACCGCATACCTCGGCCGGACGTATTCCCACGGCGCGCGGGCTGCGCATGTTTGTCGACAGCCTGATTCAGTTGCAACCACTGGACGAGGCCGAGCTGGAAAAATTGCAGCGCGAAATGCCCGAATCACCGGCCGATACCCGCGATCTGCTAGGTAATGTATCCAACCTGCTTTCCGCTGTGACTCATTTTGTCGGTGTGGTAACCGTGCCGCGCAATGCCGATTTCGCCTTGCGCCATCTCGAGTTCATGGGCTTGTCCGAGAATCGCGTACTGGTCATCCTGGTGTTTTCCGACAATCAGGTACAGAACCGCATAATCCAGCTAAAGCAGCCGCTTACGAGCCATCAGCTGGAGCAGGCTTCGAACTACCTCAACCACCGCTACGCAGGGCAACAGATCGACCAGATTCGCGGCCAGTTGCTGCGTGAGTTGCGCGAGACCGGCAGCGAACTCAATGGCATGCTCAAGCACGCTGTGGAAGTGGCAACTGGTGCCTTCGCGCCCAGCGATGTGGCAGACATGATGGTCAGCGGCCAGACCAACCTGATGGGCGTAGGGGAGTTTGCCGACATGGGCCGGCTGCGCGAGTTGTTTGAGGCCTTTCAACGCAAGAGCGACCTGCTGGCCTTGCTGGAGCGTTGCTCAGAGGCTCCGGGCGTGCGTCTGTTCATCGGTGAAGAATCCGGTCTGGCTCCCCTTGACGGCTGCACCCTCGTCAGCGCCACTTACGGTGTCGAAGGCAAGGTGCTGGGTGCCTTGGGTGTAATCGGACCTACCCGCATGGCGTACCAGCGGGTCATTCCGGTTGTGCAGGCAACAGCCGAATTGCTGAGCAAAGCCTTGAATCGCGTGGTACAAGCCCAATAAAGGCTGCATAACGGTTTTAGCAAGCTGATGATGCAGTCCAGATTATGGTGGTCGACCGGTATTTTCGCCGGCTGATGCCGTGGCAAACTTTCAAGAGAGCCAGACATGCAAGAAGACAAGCCCAAATCGGCGCAGCAGGCTGACGAACAGGACCTGCAAGACAGCCAGGAGATGGATCTGATGCAAGAGCTTGAAGCGACACGAGCCAGTCTGGACGAGGCCGAAGCTGCGGTAGCGCAGATGCGGGACAGCCAGTTGCGCGAGCGTGCCGAGATCGAAAATCAGCGTCGTCGAATCACGCGCGAGCTGGAGCAAGCACGGCGCTTCGCCAACGAAAAGTTGCTGCGTGATCTGTTGCCGGTTTGTGACAACCTGGAACGCGGTCTGGCCATTAATCACCCCGCGGGTGAACCTTTACTCGAAGGAATGGCACTGACCCTGAAGTCGCTGCTCAAGGTGATGCAAGACAACGGCCTGATTCAGGTCGATCCGATTGGCGAATGCTTTGATCCGGAACTGCACGAGGCGATGAGCATGGTCGAAGGCGAGGCGGGTCAGGCGCCGAATACGGTAGTGAACGTGCTTGAGAAAGGCTATGTACTGAACGAGCGCCTGCTCAGGCCTGCGCGCGTGGCGCCCCACATTAAATAGCAACGTGGATGCGGCTCTTGAGTCGCTCAAGACAACATTTGGAGTAGCGAACATGGGAAAGATCATCGGTATCGACCTGGGTACCACCAATTCATGCGTGGCCGTCATGGACGGATCAACTGCGCGGGTCATCGAAAATTCCGAGGGTGACCGCACCACGCCATCCATTGTGGCCTTCGCCAAAGACAACGAAGTGCTGGTCGGCGCTTCGGCCAAGCGCCAGGGCGTCACCAATCCGGGAAATACCTTCTACGCCGTCAAGCGCCTGATCGGTCGCAAGTTCAAGGACGCCGAGGTGCAAAAGGACCTCGGCACTGTGCCTTACAAGATCATTGCGCACGAGAACGGTGATGCCTGGCTGGAAACAGCTGACGGCCAGAAGATGGCGCCGCAGGAAATTGCTGCCAAGGTGCTGATGAAAATGAAGAAGACCGCCGAGGATTACCTGGGCGAATCGGTAACCGAAGCTGTGATCACGGTGCCGGCCTACTTCAATGATTCACAGCGCCAGGCAACCAAGGATGCGGGCAGGATTGCCGGTCTTGAAGTCAAACGCATCATCAACGAGCCAACTGCGGCCGCGTTGGCTTATGGCATCGACAAGAAAGGCGGTGACCGCAAGATCGCCGTATACGATCTGGGTGGCGGCACGTTTGACGTGTCCATCATCGAAATCGCTGAAGTTGATGGCGAGAAACAGTTCGAAGTGCTGGCCACCAATGGCGACACCTTCCTCGGTGGTGAGGATTTCGACAACCGTTTGATCGATTATCTTGTGGACGAGTTCAAGAAGGATCAGGGTCTGGATCTGCGCAAGGACCCGTTGGCGCTGCAGCGGCTCAAGGACGCAGCCGAGCGCGCCAAGATCGAGCTATCCACCAGCCATCAAACCGAAGTCAACCTGCCGTACGTGACGGCCGACGCATCCGGCCCCAAGCACCTCAATATCAAGGTGACGCGCGCCAAGCTGGAAGCGCTGGTCGAAGATCTGGTCAAGCGCACCATCGAGCCATGCCGCACTGCGCTCAATGACGCCGGGCTCAGTGTCTCGGACGTGAATGAAGTCATCCTGGTCGGTGGTCAGACCCGCATGCCGAAAGTGCAGGACGCGGTCAAGGACTTCTTCGGCAAGGAGCCGCGTAAAGACGTCAATCCGGACGAAGCTGTGGCCGTGGGTGCGTCTATCCAGGGTGGCGTGCTGGGCGGTGACGTCAAGGACGTGCTGCTGCTGGATGTGACTCCGCTGAGCCTGGGTATCGAAACTCTGGGTGGCGTATTCACCAAACTGATCGAGAAAAACACCACGGTGCCGACCAAAGCCTCACAGGTCTTCTCCACCGCCGACGACAATCAGGGCGCAGTGACCGTGCACGTTCTGCAAGGCGAGCGCGAGCAGGCACAGTTCAACAAGTCCCTGGCTCGATTCGATCTGACCGGTATTGACCCGGCACCCCGTGGCATGCCGCAAATCGAAGTGTCTTTTGACATCGACGCCAACGGCATTTTGCATGTCGCGGCCAAAGACAAGAAGACCGGCAAAGAGCAGAAGGTCGAGATCAAGGCAGGTTCAGGCCTGTCCGATGATGAAATCGATCGCATGGTTTCCGATGCCGAGAACAACCGTGAGGAAGACAAGAAGTTCCAGGAACTCGTGGCCACCCGCAATAAAGCCGATCAACTGGTGCACGCAACCCGCAGCGCCATCAAGGAGCACGGCGGCAAACTCGATGCCGGCCAGATTGGCCCGATTGAAGAAGCCCTGTCAGAACTTGAAAAGGTCATGAAAGGCGACGACAAGGACCAGATCGAGTCACGCAGCACGCATCTCGAGCAGGCCAGCCAGGTATTGGCTTCTGCAGCGGCATCCGCGCAGGGCGCGCCCGCAGACCATGCCGGCGCCGAAGGCGCTTCACACGAAGCCCCGCAGCCCGAAGATGTGGTCGATGCCGAGTTCACCGAAGTCAAGGATGACGACAAGTAAGCTGGGATTTGGGATTGGGGGGTTGGGATTGGGAAGAGCAGCAACTTGGCATGGTTCTTCCACAATCCTCCAATCCCTGACCCTGAATCGCGAACTCCAGCCTCACAATGAGAACCCGGAATTCGGAAGAGCCGTGCTTCGGCACGGCTCTTCCGTTTTTGACGAATCCCGAATCCTGAATCCCGAATCCCGGCCATGAGCAAACCCGACTATTACGAAACCCTGAGTGTCAGCCGGACTGCTACCGCGGCGGAACTGAAGAAGTCTTTTCGCCGAGTGGCCATGAAGTGTCACCCGGATCGTTGCCCGGATGATCGGAAGCCAAAGAAGCCTACGAAGTGCTGGCCAATCCCGAGAAACGCGCCATGTACGATCGTCACGGCCACGCTGCATTTGAGCACGGCATGGGTGGCGGCGCCGGCTTCGGGGATGTGGGCGACATCTTCGGTGACATTTTCGGCGACATCTTCGGCATGGGCGGCGGCGCGGGCGGCCGAGCACGTGCACGACGCGGTTCCGATCTGCGCTATGTGCTGGAAATCGATCTCGAGCAGGCCGTATTCGGCACCAGCGAAGATATCGACATTCCGTCGCTGGTCGCGTGCAAGACTTGTTCAGGCAGTGGATCGAAAGATGGCAAATCCGAAGTCTGTGGTACCTGCGCCGGACATGGTCGCGTGCGCGTGCAGAACGGTATTTTCTCCATGCAGCAGGCCTGCCCGCACTGCAACGGTACGGGCCGTACTATTGCCAACCCGTGTGCTGACTGCCACGGCGAAGGCCGTCGCCAACACACGCGGACCTTGTCCGTGAAGATTCCCGAGGGTGTCGATACTGGCGACCGAATCCGCTTGAACGGGCAGGGCGAAGCCGGACCGGCCGGTGCCGAGGCGGGTGACTTGTACGTGGAAGTGCATGTGCGCGAACACAGTATTTTCCGTCGCGATGGGAACGATTTGTACTGTCAGGTGCCAATTCGTCCTGGTCAGGCGGCACTGGGCGCACGTCTTCAAGTGCCGACACTGGAAGGCGAGGTAGAGATATCGGTCCCGCCGGAAACCCAGACTGGCGAACATTTCCGCCTGCGCGGACGCGGGGTGAAGTCAGTGCGTAGCCGTCATACCGGCGATCTGATCTGCGAGGCCGTGGTTGAAACACCGGTCCGTCTGACCCCCGAGCAACGTGAGCTGTTCGAACAACTGGAAGCCACCTTCCGCGACGTCGACGCCGAAGAGCATTCACCGCAGGCCAAAACCTGGGTAGAAGGCGTACGCAAGTTCTGGTCAAAAGTCACATCGTAGCCTGACGCACCGCATTCCCGTAGGATGCTGCTGAGCCCCGCAGGATCCTGCTGGGCAAAGTGAAGCGCATCGTTGTACATTCCGTTTCTGCGCGGTACTTCGACTTTCCCTGACTGCGATTTCCGGAATCAAGCCATGTCCCAACCATTACGACTTGCCATCAACGGTGCCGGAGGTCGCATGGGCCGTTTATTGGTCGCACTGAGCGGTGATGATTCGCGTTTCAGGAGCGTGAGTCAGTTGAACCCGGATAGCGAGTGGTCTGAGCTATCGGAGTTGGACGTATTGGTGGATTTTTCCTCACCGCAGGGACTCTCAAGCGCTTTGGCCTTTTGTCGTGATCGCGGCATGGCGCTGGTTTCAGGTACCACCGGGATAGGCCCCGATGGGGAGAACGAGCTGGATGCCGCAGCCAGCGACATTGGCGTTCTGCACGCGGCCAACTTCAGCTTCGGGATTGCGGTGTTGAGCCGCCTGCTCGCTGAGGCAGCCACCATGCTGCCCGACTGGGATCTGGAAATCGTCGAAGCACACCACGCGGACAAAGTGGACGCCCCGTCGGGTACCGCATTGGCGCTGGGTCGTGCGGCAGCTCTGGCACGAAAAGTTGATTTCGATAAGGTGCAACAGTCGGGGCGAAGCGGCGAATCTGGTCCGCGCAATGCGGGCGAGATCGGCTTCTCCAGCATCCGCGCTGCCGATATCGTGGGCGAACACAATGCCATCCTGGCAACCCATGGTGAGCGCATCGAACTGGCCCACCGCGCCACCGACCGCGCCATCTTCGCGCGTGGCGCGCTGTCAGCAAGCGTGTGGTTGGCAGGCCGCAAGCCAGGGCGCTACACACTGGATGACATGCTGGGCGACCAGGAATAAGCTCATGGCCGATATGCTAGCCATCGAATGGCAGGACTTCACAAGAGTAGTTCTGGCTGCCGGCACCATCACTCGGGTCGAGGCGTTTCCCGAAGCCCGCAAGCCGGCCTGGAAAGTCTGGGTGGATTTCGGACCTTACGGAAAGAAGAAGACCAGCGCCCAGATTGTTGATCTGTATTCACCAGAGGACTTGGTGGGGCGGCAGATCGTTGGCGTGATCAATTTTCCAAGCAAGCAGATTGGTCCGATTGTTTCCGAGTTTCTGCTGACCGGTTTCCACACCGACGATGGCGTCGTGATCACCACGCTGGAACGCCCGGTGCCGAATGGCACCCGCATGAGCTGAGCGTCCTCCGCACAGATGATTTGTCGGAGCGAGCCATGCTCGCGATACCTGGCCGGATATGAGCCGTTAGCGGTGAGCGGCAGGAGAAAAAGCTTTTCCCGCTCACCGCTAACGGCTTAGCGCCATGCGGACCTACTCGCGGACGTGGCCGGCTCCTACAAAGGGTCACGCCAAGCGGCTATTGTTGGCGCGTCTTGCGCCTGTCCAGCCACACTTCCAGCCCCTGCGCATTGAGCTCGATATCCATGCCGATCAACTCGTCTAGCCTCGCTTCATCGCCTTGCCAGCCATGGCGCGAAGCACGTCGTGCGTACAGCTCGCGCAAGCCGATCTTGATCGCCTCGTGGCGTTTGTTTTCGTCAAGCTCATCGGCTACCAGCGCGATGGCCACCATGGCATCAATCTGCTCGTGCATGTCATTGCCCAGGCGCTCGACATCTTCGATCCGATTGAAGTGGGTGGGATAGATAGCCGGTGGTTTGAGCGCGAGCAGACGGTCGACGGAATGGTGCAGGGCATCGGGGTCGAACTGTACGGGGGATGTCGTGGGCAGAATGAATGGGCCCTGGGCGGTGTCGAACTCACGGTAGGAAATACCGAAGGTATCTCCGCTGAAGATGCACTTTGATGCCGAATCATGGATGGCATTGTGATGTTTCGCATGCCCCGGCGTGTCCAGACAAGTCAGGGTACGGCCGACAAGATCAACTTTGTAGCCATCGGGGGCTTCTATTACGCGCTCGGCAGGTATGGGGCGCAGACGGCCATAGCTGCGTTGCATTTCCTCCTCGCCGTACACGGCCGTAGCGCCAGCCCACAGCTTGGACGGGTCGATCATGTGGCGCGCCCCGCGAGGGTGAACTACCAGACTCGCCTTGGGGAGTTTCGCCATCAGTTCACCGGCGCCACCGGCATGATCAAGATGTACGTGGGTCAGGATCAACCAATCGATCTGCTCTGGCTCCAACCCGACGTCCGTCAGCTTTTCCAGCATGCGCGGAACAGAATAATTGGTACCACAATCAATGAATGCGCCCCGGTCATTCTCGACCAGGAGGTAGGCGGCATCGAAATTGGGCCTGAAGAAACCGGTGTCGATGACGTGTATCTGGCTTTGTTTTGTCATGCCAACAGGCTAACAGAATTTTTCACATCGAGCCCCGGCAACTGGCCATTCGTTGGTATCGACTGGTTGGCCCGGCCACGCCACGGATGATGGGTGCCAAGACCTCCGTATTCGGCTAGTCTGTGCGTTGTTTTTGCGCAGGGGCAACGCATGAATTCGACGGTACAGGCAGCGGAGCAGGGCGGCAAGCTGCCGCGCCAGATCGGCTATATCATCGGCAATGAAGGTTGTGAACGCTTCAGCTTCTACGGCATGCGCAACATCCTCACGCCGTTCCTGATCAGTTCGCTGTTGCTGTTTGCGCCTGAAGCCGAACGCATCGGCATGGCCAAGGATGTGTTTCACACCTTCGTCATCGGCGTGTACTTCTTCCCCTTGCTCGGCGGCTGGCTTTCTGACCGCTTTTTCGGCAAGTACAACACTGTCTTGTGGATGTCGTTCATCTACGTGGCGGGCCACGCTTGTCTGGCGATGTTCGAAGACAACCGCACTGGGTTCTATACCGGCCTGTTTCTGATTGCGTTGGGCTCTGGCGGCATCAAACCACTGGTGTCATCCTTTGTCGGAGATCAGTTCGACCAGACCAACAAGCATTTGGCCAAGATGGTCTACGACGCGTTCTACTGGATCATCAACTTCGGCTCATTCTTCGCATCACTGTTGATGCCCATCATGTTGCGCGAATACGGCGCGACCGTTGCGTTCGGCATTCCCGGCGTATTGATGCTTGTGGCGACCATCATATTCTGGTCTGGCCGCAAACAATACGTAAGAGTGGAGCCCGGCAAAAGCGATCCGAGTTCCTTCATGCGTGTGGCACGCAGCGCGCTGCTGGCGCGAGCACCCGGGCAGGGTCGTGCCGGTCTTTTGATTGCGGGCCTGGGTCTGGCATTGGCAGTGGCGGTTCTGGTGCTGTGGGTATGGTCGGAGCCGGTGATTGCGATCCTGGTCGCGCTGGGTCTGGTATTGGCATTCGGGGGCATTGGCGCTTCGATGCAACTGGATCGTGTACGCGGTTTGCACCCCGATGACGCCATCGAGGGGGTGCGCGCAGTGCTGCGAATCCTGATCGTGTTTGCCATCGTCACGCCGTTCTGGTCGTTGTTTGATCAGAAGGCGTCGACCTGGATTATCCAGGGCAATGCCATGACCATCCCGCATGATCGCTGGTGGTGGCCAAGCTGGCTGGTGCGTGAGCCAGCGCAGATGCAGGCTCTGAACCCGATTCTGATCATGTTGCTGATCCCGTTCAACAACATCGTGATCTATCCTTTGTTGAGGCGCATGGGCGTCAATGTCACTTCACTCGGGCGCATGGGTACGGGTCTGTTCATTGCTGCGCTGTCCTGGGTTTTTGCTGGTGGTATCCAGCTATATATTGATACCGGCGTTTCGGTATCGATTGCGTGGCAGATAGCGCCTTACATGCTGCTGACTCTGGGTGAGGTGCTGGTGTCGGCTACCGGCCTGGAGTTTGCCTACAGCCAGGCACCGCAACGCATGAAGGGCGTGATCATGAGTTTCTGGCTGCTGTCGGTGTCCTACGGTAACTTGTGGGTGCTGATGACCGACGCGGCCGTGCGCAATGAAGCGGTGACCTCACGCATTGCGGCCAGCGGCATTAGTGAAAACGCCTTCCTTATGTTCTTCTTTGCCGGCTTTGCCATGCTCTCCGGCCTGGTCTTTGCGCTCTATGCGCGGCGCTATCCGCTCAAGGAGTACTACCGGGCGGCGTGATCGCAGGAACGGGGCATGCACGCGACGCGCGTTCCACGCAATGCTCGCGGGCATGGCCGCTCCTGCAAGTTGTGCTACCCGTGTGGTCTCGGGTATAGGCTGGTCAGGGAATCCCACGCTGCAGGCAGTAGGCCGCCGTCTGCAATGAACTCACGCCCTTGGCTGCGAAGTGGGGCTGTTGAGCGAGGATATCGTGGACCTCCAGTTTCTCGATCTGCCAATCGGCACCGTACAAGGCTCGGACTTCCTGCTCGTCTACAGAAAAGGGTGGGCCGGACATTTCCGCTTGCGGGTAGTCCAGCGTGATCAGCAACATGCTGCATTGAGCAGGCAGGATGTGCGTCAGCATAGTGGCGTAGTGCCGGCGCATCTCGACTGGCAAGGCAATCAGCGCGGCGCGATCGTACACGGCGCTGCATTCGGACACGGAATCCTTGTCGAGCTCGAAGACATCGCCGCAAATGATCTCGATGTCATTTGTCATATAGCGCCGGCCTTGTGCAGAATCGCGCTCCAGTGCCGTCAGCTCGTGCTCGGCAAGAAACTGCGCCACCGCCTTGGGCGACAGTTCCACAGCCAGCACCCGATGGCCACGTTCTGCTAACCACATCATGTCCAGTGACTTGCCTGCCAGCGGCACCAGCACGCGTGTGCCCGTCTCCAGGCCAAGCCTTGGCCAATGTTTGATCAGCAGCGCCGACGTGTCGCTACGATGAAAGCCGATACGGTCGCTCTGCCAACGATCAATCCAGAATTCACGTTCCATGCGTTTCACCATTGCAACCGAAATTGGGTCCATCTTAGCCCCGGCGGCTGGCTCAAGGGTAGGTACCCGCCAGGCGAGAACCACACAGAAAAGAGGGCTGACTCGCGACGCGGGAAAATTGAATCGTCGAGCAGCACTCGTGGTCGACTTTGCCGGCACGGCAACAACTCGACCCGCGGCACGATGTAGGCTTTTCGCCTTGGCGCAGGGTCGTAGCACATGCGGTGATGCTGCTCATCGCTGCACATCTTTCTCTCTCAGCGTCGAGGCAAGAGACGCGCACACAGGTCGACATCAACGAAGCAAAGGGTTGGACTCTTAGCCCGCATGGGCCCCAACAGGTGTCAGCGCGTAATTCCGAATAATGAAAGCATCAGACCCACAATCGCCCCGACACAGGTGAGTACGATCAGAATGCGGAATACATGCAGAAACCAGCCCGGGCGTGCATTGCGGACCCCGCTCAGAAACATCAACAGCGAGATGACAAAGACAAGGGTAGCCACAGTGACGAGCGGGGATACAGAACACAGCGTGCCGGCAATTACTCCGACGTTACCAAAGTTGAACAAGATGAGTTCGACCCGCATGAAGCGCTTTGTCGGGAGTTGCATCGGTAGCAAGGCTTGGCCAACCCCGAGCGCGGCCTGAGCCAGGCCGGCCACCAACACCAGGTAGGCCACCATCCATAGCAGCTGACGGTTAGGCGCATGGGCA
>CAJDWN010000097.1_pt1 | contig 15161 bp, 16 predicted proteins | sample 7391581 | NCBI WGS metagenome assembly CAJDWN01 (sample SAMEA7055736, study PRJEB34461) | soil metagenome | biome: terrestrial ecosystem; feature: Peninsula; material: soil | place: Antarctica | collected 2016 | reverse complement strand
CAGTAATTCGGCCAAGCTGGCTGTGGCCTGACGCGCAAAATCCAGGGCACCAATGCGGGTGAAGGCATCGAGCGCTTCACGGAAACGTTTGCTCGCATCCTCGAGCTGCCCCGCCCCACGATCACGCACAGCCATGTTGAACTGCAACCGGGCAACTTCCGCTAGTGCGCCGATTTCCCGGAACTCGACCAGCGCCGATTCCTCAGCTTCCCTTGCTGCCTCGGCCTTGCCCGCGCGCCCGTGCAGTATTGCCAGGTTGCTCAACGCCGTCGCGGCGCCGCGACGATTGCCCTGTGCGGCGAAAATTCCCTGTGCGTTCTCAAAGTGCTCACGCGCCTCATCACTGCGGCCTGCCCGTGCGTACAGCATGCCAAGTTGATTGCGCGCAGAGGCTTCACCGGCACGATCGCCCACCCGGATATACGCATCCAGCGCCGCCTTGCCAGCCAACTGCGCTGCCGCCAGATCGCCCGCACCTTGCTGCGCCAGCGACAGAACATCCTGTGCGCTGGCAAGTTCGCGCACGTCTCCATGCTGCTGCAGGTCATCAATCACCTGATCCAGCGCTGCGGCTGCGGCGCCCGGATCACCGGCCTGTACTTGCACAAAGGCCGCTTCCCGCTTCGCCTGGGCGGCCAATGAATCCTGGCCCAGTGCGGCTGCATCTTCTGCCGCTTGAGCAAAACCGGACATGGCAGCCGGATACTCTCCCGACTCCCGCAGCATGGTGCTGCGCAGCATGGCCACTTTGAGCTGCTGTAGCGTGACCGTGTCATGCTCCAGCGCACTGGCCGCCAGTTCCAGCTCACTTCTCGCCTCGTCCTTCGCGCCCTGCAGCAAGAGTGCCCAAGCTTTCTCCAGCCCCGCATCAATGCGCTCCGAACGGTTGTCTGCCAGGCCCGCAGCGGCTCTGGCTGCAGCCAGACGAGCCACATGATCGCCGCGATTGTGCTGACTGCAGCCGACCACTCGCCAATTCCGCCTCCACCAGACGTCGGCCACTTTCAACATCGCCCGGATTGATCTTGGACAGCGCCTGCAGCGAGGCCAGCGCATCGTCCCAGCGGTATTCCAGGCCTGCGCGAAACGCGGCCATGCGCAATTGTTCCAAGCGTGGCAAGCCACGCGCAGCCTGTTCGGCAGAACTGGCCCATTTACGGGCTTCGGTCATTACACCGGCGTGCGCCAGTACGTCGCCCAGTGCCGCCATGCTGGCGGCGGCATCGGGCTCACGCGACAGACTGGCCTGAAGTTGCTCGCGAGCCTGCGCCAACCGTCCTTCCTTCAAAGACGCCATACCTTGCCGGTACCAGGCCAGTGCCTGCGGCTCGGTCGGACGCCCGCTATGGATGATCTCAATATTATCGCGATCAATACCCGGCTCTACCGACCGCTGCATGCCCAGATAGGCCAGTGAGCCCAGCAGCAGCAACGCGATGCCCCCGATCCAAATGGGTGCTCTGCCCGACTTGCGCGCTGCAGGCTGCGGCCGGCTGTAGTGGAGGTCGGGCGTCGCGTCATGATCAGTGCTGCCGGGTACTTGATTAGTCTCGCTGCCTGATTCATCGTCCACAGACAAGTCGGCAATGAAGCGATAGCCCAGGCGATGCTTCGTTTCAATAAAGCGCGGCTGCTTGGCGGAATCACCCAGCGCCTGACGCAATTCGCGGATCGACTGCGACACCACACCAACACTCACCGCCTGGCGTCCCCATACCTTGTCCAGCAAAGCATCATGCCGAAGCAACTGCGGCGCTTCGCGCAGCAGAACGCCCAGCAGGGAAAGGGTCATCGGGCGCAAGGGAATGACACCATCCGGACCGGATAGCTGGACATTCTCAGTGTCGAAGCAATAATCATCAAAACGATAGCGCATGGCTGGATTCTACCTTACGCTCTCGAGCAAGACGGGCCAGGCAAAAGACCCGCGGCGTGCAGGTCGGCAGCTTGTGCCCTAAACTCCGGGGATGCTGAAACTCGATACCCACACCCACATCCTGCCCGAGTCCTGGCCGGATCTAGCCAGCAAGTACGGCGACCCGCGCTTTCCGGTAATGACGGCCAGCGACGGCCATCACCGCATATATCGCAACGGACGATTCTTCCGCGAGGTGTGGCAATCGGCCTTCGATGCCGAATATCGCATCTCCGACTACAGGAAACACGGTATCCAGGTGCAGGTGGTTTCCACCGTACCAGTGCTGTTTTCCTATTGGGCCAAGGGCCATCAGGCGCTGGAGCTGCACCGGCATCTGAATGACCACATGGCGGGCCTCAGTCGCGAACACCCCAAACATTATGTCGGCATCGGCACGGTACCTCTGCAATCCCCCACGTTGGCGATCCAGGAAATGGAGCGCTGTATGGATCAACTGGGCCTGGCCGGCGTACAGATCGGTTCGCACTGCAACGACTGGAATCTGGACGCGGAGGAATTGTTCCCGTTCTTCGAGGCCGCGGCAGATCTGGGTGCCGCCATTCTGGTGCACCCTTGGGACATGATGGGCTTTAGCTCCATGCCGAAGTACTGGCTGCCGTGGCTGGTGGGCATGCCGGCCGAACAGTCGCGTGCCGCTTGCTGCCTGATCTTCGGCGGCGTGCTTGAGCGCCTACCTTCGCTGCGCGTGGCCATGGCGCACGGGGGCGGCAGCTTCCCATTCACTATCGGCCGCATTGAACACGGCTTCCGCATGCGCCCGGACCTGGTAGCCACCGACAACGCACGCAATCCACGCGAGTACCTGAATCGACTGTACTTTGACACCTGCGTGCACGATACGTATGCGCTCAAGTCGTTGCTGGAAATCGTCGGCAGCGACAAGGTCATGCTGGGAACCGATTACCCATTTCCTCTCGGCGAACAGGAACTGGGTCACGGCATCAGCGCTCTTGATGCCGATGAACACACCACTCGACGACTCAACCACGGCGCAGCACTTGACTGGCTGGACCTGACCACCAAACAATTCGAGAATGCAACTGAATGAAAAAATTGACGAGAATGTTGGCTGCTGCCCTGCTCACGCTATTGGTGAGTACGCCTGGATTGGCCAAGGAGTATTCGCTGGCTGACGGCAAGGTTCAATTCAATGCACCAGAGGCTTGGCCCGCGATGATGGAAAAGACCAACGGCGACCCGCAGTTCTATGCCTTCCAGATCCGCAACCCTGACTCACCCAATACGTTGACACGCATAACCGTCACCGCCCATGAGATGGCTGAAGTGACCGATTTCGATGCTTTCCGGGCGCAAACCATCGCCAATACACGTCATAGCACCGGCTTCAGCGAAGCTGCAGGCGAGTTGCCAGCCGATCACAGCCTGCATTATTACTTTGACGAGGATGGGCATCCGCAGATTGTGCGTATGAGCCTGTTTCAGCACGGTCACCACGCCATCGTGCTGCGTTGCCAGCGGCCGAAAGATGCGAAAGCCAGTCGCCAATGGCTGACGGATTATCACGCGGGCTGCGAAGACCTGGCGCGGCAACTGGGCAACTGACGGTGGCGCTGGATTATGGCTTCGAGGACGGCACGGAATTCGCACGCAAACTCGATACCGAGGACCCGCTCGCCAGTTGCCGCAATGAATTTCTGATCCCGCCGCATAGAGACGGTGATACGACCTATTTGTGCGGTAACTCGCTCGGGCTGCAATCGCGCAGTGCGGCGCCGAGCCCGTTGAAGTCGTAGCCATGAACACTTTGGGCGTGAACCTGCACCTGCTGATGGTGAGCTTCTACCGCCCGACGGCCGATCGCAACGCTATTGTGATCGAGGCCGGGGCCTTTCCGACGGATCGCTACGCCATAGAATCGCAAATCCGCTTTCACGGTTTTGATCCGGCCCAATGCCTGATTGAGCTAGAGGCAGACCAGGACAATGGCTGCATCTCCATGGGCGCGATCGAGAAGTTGCTGGCCGAGCACGGCACGCGTATCGCACTGGTGATGATGCCCGGCGTGCAATATCGCAGCGGCCAATTCTTCGACCTCAAGGCAATCACCCGCCTGGCGCATGCCCAGGGTTGCACGGTAGGCTTTGATCTGGCCCATGCGGTTGGCAATTTGCCTTTGCAACTGCACGACTCAAATGCGGATTTCGCGGTGTGGTGCAGCTACAAATATCTCAATGCCGGACCCGGCGCGGTCGGCGGTGCCTTTGTGCATGAGCGCCACGCCCGCACCGAGCTGCCGCGCTTTGCTGGCTGGTGGGGACACAACAAAGACAACCGATTCAAAATGCCGCGTGACTTTGATCCCACGCCCGGAGCCGATGGCTGGCAACTGTCCAATCCACCGATCCTGGCCCTGGCGCCGCTACGCGTATCGCTGGATATCTTCCAACGAGTCGGCATGCGAAGCCTGCGCGACAAATCACTGAAACTGACCGCGTATCTGGAGTGGTTGACCGAACATCGGCTCGATAGCGCACTGGAAGTACTGACGCCAAGTGATCCCGCGCAGCGTGGTGCGCAATTATCTATACGTGTCAAACGCGGCCCTGACGAAGGTCGCGCTCTGTTCGAGCACCTGATCGAACAAGGCATCATCGTTGACTGGCGCGAACCAGACGTGATTCGTACAGCACCCGTGCCACTGTACAACCGCTTCCAGGATTGCCTGCATCTGATCGACACCATAGACAATTGGATCAAACGCTGATGGCAAACAGCAAGACAGCCATCACGCTGGTAGGTGCTGGTCTGGTTGGCTCGCTATTGGCACTTCGTCTCAGTCAACTCGGCTTCGCCGTCGATCTGTTCGAGCGCCGCCCAGACCCGCGCCGAGCGGGCTTCCTCGGGGGACGCTCCATCAATCTGGCCCTCTCCGAGCGGGGTTTGAGTCCCCTGCGCGAAGCCGGCATAGCTGACAGAATCATAGAGAATACCGTGATGATGCGCGGGCGCATGATCCATGCCGTGGACGGACGGACCGAATTGCAGCGCTACGGCATCGACGATAGCGAAGTGAACTGGTCGGTATCGCGTGGTCGGCTCAATATCGATCTGCTGGAAGCGGCAGAACAGGCCGGCGCATTCCTGCACTTCGAGCAGACGCTCGAGTCGGCCAACTTTGGTTCTGTAGTGACGCTGAGCCTGGTCGGCAACGATGGCCAGTCCCGTCAGCACGAATGCCGTCATGTGCTCGGTTGCGACGGCGCCGGCTCGGCCTTACGCAAAACCATGAACGCGGCTCAGCCACTGGATGAGCATATCGAGCCATTGCAGCACGGTTATAAAGAACTTGAAATCCCACCAGTAACCAATTGTTCCAACAAGTCTTTCGAATCACAGTTTCACATGGAGCCACGTGCGTTGCATATCTGGCCACGCGGCGGCTACATGTGCATTGCCCTGCCCAATCGCAACGGCAGTTACACGGTCACGCTGTTTCTGCCACTAAAAGATGGCGAAGCCAATTTTGAAGCGCTTACCGATCACAAAAGCGCGCGATTGCTTTTCGAAGAGCAATTTTCCGACGCACTGGCACTGATGCCAGACTTCGATGCCAATTTCCGCGATCACCCGATCGGCGAACTCGCCACCTTGTATCTCGATCATTGGAATCTGGGCCACCAGGCGCTGCTGCTGGGTGACGCCTCACACGCCATCGTGCCCTTCCACGGTCAGGGCATGAACGCCGGTTTCGAGGATGTGACGCTTGTGGCACCGCTACTGGCTGAAAACGCCCGCGATCCGGGCGCGGTGATCGAGGCCTTCGACACGATGCGCAAACCCGACGCGGACGCCATCGCGCAGATGGCGCTGGAAAACTACATCGAAATGCGCGACTCCGTCGCCGACCCGCACTACCTGCTGAAGCGCGAACTGGCCGCGCAACTGGTTGCACGCTGCCCCGACTACTTCATGCCCCGCTACCGGATGGTGACCTTCACCCACCTGCCCTACCGCGAATGCCTGGAACGCGGCCGCCAACAAACCGCGCTGATGGAACAGCTTCTGGCCGGCCGCGACACCCTCGAAGGCCTCGACTTCGACGACGCCGCCGACCGGGTCCGAAATCGCCTGACGCCGTTACGCATTTTCTAGGAGCGGGAGGTGACAAGCGCGGCAGGCACTGGGACAATGGCAGGAATCATGAACGACCTACCCTCCTCACCAGCCCTGCTTGAAGCACGGGGCCTGTCTTTTCTGCGCCGCGACGAACCGATTTTCGGGCCCTTGGACTTTGCGGTGCACGCGGGCGAGGTCGTTTTGGTCGAAGGCGACAATGGCAGCGGCAAGACCACCCTGATGAAGGTTCTGGCATCCACGCTGCACGCAGACGTCGGCGAAGTGCTGCTGCATGGCCGCCGTTTGAGTCGTGATACCGCGGCTGGCGAAATCGTCTATCTCGGGCACCACCTCGGCATGAAGGTCGACCTGACTGTGCTGGAGAATCTGCGTTACATCGAGGGCCTGTACGGGCGCCGTCGCAACGTTAGCCCAATTTCTGCCGTAGAAGGTGTGGGCCTGGCCGGTTACGAGCACGAACCGGTGAAGCAGTTGTCCGCTGGGCAAAAAAAACGCGCAGCCTTGGCCCGACTGCTGCTGGTGCCTGCGGCGATCTGGCTGTTGGACGAACCTTGGGCCAATCTGGATCGGCACGGCATCGCGCTGGTCAACCGCCTGTTGGAACGCCACACGAGCGAGGGCGGCGCGGCCATGGTGACCAGCCACGGTACCGTGTCGTTCCTGAAATATGACGTCCCCCGAATAAGGCTGTCGGCATGAGCAGCGTAACGCCGGGCGTCTGGCGCGCAACGATGGCACAACTTCGCCGAGACCTGCTGTTGGTATGGCGTCGGCGTGGGGACGCGGTGTTGCCGCTTTTGTATGCCGTGATTGTGGCCACCTTGTTTCCGTTTGCGCTCGGTCCTGATTCCGCACTTCTGGGCCGCATCGCTGCTGGTGTGGTGTTGGTGACGGTGCTATTGGCTATGCTGATCAGCCTGGACAGTCTGTTTCGTGGCGACATCGAAGACGGATCCATGGAACAACTACTTCTGGCACCACAGCCCCTGGCGCCATTGCTGGCCGCGCGTATGCTCGCGCACTGGCTCACAACCGCGCTCCCGTTGTTGATTATTTCGCCCTTGTTGGCCGCCATGCTCAACCTGCCAAGCGTAGCCTTGCCCGTGTTGATGCTGGCACTTCTGATCGCCACACCGCTGATCAGCCTGATCGGCGCAATGCTGGTGGCACTGACCGCAAATACGCGTCGTTCTGGTATGCTGTTGGCACTGATGTTGCTGCCACTGATGGTGCCTGTGGTGATCTTTGCAGCCGGTGCGGTTTCGGCCGCCGAGCAGGGCCTTCCCTGGCATGCTCCGCTTGCCTTTCTGGCCGCTTTTCTGGCACTGGCACTGGTGCTGGCACCGCTAGCTTGCGCGGCAGCGCTCAAGATCGTACTCGACACATGAATATTCTGACTCTCTGGTTTCACAAGCTCGGTTCCCCGCCCACCTTCTTCCGTTTTGCCACCGTGCTACGCCCGTGGTTGCTGGCGCTGGCGCTGATTACTGCGGCCGTTGCGCTTTACGGTGGATTGGTTCTGGCGCCCGCGGACTACCAGCAAGGCGATGCTTATCGCATCATCTTCATCCACGTACCCAGCGCCTGGATGAGCCTGTTCATCTACGGGGTGATGGCGGTAGCCGCCTTCGTCGCGCTGGTGTGGCGCATGAAGCTGGCCGAGATCGTTGCCATAGAATGCGCACCCATCGGTGCTGCCTTCACTTTCATCACCCTGGTCACCGGCTCGCTCTGGGGCAAGCCGATGTGGGGGACCTGGTGGACCTGGGATGCGCGCCTGACCTCGGAGCTGGTGCTGTTATTCCTTTATATGGGTGTCATCGGCCTGTACCACGCGTTTGAAGATCCTCGCCGTGGCGCGCGCGCAGCTGCATTTCTGGTACTGATAGGCATAGTCAACCTGCCCATCGTGCACTATTCGGTGGAATGGTGGAACACCTTGCACCAAGGCACCACGATTCGGGTCTTTGGTCCCTCAGAAATGTCATCGTCGATGTTGTGGCCCTTGCTGGTCATGACGATCGCCACAAAACTGTATTTCGGTGCCAGCTTGCTGGGCCGCACGCAGGCATCCCTGCTGTCGCTGGAGCGCGGCAAGCAATGGGTACAGAAACTGGCGGGAGGTTCCGCGTCATGAGCGCATTCCTTGCCATGGGTGGCTACGCCATCTACGTATGGCCGTCTTTCGCGATATTTTTCGCGGTGCTACTAGCCGACTACATCGCGCCCGGTTTTCGCCGCCGCCGAACCTTGCGTGAAGTAAGCGCAAAGCTCAAACGTCAACAAACACGAGGTGTTCAATAATGCGCAGCAAACGCAAACGTCGCCTGATACTGATCGTAATGGTGTTGGTCGCCGCCGGTATCGCCACCAGCTTGGTCGCCTACGCACTCAGCCGCAACATGAATTACCTTTTGACCCCCAGTCAAGTGATCGCCGGCGATGCCGCATCGTATACGACTTTTCGCCTGGGTGGCATGGTCAAGGCCGGATCCATCAAACGTGCCAAGGACTCACTACGCATCGATTTCACCGTTGTCGATGCCGATGACCAGATGCACGTGGCCTACACCGGTATCGCCCCCGATCTGTTCCGCGACAACCAATCCGTGATCGCCACGGGCCACATGCAAGGCAACAGCTTCATCGCCACCCAGCTTCTGGCCAAGCACGACGAAACCTACATGCCCAACAAGCGATGGAGAAGGCGCACGACAAGGATGGGAACCCAATCCCATCACAAGCATCAGATTGAGGCAGTGGGAGCCGACTCAAATCCCGGAACTCGGAACTCGATAAGAGCAACGGCGTGAAATTACTGGCGATATGATAATGAAATTTCCAAATAACGATAAGCTGTACTTCAATGGACTGGTCGACCAAGTCAGCCGCTCTTCCGAGCCCCGAGCCACGAGTCCCGAGTCCCGGTTCCACCCCCGAGTCACGAGTTCCGAGGCGCGACCATGATCCCTGAACTAGGCCAATTTGCACTCATCCTTGCCCTGCTGCTGGCACTGGTGCAGGGCGTCCTGCCACTGATCGGTGCGTGGCGCGGCAATACGCGGTTGATAGCCGTGGCAAGACCCGCGGCCGCCGGTCAGGCGGTGTTCGTGCTGCTGGCTTTCTGCATCCTGACGCTCGCGTTCTTGCAGTTTGATTTTTCGGTCGCCTTTGTAGCGCACAACTCCAACAGCCAGTTACCGTGGTATTACCGCATTGCCGCAGTTTGGGGTGCGCACGAAGGCTCGCTACTGTTTTGGATCCTTATTCTGAATGTCTGGACGGTGGCCGTGGCCATCTTCAGCCGCAAGCTACCGGATGCATTCATGGCCCGCGTGCTGGGTGTGCTGGGCTTGGTGAGCGTCGGCTTCCTCCTATTCATCATCCTTACCTCCAATCCCTTCGATCGCTTGCTGCCGATGCCACTGGATGGTGCTGATCTCAACCCGGTGCTGCAAGATCCGGGCATGACGTTTCACCCACCGCTGTTATACATGGGCTACGTCGGCTTTTCGGTCGCCTTTGCCTTCGCCATCGCGGCGCTGCTGGAAGGCCGGCTGGACGAGATGTGGGTACGTTGGGCGCGCCCCTGGACCAACGTGGCCTGGGCCTTTCTGACCCTCGGCATTATCGCCGGTAGTGCGTGGGCTTATTACGAACTCGGTTGGGGCGGCTGGTGGTTCTGGGACCCGGTTGAAAACGCCTCGTTCATGCCATGGCTGGTGGGCGCCGCCTTGATCCATACCCAGGCTATCACCGAAAAACGCGGCGAATTGCGCGCGTGGACGATTCTCTTGTCGATCTTCGCCTTTTCACTGAGCCTGTTGGGCACCTTCTTGGTGCGCTCGGGCATTTTGACCAGCGTGCATGCCTTTGCATCGGACCCCAAGCGCGGCGTGTTCATCCTGCTCTATCTCGGTATCGTCATCGGCACCTCGCTGCTGCTCTATGCATTACGCGCACCGAAGGTGAGCAAAGCCAAACCGTTCGCGCTGTTTTCGCGCGAAACGGCCATTCTGATCGCCAACCTGCTGCTGACAAGCGCCGCCGCCATGGTGTTGCTGGGCACGCTGTATCCGCTGTTCGGCGAAGCTTTCAATCTGGGCCGCATTTCCGTAGGTCCTCCTTATTTCGGTTTCCTGTTCGTACTGCTGATGGCACCGCTGGTATTGGTGATGCCGACCGGACCGTACCTGCGCTGGGGGCGTGGTGACCCACGTCTGATTGCGAAGCTGTTGCTGCGCTGTGCTATCGCGGCGATCGTGATCATCGGCCTGTTTTCTCTGTTTGCCTCGCAAAGCCTGGGCTGGCGCGGTTGGCTGGGAGGTATGGCGACTGTCTACATTCTGACCGGCGTGATTTCCTATGCAGTCAAACGCTGGCGCGAAGCGCCTGCGGGACGCCGCTACCCCGCGGAGATGGCAGGTATGCTGTTGGGCCACGCCGGCGTCGCCATTTTCATTGCCGGCGCCATGCTGAGCACCGCACTCAGTGTGCAACTTGATGCGCGCATGGTCCCCGGCCAGGAACAGACGGTGGGCGACTATCAGTTCCGGTTCGACAGGATCGAGCACCGCGAAGGCCCCAACTGGACCGCCGAACACGGCATTGTAAGCGTTCTCAAAAATGGCAAGCTGGTCACTGTGCTGCACCCACAAAAGCGCACTTACCCACGCGGCCAGGTGCAAACCGAGGCTGCCATTCATGCAGGCTTCCTTGGTGACCTCTACGTCGCCCTGGGTGAGCCCCTTGATGATGGCGCAACCGGCCAGTCGGCCTGGTCGATGCGCATCTACGACAAGCCCTTTGTGCGCTGGATCTGGGCCGGCGGCATGTTGATGATGCTGGGTGGTTTGTTTGCGGCCTCTGACCGTCGGTTCCGTCGCGTGCAACAACGCCAGCACTCGCCCGCGATGGTGGCTGCGGAGAGCCGCGCATGAATCGCGTGTTGCCGCTGATCGGCTTTCTGCTATTGATGGCGCTGTTCGGTTTCGGCATCTGGTGGAACACCTCGCACGTATCCAACTATGTGCCGTCGCCGCTGATCAACAAGCCGGCACCCGAGTTCAGCCTGCCACGCCTGGACCAGCCCGATGTACACGTCAGCCGCGCCGACCTGCTGGGCAAGCCCTATCTGCTCAATGTATTCGCAAGCTGGTGCTTTGCCTGCGGAGAAGAGCACCCGGTGCTGATGGCCGAGGCACGCCATTTGGGCGTACCGCTGATCGGCTACAACTACCGCGACCAAGCCATTGATGCCAAAGCCTGGCTCGCCCGCCACGGCAGCCCGTACCACATGGTCATCACCGATCTCAGTGGTCAAACCGCAATCGACTTCGGCATCTACGGCGCACCCGAGACGTTTCTTGTGGATGGTCGCGGCATGATCCGCTACAAACACATCGGCCCGCTGACCGAGACCATCATCGAGCGCGAACTGAAGCCCGCCATCCGCAAAGCAGCCGCAGAGCCCTCCTCATGACCACCATAACCCGTAGCCTGATTCTGGCGCTCCTGCTGGTCGCTTTTGGCGTGGCCCACGCCATCGAGCCGCTGCCCTTCAAGGACGACGCCCAGCGTCTGCGCTTTCAAAACCTGACCGGCCAGTTACGCTGCATGGTCTGCCAGAACGAGGACCTGGCAGACTCCAACGCCGAGCTGGCACAAGACCTTCGACGCAAGATTTTTGACATGATGCAGGAAGGCCAGACTGATGCCGAGATCAAGGAGTATCTGGTCGACCGCTACTCCGAATTCGTACTCTACAAACCACCGGTGAAGCCCGGCACCTGGGCGCTTTGGTTCGGCCCCGGCGTAATTCTGCTGCTGGGCGCCGGTGGCGCACTGGTCTGGTTGCGTCGTCGCAGCGACCCCAAGGCTGTTGCCGTGACCGAAAAGACTGATGAAGACTGGGAGGAGAACTGGTGAACCTGCTATTCCCGGTATTTGCAGCACTGATGGCCGGCGCAGCGCTGGCGTTTGTGCTGTGGCCGCTGCTACGCAAGGGTGCGCGTGGCAAGGTGGTGGCATTGGCCATCAGCCTCGCATTTGCATTGCCGGTTACCGCGCTTGGCCTGTACGCCTGGGTTGGTGCACCCGCGGCGCTCAGCCCCGATGCCTATCACATGCCGGAGCAGCCCCAGATCGATCTGGTGGCCGTCGTAAGCCAGATGCAGGCACGACTTGAAGAAAATCCCGATGACCTTGAAGGTTGGGTCGTGCTGGCGCGTGCCTATCAAGCCATGGAGCAACCGGCCAAAGCATCTGAAGCCTGGACCCATGCGCTGAAGCTTGCACCAGACAATCCGGATATTCTGGCCGCCAGCGCCGAAGCCTCATCGCTTGACCAGCCCCAGCGCTATATCGACCCCCAGGCACGCGCGCAACTGGACAAGGCGCTCAAGATCGACCCCAACCACCAACGCGCATTGTGGCTGGTGGGCATCAGCGACTATCAACAAGGCCAATACACGCGCGCAGCCGAAACCTGGCAGTACCTGCTCGATCAGATCGACGCGCAAGCCAATCCGAAGCTGGCCGCTGCCATCAGTCAGCAGATCGAGAGCGCGCGCCAGGCTGCCAGTGCGAAAGGCAACGCAGCCAGCGCCGACGCACCTCCGGCAGCAGCCGGCAATATCGGCAAGGCAGCGGCGGCCGATGCAGCCCAAATCCACGTTCATGTCAGCCTGGCACCCGACCTTGCTCGCCTCACCGATCCATCCAGCACTGTATTCGTTTATGTTTACGCTGTTGATGGTCCACCCATGCCGCTCGCCGTCAAGCGCATGACGGTCGCCGACCTCCCTGCCGACATCACCCTCACCGACGCCACGGTGATGACGCCGCAGCTGACGCTGTCGATGTTCGACAAAGTACAGATAAGCGCGCGTATTTCTGCCAGTGGCCAGGCCATCGCGCAGGGCGGCGATCTTGAAGCCACGCCGCAGACAGTCGCGAGCCAAACCGACAAGCAAGTCACCCTGACCATCAATCACGCGCTCCAATAGTTGTAGGAGCGAGCCGTGCCCGCGATCGAGTGCCTTGGGCTTCCCATCGCAACTCTGGGTCGCTCCGACATTGGTCGTTCGCACCAACGCTCGGTATAGTGCCCACTTTCCCACCTTGCCAAGCCGAGCAAAGCTATCTCAATGCCTGACGCCCGCCGTTATTTCGATTTGCCTTCGCCGTTTGCCATGAAGCGTGGCGGCGAGCTGCGCGGTGCACGGCTGGCGTATGAGACCTGGGGTGAGCTGAGCGACGCACGCGATAATGCGGTGCTGATTTTGCCTGGCCTGTCGCCCAGCGCGCATGCCGCCAGCAACGCAGATGACCCGTCCGATGGCTGGTGGGAAGGTATAGTCGGGCCGGGCAAGTCCATCGATACGGACCGCTTCTTTGTCATCTGTGTCAACTCTTTGGGCAGTTGCAAAGGCTCGACAGGGCCGGCCAGTATCGATCCGGAAACCGGCGAGGTCTATGCTCTGGAGTTCCCGGCACTGACTCTGGAGGACGTCGCCGATTCGGCGCATGCGCTGGTGCAGTCCCTCGGTATCGAGCAACTTGCCGCACTGGTGGGCTGCTCGATGGGCGGCATGGCTTCACTGGGCTACCTGCTGCGTCATCCCGACAGTGTCCGCAGTCACTTGAGTATCTCTACCGCACCGCGGGCACAGCCCTTCGCCATCGCCATTCGCTCCCTGCAACGCGAAGCCATCCGGCTTGATCGCGATTGGAACAATGGCCGCTACGATGAAGACCACTACCCGGTCCATGGCATGGCCATTGCGCGCAAGTTGGGAGTAATCACCTATCGCTCGGCGATGGAATGGAATGGACGCTTCGCACGCATTCGCCTTGACCCGGAGGAACGGCCCGACGACCCGTTCGGCTTCGAGTTCCAGGTGGAGTCCTATCTGGAGGTGCACGCGAGAAAGTTCATCAACAGCTTCGACCCCAACTGCTACCTGTACCTGTCACGTGCCAGTGACTGGTTCGATGCCAGTGAATACGCCGGCGGCGATGTGGTCGCGGCCCTGCGCGGTATTCGCATCGAGCGCGCACTGGTGATCGGCGTCAAGTCGGATATTTTGTTTCCGCTGGAGCAACAAGAACAAATCGCTACCGGGCTCGACGCGGGCCACGCGCAGGTGGAGTTCGTAGCGCTGGATTCACCCCAGGGTCACGATGCCTTTCTGGTTGATATTGCCCGTTTCAGCCCAGCCATCAGCGGGTTCATGGCCAAATTGTAGAATCAGGGGGCCCTTAAGGCGCTACACTCGTGGAATGCTGAATATCGACTTTCCAGGCAGTGGCCGCCTGATCAAGACCCTCGACAACGCTGTGGCCTGCGGCACCGTGCCCGCCATTGTCAACAATCTGCGTAGCAGTCTTTCTGGAATGATTCAGGCACCGGACATCCAACTGCCCGACTGCGTATTCGAGCCATGCAGCGAAAACTACGCTCGCCGCGAGCTCTACCGTAGCCAGCAGTTCGGCTATGTTGTGGTTGCCATGACCTGGGGGCCCGATCAAGGCACACCCATCCACGACCATAACGGTATGTGGTGCGTCGAAGGTGTCTGGCAAGGCGAGCTGGAAATTACCCATTACGAGAAAATGGAGCAGTCCGGATCGCGATTTCGCTTCAAGCGCGCCAGCATCACCCGGGCAGGAGCCGGGTCAGCCGGCAGCCTGATCCCGCCACACGAATACCACGCTATCGTGAACCCGAGCGACACCGAGATTTGTGTCAGCCTGCATATTTATTCGGGTGCGATGACCCAATGTTCGATATTTACACCCTTGAGAGAAGATTGGTATCAACGCGATCAACGCCAGTTGAGTCTCGACCAGACCGCCTGATGCGGAACATCTGAATGAAGCCAGCGCAGGCGGCACGACCCAGATCGCCCGCCGCGGGTTAGCGATGAAGCCGCGCAAACTGGCCGGTGACGCTTACGCTGGATTCATTCAGAGGTTCCAGTCATAATTAGCAGCTTGATATGCCTGCTTCTTGCCGAAGTGGCGGAATCGGTAGACGCAGCGGATTCAAAATCCGCCGCCTTTAAAAGCGTGGGGGTTCGAGTCCCCCCTTCGGCACCAGCAGCATCCTCGATGCCGCCCA
>CAJDWN010000091.1_pt1 | contig 15747 bp, 15 predicted proteins | sample 7391581 | NCBI WGS metagenome assembly CAJDWN01 (sample SAMEA7055736, study PRJEB34461) | soil metagenome | biome: terrestrial ecosystem; feature: Peninsula; material: soil | place: Antarctica | collected 2016 | reverse complement strand
ACCCGGTATGGTTCTCGCTTGGTGGTTGATTGGGTGCTGATGCGACGCAAATGCCGTCAATCTCGCCTGCACTGAATTGGCGTCTGAACCTGCATCTGTTGCGTAAGCCTGGCTCTATTTCGGCGCGAGGCGGACTGCGCCATCGAGGCGGATGGTGGTGCCGTTGATGTAGCGATTGGCGATGATGAATTCGACGGTGGTCGCATATTCATCGGGCTGACCGAGGCGTGAAGGAAAGGGGATTGTGGCGCTCAGGGATTTTTGCACTTCCTCGGGCATGCCATCGACCATGGGTGTCCAGAAAACACCCGGGGCGATCGTGACTACGCGAATGCCGAAGCGTGCCAACTCACGCGCCATGGGCAGGGTCATGCCGACCACACCGCCCTTGGATGCCGAGTAGGCGGCCTGGCCGATTTGTCCCTCGTACGCCGCCACACTGGCCGTATGAATGATCACGCCGCGCTCGCCGTCCTCACCGGGTTCGTTATGTTGCATGCTGGCCGCAGCGGCTTTGGCGACGTTGAAGCTGCCGATCAGATTGACTTTGACGGTGGTGGCAAATCGGTCCAGAGGCATTGGGCCCTCGCGGCCGAGCACCCGACCGGCGCCCAGGATGCCGGCGCAGTTGACCAGCAGGTTCAATCCGCCCATGGCGTCGGTTGCTGCTGTGATCTGCTGGCTGACCTGGCTCTCATCGCTGACGTCAGTCGCGAAAAAGTGGGCTTTGTCACCCAATTCGCTGGCAGCCGCATGGCCTTTGTCTGCGTTGACGTCAAAAAGGCTGACCTGGCCGCCTGCTGTTACCAGCCGTTGTGCCACGGCGTGGCCAAGGCCCGAAGCGCCGCCGGTAATGACGGCTTTGATCTGATTGCTGTTCATGAAATCTCCTGACAAGTACAGGCGCACATCTTAACCGCAGACCGTACGGTATTGATCCGATAAACCCATGCGAGGCTTGCGAATGATCAGATGTTCCTCAGAGCATCCGCATACGCAGTCATGGCCTGCGCTTCCAGCGGGCGCGAGAACAGGTAGCCTTGAGCGAACCGGACGTCCTGTTTAATCATGAAGTCGCGTTGCGCGGTCGTCTCCACGCCCTCGGCAATGACCTTGAGGTGCAGTGAATCGGCAATACGAACCATGGCTTCGCAAATCACCGTATCGGTGGCCCGTTCGGGAATACCCTGCATGAAGGTATGGCTGATCTTTATGCCGTCAATCGGCAGATGCCGCAGATAGTTCAGTGATGAAAAGCCTTCACCGAAGTCGTCGATCAGAAGACCTATGCCGAGTTCGCGCAGTGCCTTGAATACCGCAATTGTTTCAGGGAAGCTGTCGATCAGAACGCGTTCGGTAAACTCCAGCTCCAGTGATGTGCCTGGGATGGCGTAACGCTGCATGGCATCCTGGACGCTGTTTACGAGCGTGCCGCTGAGGACCTGCCTGTGTGAGACATTGATAGCCATTTTGCCGATATCAAGATCCACGCTGCGCCAGGCCGCCAGTTGTCGGCATGCCTCGTCGATGACCCAAGCACCGATACGGACGATGTCGCCGGAAACTTCGGCAAATGGGATGAATTGGTCCGGCGGTGTTGAACCGAGTTGCGGATGGTCCCAGCGCAACAGCGCCTCGACGCCGGCAAGGCTGTTGTCGTGCAGGTCCAACTGTGGCTGGTAGACCAGTCTAAGCTGATTATTGTCTACTGCCAGACGCAGTTGCGACTCGATCTCCAAGCGGTTGCGTTTGCGTTCCCGGGTGATCGAGTTGTACTTGTACCAAGTGCTGCGACCGCGTCGTTTGGCCTCGAACATGGCTTCATCGGCATGTTGGATGAGTTGCTCGGCATCGTTGCCGTCGCGCGGCCAGGCTGCAATACCAATCGATACCGATAGCACCAGCTTCTCGCTTTCAAGCTTGAAAATCTGCGTGAAGGCCTTCACGATTTTTTCGGCCAGTGCTTCGGGGCGCCCACAGTGGTTGCTGTCGTCGACCAGCAGTACAAATTCGTCGTTTCCGAAGTGCGCCAGCGTACCGGACTTGCGGGTGCAGGCGCGCAGACGCTTCGAAGCGGCCAGCAACAGGCGATCACCTGCCTGATGCCCCAGCATGTCGCTGAGAACTTTGAAACGATCAAGGTCGATATAAAGAATAATCAGACAGTCACCTGGATTGCTTCTGGCAATGCGTGACGCGATGGAGTCCAACATGACCTTGCGGTTGGGAAGGTCGGTCAGCGGGTCACGCGTGGCCTGTTTGCGTAGGCGTTGTTCCAGATTCTTGCGCTCGTCAATATTTTGTACCGTGCCGACGACACCATAGATGCGACCGTCGCGTTCCAGTGGCTGGCCACTCAGGCTTATCCAGCGATGGCGGCCGATAGCGGTGTGCATTTCCAGTTCCAGCTCGAAATGGTCGCCGCGCGTGCGCGCGTTTGCCAATGCATGGGTTGCGTCGACCCGACTCTCCGGAGTCAGAAACGTCAGCATTCGAACCTCACTCATGTGGCTGCCGGGCTCGATATCAAAAATGCGATACATGTGCTCGGTCCAGAACAATGTGCCGCGCAGATCGTCCAATTCCCAGCAACCGATATCACCCAACTGCTGAGTGGTGCGAAACATCTCGGTTTCGCGCTTCAGAGTGCTCACATCGCTGAAAGTGCTGACGACTTGCACGATGTGTTTGTGCGCCTCGTCGTATTGCGGTACCGAGCTGATGGAGAGCCAGCGATAGGCATGCAGGTGCGGAATATAAACACCGACGACGGTACTGTTGACATTCTGGCCGCTTGCAAGGGACAGGAATCCTGGCAATTCCCTTGGTTTGAGCAACGCGTTGTTCTGGTCCACGAAACGCCATGCTGACAGTTTTATTTTGTCAATGGCCTTGAGCTCGTCCTCGCTGAGGCCCAACAAGCGGCAGGCTGCCGGATTGGCGGATACCAATCGCCCCTCGTTGTCCTGAATCAGGACGCCTTTGTCCATCGCTTCCAAAAGCATGCGATAGCGCGCCTCGCTGGCGCCAAGTTCGTCCAGGGTACGTCGCTGCTCACTCACGTCGCGTGCGACGGCGATGATACGACGCTCGCCGTTGTCGAGAAAAAGGTTGGAGCGAACCTCGCTGGGAAACCAGGTGCCATCGCCACGCAGGTTGTTGACGTTTGCGGTGAAGCACTCACCCAGTGAGCGCTGCGAGTAGGTTTCCAGAATATGGTGTGCAGGTAATTCGGGATTGATGTCCTGAACCTTGAGCCGCTTCAGCTCCTCGAGAGACTTGCCGAAGCGTTCGCAGGCCACCCGGTTCGCGTCGACAATACGATCGCGCTCGTCAAACAGCGTGACGGCGTCCGGAACGGCGTCAAGCAATGTGCGATAGCGCGTCTGGTAATTGCTGCTGTCGGTACGCAGTTGTTCGTGGCCTTGCCGCAAGCGCTCAAGTGTTTCAAGCAGCTGCGGGTCCGAGATGCCTTTGCACAGATCATCAAACAGGGACGCGCTGTCATCCGGGGTGACCGGACTCGCGTCTTCCTTTCGCTTGTTCAGCGCGTCCGGGCTGCTTGACCGGGGATCGCTGGCATGTCCTTGCTCGTGCATTCGCGGTCTCCTGCTGTGCGCACACGCCGGTAGAATCGAGTACCGGGCTTGTAGCCTGTGGGCTGTAGCCAGTCTGCGACCAAAGGGCCTGCTGATCAAGCATTTACTGTCGAACTATGCCGCGCCTGCATCCGCGCGAGCGGCAAGCGCCAGTGACACGCGGCTGGAGCTGCGCCGGCCGAGTTGTGCGGATAGCCACAGGCCCGTCGCGCTGAGTCGCGCCATGTCGATGCCGGTGGTCATGCCCATGCCTTCCAGCATGTAAACCACGTCTTCACTGGCCACATTTCCGGTGGCACCCTTGGCGTAGGGGCAACCACCGGCACCCGATACCGCGCTGTCGACAATGCGCACCCCTTCCTCGAGGCAGGCCAGGATGTTGGCCAGAGCCTGGCCATAAGTATCATGGAAATGTACTGCCAGATGGGCCATCGGCACTTCGCTGGCAACCGCCTTCAGCATGGAACGGGCCTTGCCCGGAGTACCGATGCCGATGGTGTCGCCCAAAGATATTTCTGTGCAGCCCAGCTCATGCAGCCTGCTTGCGACATGCACCACATCACTAACGGGTACGTCACCTTGGTACGGACAGCCGAGCACCGTGGAAATGTAGGCTCTGATTGAAACGCCATCGGTACGGGCCTGATCGATGACCGGTCGGAACCGGTCGATCGACTCATCAATACCGGCATTGATGTTCTTGCGGTTGAATGCTTCGCTGGCCGCGGTAAATACAGCAATGTGATCGGCGCCAGCTTCGCGGGCGCGTTGGTAACCTATCTCATTGGGTACCAGCACCGGATACTCCACGCCGGGTTTGCGCGTGATGCCCGCCATAACCTCGGCGGCATCGGCCATCTGCGGGACCCATTCGGGGCTGACGAAACTGGTGGCTTCAATGGTCTTGAGACCGCAATCGGACAGGCGGTCGATCAATTTGATTTTGACGTCCACACCAATCTGACGAGCTTCGTTCTGCAAGCCATCGCGGGGACCGACTTCGACCACGCGGACCGAATTGTCACTTGCCATCGGATACTTCCTCGAAGCGGACCAGTACTGCATCTGCTTCCACAAAGTCGCCCTCGGCGGCATTGATACGCTCGATACGGCCGTCGCGCGGTGCCTTGAGCGTCAGTTCCATCTTCATCGCTTCCATCACCAACAATTCACTGCCTTCGCTGACCTCATCTCCAGCGGCGGCTTTGATCAATACGATGCGCCCCGGCATCGGTGCGATGACGGTGTCGCTGCTACTGGTCACATCGCCGGACCAGACAAAGGCTGCCGCGCGGCGAAAGCGCCAGCGGCGACCGTCGGCATCGTGCAGTGCCAGCATCTGGTGGCCGCGCAGCTGCGGTATGTTGTGGCGATGCCCGTCCATCACGGCACTGAAGATTCCGGCTTCCATTCTGGCGCCGGCGATGGCATGACTGGTGCCGTCAAGTTCGACCTGGTAATCGCCATTGTGGCCGCGCAACGTGGCTTCGATGCGCTGGTTGCCGTGTTCCAGAGCAATGATTCGTGCACCATTATGGCCGATACGCCAGCCATCAGCGGCCGACCAAGGTGACCACGGGTCGGCTGCATTGTGCTTGGGGTGAGCCTCGTCATCCAGCGCGACCATGGCTGCAGCCGCCAGTTGCATGAGCTGCGGCGGCTCGGCGTCGCGCGGCAGGAACTCGTCCATGTGGTGATCGAGATAGCCCGTGTTGATATTTCCGGCCACCACGGCCGGGTGCCGCACCAGTTGTTCCAGGAAGTGCACATTGGACTTGAGGCCTTCGATTTCGCACTGGGCCAGGGCGCGCTGCATCGCCAGCAGCGCTGCGGGGCGATCGGCGGCGTGCACAATTAGCTTGGCAATCATCGGGTCGTAGTGAATGCTGACAATATCGCCCTCGATTACCCCCGAGTCGATGCGCACACTGGCTGATGGTTCAGGCAGCATCAGCGTATCGAGCCGGCCCGAGGCGGGTAGAAAGCCACTGTCCGGGTCCTCGGCATACAGGCGCACTTCGATGGCGTGCCCGTTGGCCGGCAAGGGCTTGTTGCGGATCAGCGATTGCGGCAGAGGCTCGCCTGCGGCGACCTGTAGTTGCAGTTCTACCAGATCAAGACCCAGGGTCATCTCCGTTACCGGATGTTCGACCTGCAGCCGGGTATTCATTTCCATGAAGTGGAAGTCGGCATCAGCACCGACAATAAACTCGATGGTTCCCGCGCCAACATAGTTGACGGCACGAGCCGCCGCAACTGCAGCCTTGCCCATTTCATCGCGCAATTTGTCATCAAGGAAGGGGGATGGCGATTCCTCCAATACTTTTTGATAGCGCCGCTGGGACGAGCACTCGCGCTCGTTGAGGTGGACGACGTTGCCGTGGCGGTCGCCGAATATCTGGAACTCGATATGGCGTGGCTGTTGCACATAGCGCTCCAGAATCACGCGCTGATCACCAAATGCATTGGTCGACTCACGCTGGGCAGAGGCCAGGGCTGATTCGAAGTCCGCGCCATTTTCGACGATGCGCATGCCCTTGCCACCACCACCGGCAGCGGCCTTGATCATGAGCGGGTAACCGATTTTATCCGCCTCGCCCTTGAGGCGTGCGTTGGATTGCTCCTCCCCGTGATAGCCGGGTACCAATGGCACGCCGTGGGCGTCCATCAGCGCCTTGGCTTCGGCCTTCGAACCCATCGCGTCGATGGCTTCGGGGTCGGGGCCAATAAACACCAGATCGGCCTCGACGCAGGCACGTGCGAAGTTGGCATTTTCCGACAAAAACCCGTAACCGGGATGGATCGCTTCGGCGCCTGATTTTTTCGCAACCTCGATGATGACGTCACCACGCAGATACGAGTCGCCCGGCCGAGGGCCACCGATCGGCCAGGCTTCGTCAGCCTGCAATACGTGTTGAGCGCCGACATCAGCTTCCGAGTACACCGCGATGCTGTGCACGCCAAGACGGCGGCAGGTGCGGATGACGCGGCAGGCGATCTCGCCACGATTGGCAATCAGAACTCGCTTGAACATTCCGGACTCTGCCTTGAGTGTGAGGGTAAGCATTTCATTCTAACGAATCATGCAGAATGCTGTGCTGGNCCGTGCTGACCTTCTTCCGATACACGCATGCGCGCGATCAGATCGGCGTTATCGGCGTCGATGGTTTGCGCTCGTTCACGCTGCATACCTGCCGAGCGCAGTGCCAGCAGCTTGGCTTCGTGCTGGGCTACAGGCCCACCCTTGGCCAGATAGTGCAGGTGTTTGTCGACTGCTTCGTCCAGATCGGCATGGTTGACGCATTGATGCAGCAGACCGATACGCATCGCTTCGGTGCCATTGATAATCTCGGCATTCAGGAACAGTCGCCGGGCCTGTCGCCCGCCGATGGCGGCCACGACATAGGGTGCGATGGTGGCCGGTACCAGACCCAGCTTCACTTCACTAAGGCAAAACTTGGCGTCCGTGACTCCGACGGCGATGTCACAGGCGGCGATCAGACCGATACCACCGCCGTAGGCTGCACCGTTGACGCGCGCAATGGTGGGCTTGGAAAGAAAGTTGAGCGTGCGCAGTAATTCGGCCAGGCGCAGCGCATCGACTCGATTGTCCTCTTTACTGGCGGCCGCCATATTACGCATCCAGTTGAGATCAGCGCCAGCCGAAAAGGTTTTCCCGGCACCGGTCAACACGACATGGCGCACGGCGGGGTCGCGTTCGACGCGCTTCAGCTCGGCCGTAAGTTCGGCGATCAGAGCATCGTCAAAAGCGTTGTGCACCGTCGGGCGGTTGAGGGTGATACGGGCTACGACGCCCTGGATAGTGGTTTCGATAGCGTCGGTCACGCACAAGCTCCTGCCGTCAAGAAAAGCCCATGATAACGTCACCAGGCCCGCGCCGATGCGGTTGCGCTTGCGTGGCGGGGCGAATGGCCTGATGATGCGTAGATAAGAATCGTTCGCAAACAAGGTCATCCATGTCAAATCGTCATTCATTACCCCGATTCGTGTTGCTCGCCGCGGCGGGTGCGATGCTGATTCTGGGCCTGTCCGCAGTAAGCGTCGCCAGCGAGAAGCAGGACATCAGCACGACCGAACTGGCAGCGCAGGTCAAGGCACTTTCCACCACCGGAACTGGGCCAGCAGATGCTGGAATTGCAGATTCGGCATAACCGACTGTGGTGGGCGGGCCAGGCTGGCGACTGGACACTGGCCTATTTTATGGTCGGTGAACTCACCGAGGCTTTTCGCGGTATTGAAGCCACCAATGGCGATGCGCCGGACATGCAGCCGCAGAAGCTGTCCGAGGTCATGCCGGCCATGATGAACCCGGCCATCAAGGGTCTGCAGAAGGCTCTTGCCAAGCAAGACAAAAAGGCTTTTGGTGAGGCCTTCGATACGCTGTCTGATTCCTGCACGGCCTGCCACAAAGTAGCTGGTGCACCGTTCCTTGTGATCCAGCGGCCGAAAACCCCTTTACTGGATAATCTGCGTGAGAAACCGGAAGGCTGAGAACCCGCCTACGCGCAGCCGGGGACGACTGCAGGAGCGGGCCATGCCCGCGATGGTAGTTCGGGGCAAATTCTCGCGAGCATGGCCCGCTTCTACAAAAGGACGAGTGGGTAGCCGTTCGGAAAATGAACGGCTGCTGGCATCGCAAGAGATTGCTATTGCAGGCAATAATGCGAACGATTATCATCTTTGACAAGATTATCCTTGGAACACACTCCATGCCGTTTGCGGCGGTGGCGGCTTCAGTGCCCGAGTACACGCTGACTATCGAGGAGCATGTGTTCCACCCCAAGACATTGACGATCCCGGCCGACACCCGGATCAAGTTGACGGTGATCAACAAGGATTCGACGCCGGAAGAGTTCGAGAGCAACGAGTTCAACGTTGAGAAAATCATCATGCCCAAGGGCAAGATTACGGTGTTTGTCGGGCCGCTCAAGGCAGGCAGCTATAAATTTTTCGGCGAGTTCCATATGGATACCGCCCAAGGCACGCTGATTGCGGAGTAATTTATGTGGGGCATTGCACTGCTGGTATTTCGTGAAGTTCTGGAAGCAGCGCTGATTGTCACTATTGTCGCTGCGGCGACGCGTGGCGTGCCGCGCCGGGCGCTGTTTATCGGCGGTGGCATCGCGATGGGAGTGATCGGTGCGGTTCTGGTGGCGGCTTTTGCCGGCGTTATTGCCGAGGCCGCGAGCGGCTTCGGTCAGGAAATATTCAATGCCAGCGTGCTGCTGGCCGCGGTGGTGATGATCGGCTGGCACGTTATCTGGATGTCCAGCCACGGCCGCGAGTTGGCTCAGGATATGCAGGCCGTCGGATCTTCAGTGAAAACCGGAGCAAGCTCATTGGGCTTGCTGCTTGCTGTGGTGGCCTTGGCGGTGTTGCGCGAAGGCTCGGAAATTGTATTGTTCCTCTACGGTATGGTTGCCGGGGGCGCCGGTGATGGCTTGGTTCTTGGAATCAGTGTTGGTTTGGTCGGTGGCGTTGCGGTTGGTTTCGCGCTGTACTTCGGGCTGCTGCGAATTCCACTCAAATACTTCTTCACGGCCACCAACTGGATGCTTGTGTTGTTGGCATCGGGCCTTGCATCCACCGCTGCCCGCTTCCTCGTACAAGGTGGTTTCCTGCCGGCCTTGGGTAACCACATATGGGACAGCTCGTGGCTGCTTTCCAACGCTTCGGTACCCGGCCAGACTTTGCACATCCTGATTGGCTACGATGCCATTCCCAGCGGCATACAGCTGATGTTTTACGGCGTTACGCTAATCACTCTGGTGGCAGGTATGCGCTGGATGTCTCACCGGCAGGTTCGGCCGAATTCGGCCAAAGCTACGGAAGTGGCCGCGGGCGAGGTGGCCGCGGTGCGCTGATCCATGGACGATGCGCCCGTACGTGCCGACGTGTGGCTCTGGGCTGCACGTTTTTTCAAGACGCGGCGCTTGTGTCGTGAGGCTATCGATGGCGGCCAGGTTGATCTGAACGGTTACGCCTGCAAGCCGGGCAAGTCCGTCAAGCCCGGCGACGAACTGGTTATTACGCGCCAACAGGAGCGATTTCAGATCGAAGTGCTGGCTTTGGCGGATCGACGTGGCTCGGCGCCCGTGGCGCAGTCGCTGTACCGTGAACACGAACAAAGTATCGCTGCACGCATGCAGGCACGCGAGCTGAATCGTCTTGCCGGCCCCGCCGGCCCCTCCAAACGGCCAAATAAACGGGCGCGCCGTGAGCTGGTAAAGCTCAAAAAGGGCTGAAACCCGTTATACTGCCGTTTGAAGCGAGGCCTGCCAGAGCCTCCGAGTGATCTTTTCCGGCATAGTCAGGGGCAGCAGGACAAAGCAATGGCTTCTTTCAATTTCTTCAAGCGCTTGCTCGGGGACACGGAGCGACGTGAACGTGCGCGCGTCCTCGCGCGCAGCGGAGCCCGCATGCTGGTGGTCGATGATTCGCCAACCATTCGCGCAGTGTTGGCCAAGATGCTGATCCAGGATGGCTACACGGTACTCAAGGCCGCCGATGGCGAGAGTGCACTGGAAATAGCTCGGCAGGAACAGCCCGAGCTGATTTTCCTTGATATCGTTTTGCCTGGCATGAATGGTTTTGCGGTTTTGCGTGCGCTGCGTCGCGATGACAGAACGCGTGCTATTCCAATCGTCATGATCAGCGGCAATCTACAGGCGACCGAACAGTTTTACGTGCAGCGCTTCGGTGCTGACGATTTCATGAAGAAACCTTTCGGGCGTGCCGAGGTGTTCAGCCGAATCCAAAACCTGGTCATGTCAGGCCGCCTGCCAAGGCGTGAGGATACGAGCTTGGACAATACCCCTGTCGTCGAGCTCGAGGATATGGCCCACATCCCGGATGTTGCCCTCCCAGACGAAGACCTTGATGAGAATCGCCTCGCACCGGTTTCCGGGTCAACCATCAACCCGGATGACGTACAAGCCGGCCAGACTGAAAGCAAGACAGGCTTCGGGCACGACGTGGCTCCGGAGCTCAACGCGCATGCTGACCCAGGGGAACACAATGGGCATGCGGGGCATTTGGAACGCAGCCATCAGCGAGACGTTGCGGTGGAAAATGTGAGTGATGTTCAGCAAGTTCGCGAGGTAGCCCCTCGACCGGAAGCAGACGATGTGACCGGAACCGAGCAGCCCGATCGCTGACCCGTTCGGGCATTGCCACCCGTTCCCGTGTAGGATCGTGGCTTTCGTGATTCGCAGGGGAGTTCCGGTCCATGGGTGAAAACGCGCAGGCCCTCATTCAATCTGATCCCGCCGTGTTGGGCGTACTGTTGGGTGTGTTGGCGCTGGTGTTCTGGACCAGCAGCCACAAGCATCCGGGGCTGCAGCGATTCTACCGCTACGTACCGGCCTTGTTGCTGTGCTATTTCATTCCTGGCCTGCTCAATACCCTGGGCATCATCAGTAATGAGGGCTCGAATCTTTATCCGATGGCGCGCGACTACCTGTTGCCCGCATCCTTGATTTTGCTGACCCTGTCCAGCGATTTGGGCGGTATTGTGCGTCTGGGTCCCAAAGCTATCATCATGTTTCTGGTGGGGACCGCCAGCGTGATAATCGGTGGTCCGATCGCCCTGTGGCTCATGGGCATATTCGATCCTTCTGTAGTCAGTCAGAACACCGGTCCGGACGCAATCTGGCGTGGCATGACTACCGTGGCCGGAAGCTGGATCGGCGGTGGTGCCAATCAGGCCGCGATGAAGGAGGTTTTCGAAGTCGGGCCGGATACCTTCGCCAAATTCATTGCTGTTGATGTGCTCGTGGCCAACCTGTGGCTGGCGGTACTGCTCTGGATGGCTGGCCGCGCTAAACAGATTGATGCCTGGACGGGTGCCGATACCAGCGCATTGGACAGCTTGCGCGAGCGAATCGAGAGCTTCCATGCCGAGCATCGGCGTGTGGCCAGCATGACCGAGCTGATGTTGATTATAGCGATCGGCTTTGGATTGACTGGCCTGGCGCATGCCATGGCGGGCGTCATTGCTCCATGGATTCAGGACAACGCGCCGGGTCTGGCGCGTTTCAGCCTGACGTCACATTTTTTCTGGGTGGTGGTGCTGGCGACCACGTTTGGTCTATTGCTCTCCTTTACACGTGCTCGGAATCTGGAAGGAGCAGGCGCATCCAAAATCGGCACGGTGTGTTTGTATGTGCTGGTAGCGGCCATCGGCATGCAAATGGACCTGCGCTCGGTATTTTCTGATCCCGGGCTGTTCGCGCTCGGCGGCATCTGGATACTCATCCACGGCATCTCCATGCTGCTGGTGGCATGGATGATCCGTGCGCCGGTGTTCTACATGGCAGTGGGCTCGCAAGCCAATATCGGCGGTGCGGCCTCGGCCCCGGTGGTGGCATCGGCCTTTCATCCAACCCTGGCGCCAGTGGGTGTACTGCTCGCTGTTCTCGGCTACTCGTTGGGCACCTATGGAGCTTGGGTGTGTGGTCAGCTGCTGCGCATGGTGGCTGGTGGCTGAGAAGCCTGTGAATACTGTTGTGTTGGCGTCCGCCGGCCAACATGGCGCGCAGCATCAACTGGTGGGTGCTGTATGTCGCGCTGCCGGCAATCGTACTGGAGCTGATTCCGCGCATCCATTTCAATCCCGAGCTGTGGTTCCCGATTGCCGGAACCTGGGTATTGTTCTTCGGCTCGTGGCTCCTGTTTGCATTGCTGGGCCGAATGTTTGGCTGGTCGCGAGGGCGCATCGGCGCCTTGACGCTGGTCTGCGGTCTGGGCAACACCACCTTCATGGGCTATCCGCTGATCGAAGCGCTGCACGGACGCGAGGGCCTCAAGATCGCCGTGGTCGCCGACCAACTTGGCAGCTTTCCTATTCTGGCCTCGCTGGCGGTCGTGGTGGCGTCCGTGTATGCAGGTCGTACACCCGACGCGCGCAAAATCGTCAAGCGCGTACTCACCTTCCCGGCATTTCTGGCCCTGCTTGTTGGTCTGCTGGTCAACGTGCTTGGTGGTTGGCCGCAAGCCATTCATGACACGCTCGAGCCTATCGGTGCCACCCTCACGCCGCTGGCCCTGTTCTCCGTAGGTCTGCAGTTGGAGTTGGGTGCCGTGCGTCGTCACCTTGGCCCGATAGCTGCCGGTTTGGGCTGGAAGTTGTTGTTGGCGCCGTTGCTGGTCTGGCTGCTTGGTCTGGCTGCCGGCATCAGCGGCCTGATTCTTGTTGTCGGGGTCTTGCAGACGGCCATGGCGCCGATGGTGTCGGCAGCGATCCTGGCTGACGAATATGATCTGGAGCCGGAGCTGGCCAACAGCGTATTGGGAGTAGGTATCCTGATTTCGCTGGTCACCATACCGCTTGCGGATCTGCTACTGAGTTGATGACTGCCATGCCCCCAGAGCTGGAAAACCTGCGCGCGAGCCTGCGCGCGTTTCGCATCGATGCACACGACCCTGCGTTGGTCGATGCGTTTGTGAAACTGGCCGACGAAGGCAGATCTGCGTTTGAACGTAGTCGCCTGCTGGGGCACTTCACCGGCTCAAGCTGGCTGGTCAGTCGTGATGGGCGCTATGCGCTGTTGATGCACCATCGCAAGCTGGACCGCTGGTTGCAGCCTGGTGGCCACGCTGACGGCGACATGGATCTGGCGCGCGTGGCGCTGCGTGAGGCCTGCGAAGAAACCGGTGTGCCCGGCTTGCAGGTGGAAGGCAATATATTTGATCTCGACCGGCACCGGATTCCGGCGCGAGGCACGGAGCCTGAGCACTGGCACTACGACGTCCGCTATGTCGTCCGCGCCTGCGAGACAGATCACTACGAGGCCAACGATGAATCACACGCTTTGGCGTGGCGCGATATTGCACAGATTGCTGTCGATCCGAGTCTGGATCCATCCTTGCAGCGGATGGCACGTCGCTGGTTGACGGGTCATCAGGTTCTTGAAAGCCCAACGGATTGATGTACGAACAACCCATGGCCGCGCCATAAACGTCGCGATGAGTCGCCTGCACGCAGACTCCTATAGGGCTCCGATCATGCGACCGTGGGCCTGCGTGCAGGCGATCTCATTGCAGGAGCGGGCCATGCCCGAGATGGGGATTCGAGTAGGTGTCTCGCGGGCACGGCCCGCTCCTGCAACTAAATATTGTCTTGATCAGGCTCTGTCAGCTTGCACCATGTTTGCTGTGACAGCTGCACGTTGCCAGGCCCGCAAGCCCATGATGGCCAGCGCAATGAACACGATGTACAGGGCTGACGTGATCATGAGCTCTTTGTAGATGTAAATACCGATGTAGATCAGATCGACGGCGATCCACAGCCACCAGGCGGCGACGTGACGTCGGGCCTGCCAGAATTGTGCGACCAGGCTGAAGGCCGCCAGCGCAGCATCCAGCCAGGGCAGGGCGGCATCGGTGCCGTAGCGCATCGCGGCGCCCAGGGCAATGGCGCCAGCAGCGCCAATGGCCAGGTGCCTGAACATTGCGCTGCGCGCGAGCGACGCGATTTCGACACGCCCATCGCCACCCATGTGCTGCAACCAGCGTATCCAGCCATAGATGATGAATGCCGCAAACGCGCCCTGCAGCAGGGCATCGGAATACAACTTGGCATCGATGAAGACCCAGCTGTAAACCACAACCGAGGCCAGGCCGACCGGCCAACACAAGATATGGCGCCGAGTGGTCAGCCACACGCCCAAAAGGCTCAGGACGGCGCCGGCAAGCTCATACCAATGCATACTCAGAAGTCCCAACTCACGGACAGTCGTGCCTCGCGCGGTGCCCCCGGAAACAGATAATGATCGCCGTAGGCGCTGCCGGTGTCGCGCCAGTAAAAACGGTTGAACAGATTGCTTAGCATCAGGTGCCAGACCATCTCATGACCACGCAACTTTGACTGGTATCGCAAGCCGGCGTCAAACAGCGTGTACGCGGGTGTTTTCGTCGCGTGATCGGCGGTGGCGGTGTTGGCCGATGAATAGCGCATTCCGGCCAGCAAGTTCAGACCGGGCAGAGCCGGCAAATGATAATCACCCAGCATGGCGAGCCGGAATTCCGGGACGTTAACTGTCTGGTGGCCTTCATAAGATGGCGTGCCGGTATCCTGTGTGCGGGCGCGAATCCAGGCACTGCTGGCATCCAGGCGCAGGTTTTGTGTCACCCGACCGTGCGCGCCCAGTTCGATGCCACTTTGCACTGCCTGACCTCGCTGCACGAAGGTGTAGCCCGCCTCCGTGTCGTCGGGTTGTGCGAACTGGTATGGCCGGTGCATGCGGAACAGTGCCATCGAAAGGTCCAGGCTGTCTCTTGCGCGTAGTTTGACGCCTGTTTCTAACTGGCGGGAAAGTACGGGTGGCAGAATATGGCCATCATTGCTGGTCCAGAACGGGGCCTCCTGGCCCAGTGACAGGCTCTCGCTGTAACTGAGATAGGTTGTCACCGCCGGTGTGGGCAACCATAAAAGGGCCGCCTGAGGCAGGCTGTGGCTGAGGCGCGTCTGGCGCTCGGATACGCCCTGCTTGTCGTAGGCGTGTTCGTTCACGCGCACGAAGCGGGTCCCGGCCAGCACTTGCCAGTGATCGCCGAAGCGTATGCGGTCCTGGGCCAGCAGCGAGCGTTGCCAGTTGGTCAGCCGACGTGCCAGGGGGCCGGGCTGTAACGGCGAGGGTGAAAAAACAGGTGGTTCGCGCTGATCGATATTTCCGCTACCGACATATTCGTTGACGTCCGGACGCTGATTGACCGTTCGGCGCCGGGCATCCAGACCCACGCTCAGGGTGTGATGTACCGATCCTGCGTAGATCTCGCCATTCAGAATGGCTCGACCTTCACTGTTGCGGCGTGTGTCGTCCGGATTGCGATAATCATAGATATCGTACTGGCCGTCGGGTGCGAAGAAATTGCCGGGATTGTCTCCGTCGGCGCAAGCCTCGATATAGAAACAACCATAAGCAAAGGCCACGTTGTCGTTGATGACGCTGCGGCTGTTGCCGGCCGCCACGCGAAGCTTCCAGTCGTTGGAAAGCTGCCAGGTAAAGCGCGCTGTGGTGTTGGCAGAGCGGATGCCCACCGGCTTTTGCCACGGTTGGTAGCCGAGCATCCACGTATTGTGCGGCTGCTTCGGTAGTTCCGTGCCCCCCAATAGCTGGTAGCCGGA
>CAJDWN010000058.1_pt1 | contig 15954 bp, 16 predicted proteins | sample 7391581 | NCBI WGS metagenome assembly CAJDWN01 (sample SAMEA7055736, study PRJEB34461) | soil metagenome | biome: terrestrial ecosystem; feature: Peninsula; material: soil | place: Antarctica | collected 2016 | reverse complement strand
AAGCTCAGCTTGCCCAGCCCCAGTTCCTCGAAGCGCGCCTGGTTGTAGCTTTCGTAAAAGAAGCCGCGTTCATCACCGAAGATTTTGGGTTCGAGTACGCACACGCCGGGCAAGTCGGTGTCGATGCGTCTCATCGAGGGACTCCGTGACGTGCGATGTCCCGCAGGTAGCGGCCGTAGCCGTTTTTGCCCAGCGGTTCGGCTAGTCGCAGAAGTTGCTCGGCGTCGATCCAGCCGTTGAGGAAGGCAATTTCCTCGGGGCAGCAGACTTTGAGGCCCTGGCGTTTCTCGATGGTCTCGATGAAGTTGGCAGCCTCGTTGAGGCTGTCGTGGGTGCCGGTATCGAGCCAGGCGTGACCGCGACCAAGCTGCTCCAGCATCAGCGAGCTGTCGTCCAGATAGCAGCGGTTGAGGTCGGTGATTTCCAGCTCGCCACGTGGCGAAGGTCTGAGGTCAGTGGCGAAGTCGCATACGCGCGTGTCGTAGAAGTACAGTCCTGTTACGGCGTAATTGGATTTTGGCTGCGTTGGCTTTTCTTCCAGGCCGATCACGCGTCCGCTGGCATCGAATTCAGCCACGCCATAGCGCTGCGGGTCATGCACGCGGTAACCGAATACGGTGGCACCATGCTCGCGGCTGGCCGCGCGCTTGAGACGTTCGGTCAGGCCCACGCCGTAGAAGATGTTGTCACCCAGTACCAGCGCCGAGGGCTGGTTGTCGATGAAGTCGCGGCCGATCAGAAAGGCCTGCGCCAAGCCGTCTGGTGACGGTTGCACGGCGTACTGGATGTTGAGACCCCATTGCGAGCCGTCCTCCAACAGGTGTTGGAACAGGGGCTGCTCGTGCGGGGTGTTGATGATCAGGATGTCGCGGATACCGGCCAGCATCAGCACAGCCAGCGGGTAGTAGATCATCGGTTTGTCGTACACCGGCAGCAATTGTTTGCTGATCGCGCGCGTGATCGGATACAAGCGCGTGCCGGAGCCGCCGGCCAGAATGATGCCCTTGCTGGTAGTCAATGCGATCTCCCTGATGATCTGTAGGATGCTGCTGACGAAGGAAGCGCATCGCGGCCGGATGCATGCATGATGCGCTTCGCTCTATTGTAGGATGCTGCTGGCCATAGCGAAGCGCACCGTAGCCGCGTACTCAAAATGATGCGCTTCGCTATGCCCAGCAGCATCCTGCGTGTAGCGCCCCGGATCGTCCAACGCATCGCGGCAAAGTTCAGACTCCCTCCCCCGCACGCGGGGGAGGGTTGGAGTGGGGGCGCCATGTTGGGTTTTGCGGTGTATCTGAGCAACCCCCTCTCGGTCTCCTCTGCGAGCAAGGGGAGAGGAAATCCGGCATGGCTCGGAATTGCCGCGACTCCGGGTCCCGAAGCTATTCTCCCAAGCGCTGCATCCGATAGCTGCCGTCAAGTACGCGCTCGACCCAGGACTGGTTATCCAGATACCAGTCCACCGTGCGCGCTATGCCGGTGGTGAAGTTTTCGGCCGGGGTCCAGCCCAGCTCCTTTTCGATTTTGCTGGCGTCGATGGCGTAGCGGCGGTCGTGGCCGGGGCGGTCTTTGACGAAGGTGATCAGGGACTTGCGCGGCTTGCCATTCTCGGCCGGGCGACGCTCATCGAGCAGAGCGCAGATGGTTTTCACCACATTGATGTTTTCATGTTCGGCATTGCCGCCGATGTTGTAGGTTTCGCCGGGGCGGCCGGCTTCGAGCGTGCGCTGGATGGCGGTGCAGTGGTCTTCCACGTACAGCCAGTCGCGGATATTGCGACCGTCGCCGTAGATTGGCAGCGGTTCGCCGGCCAGTGCTTTCTGGATGATCAGCGGGATGAGTTTTTCCGGAAACTGATAGGGGCCATAGTTGTTGGAGCAGTTGGTGGTGAGTACCGGCAGGCCCCAGGTGTGATGGAATGCGCGCACGAGATGATCGGACGCAGCCTTGGACGCCGAATAGGGCGAGTTGGGCGCGAACGCGGTGGCCTCTGTGAATTTGCCTTCGTCGCCCAGCGAACCGTAGACCTCATCGGTGGATACTTGCAGGAAACGGAAGTCTTCGCGCTGCGGGGCCTCCAGTTCGCGCCAGAAATCGCGCACGTTTTCCAGTAGCGCCAGGGTACCGACCACGTTGGTTTCGATGAATTCGGCTGGGCCATCGATGGAACGGTCAACATGTGACTCGGCTGCAAAATTGACGATGCTGTTCACCAATGTCGCCGTGCACGAAATGGTGGCGCATGTTGTCGTCAAGGTCGGCCAGGGTGTCGGGGTTGCCGGCGTAGGTCAGCTTGTCCAGATTGATGACACGATCGCCGGCGGCGATGCGCTGGTGCACGAAGTTGCCACCGATGAAACCGGCACCGCCAGTAACCAGAACGGTCTTGATATCCAAAGCGTGTTTCCATGGGCTGTGAAAGTAGCCATGGTAGCCGAACTGAGCGACGGAACCGGCATGGCGAGATAGTGCGTGGTTGCCGGATCCGTCGCTACGCTCCTTGATCCGGCCTACTGGGTCGTCGTGTCCGTCTCGACTTTTGGCATTTTGTTGCGCAGGCGCAGGTTGGCGAGGCTGGCCAGTTGTTGGACTCCCTGTTGGCCGGGCTGCCAGTTGCTGGCACGCAGTTGTGGATGCAGAACTTGTTGCAGGGCAAACCAGGCATCGTCGTGGATGCCGGCATGATCGAGGATTTCTGAACCCAGTATCCAGGCCGGCAGGTCTCGGGATGCCGTCGCTTGCGGATGCCCGGGACTGATCAGAAGGTAAGGCACGGATTGCTCTGGTGCCAATTTACCGTTCTTGAAGCCTCGGGCAAACGCCTCTTCCAGACCGGGCAGGTGGTCGCCGTAAAAGACCAGCAGCGCGGGCCGGTCACGTTTGGCCAGGGCGTCGGCCAAGCGGCCCAGCTCACGGTCCGCATCGCGCTGATGCAGCAGATAGTCTCGCAGTATGCGTGCGCCGACAGCATCGACACCTGTGGGAACGGGGATGGCGTCGCGCTCGGCGGTGCGGCTTTCGTCAATCGGGCTGTTGCGGTAGGGACCGTGGTTCTCAATGCTGATGGCAAAGATGAACTGCGGTGGCCCCGAGGGCTTCAGCGTGTCCAGGATTACATTGGTGAGGTCGTGGTCAGAAATGTAGTACCCGTGTCGCCTGGCGTGGCGGAACTCCGGGCTTGCCTTGTCAATGAACCGATCAAAACCCATGCGCCGGAAAACGCTGCGACGGTCCCAGAAGCCGCCCTGGTTGGGGTGAATGGCCAGGGTGTGGTAACCGGCTGATTCAAGCGAGCGCGCCAGGCCCGGAATGTGGGATTCCTTGAGGCCCAGATAGGGATAGTTGAGTTGTGGGAAGAACTGCAGCGGTAGCCCGGTGAGAATCTCGAATTCCGTGCGGATGGTGCCGCCGCCAAAAGTGGGCACGCGCATGTCGCCGTGCTGGCCCATCTTCTGCAGGCGGCGCAGGTTGGGCACCCAATCTGCGCTGTGGTAGCCGTTCATGATGGCTGGGTCGAAATATGACTCGCTTTGCAGAACGACAATATCCGGTAGTTCTTGCGGGCGGGATTTCTGCATCAGGTCGGCGACGGCTTGGTGGTACGCGGCAAACAGCTTTTGCCCAGGTGCCGGGTCGGCGACCATGGCTGCCTCGCTGGGCGCGTAGATACCGCTCAGCATCAGGTTGCTGATCATTCCGACGCGCTTGCTAGAGGTCGCCGCCGATTCCCACGGCCGGAAGTCGAGTTCTGCTCCGGCATACACCGTTTGCCAGGCTGTCATGCCACCGGCAAGACTGAGCAGCAGCGCCAGGCTGATGCCGGCCAAGGACAGGCGCGCGCGATTGCGTGGGCGCAGCAGCGGGGGCTCCCAGGCCGCCAATGCCAGGGTTACCAGCAGTATCGACAACAGCACGAATACCAGGCCCTGATCCCATGGCAGATAACGGATGAACAGGCTGCTATCGCCACTGATCTGACCGACGAGCATGAAGTCCTGGCGGGTCAGCGGATTGGCTAGTGCGGCCATTTTCAGTGCGTTGACACTGTACAGGAGGGCCAGACCAAGCGTGCTTAACCAGAATGATGTAGCCAGTTTTCGGGTCACTCCGAGCAGGGCAAGCATGAACAACATGGCCGGCAGGGCATTGCTCCATGGTGCCAAGCTACCGTCAAACAATGCTTCAACGCCCACGTTGGGATGGTCATCCAGGTGGTTGCACAAGACCATCAGTGCCAGTAACGCGAGCAGCACTAATAGCCCCTTGACGGGGATGTACCAGTGCGGCGATTGGTTCTGTTCTTGACTCATCAGGGGTTGGCAGGTCTTTGGTTGATCGCTGCACAGGCGCCAACTGTTCATCCAGTTGGCAAGAGTCGCCACGCCGGCGTACGTGGCGAGGCAGTGTAACGCAGGGTGACGGCAGACAGAATGATCCGGTCGTTCATCCTCGAGTTCTGTCATCCCGGCCTGCGCCGGGATGACGATGCTTGTTACGCTATTTCCCGATCCCGGCACGCAAGCTTCCCGGGCGTCGGCCCCGTCACCCTTGTCCGGCTCAGCCTTCGATATAGCTCTGCAGGTGCTCGATTTCCTGGTTTTGCTCGTCGAGCAGGGCCTTGACCAGGTCGCCGATGGAGACCAGACCGATGAGGCGGTTGTTCTCGACCACTGGCAGATGACGCATGCGTTTGCGCGTGCACAGGTCCATGCATTCGGCCACGGTGGTATCGGGGCTGACTGTAACCACCGGTGCCGTCATGATTTCGGAAACTGGCGTATCGACTGAGTGGCGATTCTTGAGAATGACCTTGCGCGCGTAGTCGCGTTCGGACATCAATCCGGCGAGTGTTTCGCCATCCATGATGACCAAGGCGCCGATGCCGTGTTCGGCCATGCGCTGCAGCGCGTCCAGTACTGTTTCGGCGGGGCTGGCCGTGATGACCTCGACGCCTTTGCTTTCGAGCAGATGTCTGACCTGATACATGCGAATCCTCCGGTTGGCAGAAAACGATGTGCTGTAGGGAATCTCTGAAAAAATATGGTCGACAGCTCATCAGAGGCTCCCTTGGAGTGTAGCCGGTTGCCGATGCTGTTTACAGTCCGCGTGGCAGAGCCATGAATGCAGGACCGGGCCATGCCCGCGATGGGGGTCGGGGTACATTTCTCGCGGGCATGGCCCGCTCCTGCAAAAGCACGCCTGTACGGGTGGATCAGCGGGTTTTTTGATGGGGGATGTGTTTTTCGCTTATCAGATACAGGGGCCGTTGTTTGGTTTCGGCATAGATGCGACCCAGATATTCGCCAATGACACCCAGAGCCAACAATTGCACGCCACCCAGAAACAGAATGACGATCATCAAAGAGGGATATCCGCGTACGGGGTCGCCCCAGATCAGCGCTTTGAGCAGCACCCAACTGCCGAAGCCGAACGCAACCAGTGAGGTGAGCAGCCCGGCCCAGGTAGCGATGCGCAGAGGCAGGGTAGAGAACGAGGTGACGCCCTCCACGGCCAGGTTCCATAGCCGCCAGTAGTTCCATTTGCTGCGGCCGCTATGGCGTGGGTCGCGCTGGTAAGTGATGCCGGTTTGCGAGAAGCCGATCCACGCGAACAGGCCTTTCATGAAGCGCTGGCGTTCGGGCAGTTGCCGCAGGGCGTCCAGCGCGCGACGCGAGAGAAGCCGAAAGTCACCGGTGTCACTTGGAATGGGCGTATCCGACACCCGGCTCATCATGCGGTAAAAGCCGGCGGCGGTGAATCGTTTGAAGCGGGTTTCACCGGCGCGCGAGCTGCGCACGGCATAAACCACGTCGTGGCCTTCGCGCCAGTGTGCGATCAGGTCCGGGATCAGCTCGGGCGGGTCTTGCAGGTCGGCATCGATTACCACCACCGCATCGGCGCGGTCGCTGACGTGGTCCAGGCCGGCGCTCAAAGCCGCTTCCTTGCCGAAGTTGCGTGACAGACGCAGGCCGCCGGTACGTGGGTCGGCTTGCGCGAATGACTGGATGATTGCCCAGGTTTCATCGCTGCTGCCGTCATCCACGTATAAAACTTCGCAGGCCAGATCGAGCGTCTGCACCACCTTCACCAGCCGCTGCTGGAAGCTGGCCAGCACCGCAGCCTCGTTATAGGCCGGCACGACGATGGTGAGCAGTTTGTCGGTGTCCGAGCTCATGGTTTGCCAGTACGTGGACGGGATGGGTGTAATGACGTCACATAGGAAGTGCCGCCGAGTTGTTGCATTTGTTGCTCGATCCATTGTGCACGGCCCCCGACGTAACTTGATGGTCGATTGGCGTGCAGGCGCCTGGGGCTGGGCAGCACGGCCGCGAGCAGGGCCGCCTGGTGGGCATCAAGCCGGCTGGCCGGTACGCCGAAGTAGCGCTGGCTGGCCGCGCCGACGCCATAGATGCCGTCGCCCAACTCGGCAATATTGACATATACCTCGAGGATACGCTGTTTGGGCCAGGTGACCTCGATCAGTACCGTGAACCAGGCTTCCAGGCCCTTGCGCACGAAGCTGCGGCCACCCCACAAGAACAGGTTCTTGGCGGTCTGTTGACTTATGGTGCTGGCACCGCGCATGCGCTTGCCCTGATCGGCATCCTGGATAGCGTCCTGGATGGCGGGCACATCAAAGCCGTGGTGAAACGGAAACTTCTGATCTTCTGATGCGACCATCGCCAGTGGTACGTTTTTACTGATGTCCGACCAGGGCAGCCAGTGATAATGCAGGGCAAAATTGGGTTCATGGTGCACCTGCGCGCTGATGCGGCGCTCAAGCATGAACGCGCTGGTAGGCGGCGGTACGAAGCGAAACAGCAACACGGGCAACCAGCTCAGTAGCACAAAGGCCACGATCAGCCACAACGAGGCCCGTAGCAGACGTGATTTGAGGCTGCGTTTGCGCCCGGCGCCTGTCTTGCGTCGTTTTGCCATTTTCCCCAGCCCGACTCAGGCCGGGCGCGTGTTGGCTAGCCACACGTCAGCCGGTTGCGGGTGGTGGTACAGGAATCCTTGGCCGAACTCGCAGCCCAGGCGTTCAAGTATGACCTTCTGCTGTCTGGTTTCGATGCCTTCGGCAATGACCTGTATGTTCTGGGAATCGGCCAGCGTTTTGATGGCGCGCACCACCGGCGTACTTCCGGCTTCATGATCCTGCAGGTTGGACACGAACGAGCGGTCGATTTTCAGGGAGTTGAGCGGGAACTGGTGCAGGTAACTGAGCGAGGAGTAGCCGGTACCAAAATCATCAAGCGAGATACCAACGCCTTGCTCTCGCAGATTGTGCAGGGTCTCCCTGACCAGGTGTGGGTTTTCGAGCAGCACATGCTCGGTGATTTCAATTCGGATCTGCTCTGGAGCCACGCCGTGGCGTTTCAGCAGCGCCAGGATACGATTCTCGAGTTTGGCCGAGCGGAAATGTCGAGCAGACAGATTGATGGCGACGAAGCGCCCGTCTTTGGCCAGCTCCGGCGTGATGTCCAGTACCAGGTCGAACATGATCCAGTCGATCTGTTCGTCCGATCCACTGTCTTCGGCCACGTGCAAGAACTCTTCCGGCGCCAGGGTGCCTCGGCTTGGGTGGTTCCAGCGCAAGAGTGCCTCGTAGCCGATCGTCTCGGCGTTGGACAGACGCACAATGGGCTGAAAGTAGGGTTCAAACTCCTCGCGTGTCATGGCGCGGCGCAGGTCGTTTTCGACTTCCTGAAGATCCGTGGCCTGCTTGCGCATCTGCTCATCAAACAGCGCGTAGCGCTGGCGGCCCTCGGCCTTTGCGCGGTACATCGCCGTGTCGGCATCGCGCAACAGTTCCTCGGCGCGGCGATAGTGTGGTGCGGCCATGGCGATGCCGATTGACGAGGTGGTGTACAGCTCCTTGATGCCCAGCCGGAATGGCCTGTTCAATGCTTCGATGATGCGATTGGCGACCTGGCAGGCTTCCTCGGTGTTGTGAACATGCTCCAGCAGTACACCGAACTCGTCGCCGCCCAGACGTGCTACCACATCATGGCCTTTGAGGCAGGTTCGGATGCGCCCGCCGGCCTGGAACAAAAGATCGTCTCCGACCATGTGGCCAACCGAATCGTTGATGACCTTGAACCGATCCATGTCCAGAAACAGCACAGCAAACTTCTGTGCAGGGTTGTCGGCATACACTCCCAGCGACGTACTCAGGCGGCGTAGCAGCATGCTGCGATTGGGCAGGCCGGTGAGGCTGTCGTGCATGGTCTGATATTTCAGACGTTGTTCTATGCGCTCGCTCTTGAGGATTTGCTGGCGCAGGTGGTGGTTGGCTTCGGCCAGCGCCTGGGTGCGGTTGGTTACCCGCTGCTCCAGATCGGAATTGGCGCGTTTGAGTGACTCGGCACTGCGTTTGCGTTCGAGTGCGTTGCCGATGTGATAAGAAACGAAGGTCAGGAGATCCTGGTCGCGGCGGTCGTAGCGATGTTCCGCCGAGTAGCTCTGCAAGGCCAGGACGCCTACGGTTTCCCCGTCAATAAGCAATGGAACGCCCAGCCAGCAGATCGAGGTGGTGCCGCTGGGTACGATCTTGCCCTCGCGCTGCAGACGCAGCGAGGTATCGCTGTCGGCCAGCAAGGCCTTGCCCGTACGCAGTACATGTTCGGTCAGCCCGCGACCGCGACGGCGGCTGGCACGATGGGGATCAAATTCGTCGACCGAGTAGGGGAATTCAAGGGTCTTGCGGTTGGGGCCGATCAAGGCGACATAAAAATTGCGCGCGTACAGCAATCCTCCGATCACCTCGTGCACGGCGTGGTAGAAGGTTTCCAGACTGCTGCTGCTGCCTGCCAGTTCGGCGATGCGAAACAGCGCTGCCTGCAGGCGTTCGCCGCGCTGTCGCTCCAGGACTTGTTGTTTGAGCACGCGGTTGGCTTTTTCGAGCTCGCGCGTGCGCTCGGCCACGCGTTGGCTCAGGTCAATGTGTGCCTGGTGACGCTCCAGCGTAGTGCGGACATGTTGCGCCACATAGGTGAGCAGCGATTTGTCTTCGTTGTGGTAGCGGGTGTCGTCACGATAACTTTGTACAACCAGCGCGCCAACCGCGTCCTCGCCGCGCATCAACGGTACACCCAGCCAGTCGGCGCAGTCAGGGCCGACTGCCTTGATTGGGCCACTGACCTGTTTGGCCAGCTCGCTGGGTGGGCCCATCAAAGCTTTGGCATCGTGCATCACGTACCACGTTGCCGAGTGCCGATAGTGGTCGACCGGGTAGTCGTGCTGCGGCAGTGGCGGATCGGGGTCAGCGATATCGACGAAGTAGGGGAAGCGTATGGACTGTCCGTCGTGCGCGGCAAATACGATGTAGAAATTGTCGGCGTACATCAGGCTGCCGATCGTATGGTGCATCGCACGCAGCACGGAAGGCATGTCACGGTCGCTGCTGGCCAGCTCGGCAATCGTATACAGCGCACGTTGCAGTCGTTCAGCGCGCTCCAGGCGATGTACCGAGTCGGCAAGACTGCGCATGGACCGTAGCTGGTCGTCTTTGGCGCCGAGCAGGCGTGCCACCAGCCCGATGCGGCGCTCGAACTCGCTCTGGTCCATGCCCTCGGGCAGGTGCACCTTCAGTACTTGGCGCGACTTGCTGCCAAGCGAAAGAAAGAGGGTGTTCGTGCTTTGTGAGGACGTGTCATCGTGTGCGTCGGTATCGACTACGCTGATGCGTGCGCCTGGTGCCAGCACGTGCAGCAGCTTGCGACCGGCAACCACCAGCGCGTTGCGGTCCTGACTTTCCAGGAGTTGGACCAAAGTCATTTCAAAGGCATGATCCAGTGGCAACAAGGATCGCCTCGATACGGTCGCTTCAACAGCTGGATTGGATCGTTCTCTCACGTCCCCTCCGCGCAAGCGGTGATCAAATATGCCATCGGCCTGAACCGTGGAAACGCGCACGGACGCAAAGTAGCGGCCGCGGTCCGATCCCTTATGTGCCCTTGCTGGACAGCCTTGGTTATTCGCCTCGGCATCGTCAGGAAGTCTGGCTCAAAATCGCATTGCCTCGTGCGCATGGCGCCAGCGCAACTGGCGTGGAAGTCAAGATAACAAATGCGAACATGGGACGATTCGGATGCCAATACGTCGATCAGGGCTTGTTCAGCATAGTCCAGTTTGCGCTATGCCCGGTCATCATTCAATCCCTGCGCACCTGAGCGGGCCTCCGCTTGAATCCGGTGTGGGTGTACGGCGAGTGCAGGAATGGTGCATGGCCGGGACGCAGGTCTCAGGAAATCTGGTAGTCGCCACGAGTCACTCCTGCAACTGTCGGGTGCAGAATTTGGACTTTCCAAAAGCTACATATGTCTTTGGATTCAATGTCTTAGGCAGGCTCTGCCGGCTCGCAGGTCCACCTTGTTTTCCAGAGGCCGGAGTTGTGTTTCGGCAGGATTCATCGGGAGATGTTCTGATACTGTTGATTTTTCGTAAAAAAGGGTATGATCGAGACGTACATCTTGTATGACTGGCGCAAGTGGTTTCTCCTGGGAGTAACGGGAACTTCACATTGTCGCGGCAGTCTCAGTAGATATGGGACGAATTGACTGGAATCATATGCGCCGTATTACTGCCATTTTGCTGTTGTTGCTGCTGTTGCCAGGTTTGGCGATGGCCCAGCGGCTGGTGCCAGTTTCGCAGACTGCAGAGCAGCAGCACGCGCAGGCGGTAGCGGGTCAGGATGTCTGGCTGGTGCCAGTGTGGCGCTCGCCGGATGGCCACCTGATGGCCTTGCTCGACCGCAGTCAACTGATTCAGGCGCCGCTACGGATGACACTCGATGAAAATCGTGACGCGAGCCGTGATGTTCTGAGTCTGGAAGGCGATCAGATGTCATCGGCGGGCGTCAGCATGCGTGCCGGTTCACGACTGTACTCAAGCGTTCGCGTAAGTGGTATGTCGCGGCTATCGGGCCGGCGGTCTGCAGTTCGACGTCGGCATGGACTGGTTACAGCACAATCCAGCCAGCGACGGCCTGTTGTTGCTGGTCCCGGATACCGACCATTCCAGCTTGATGGGTATTCCGTCACAGTGGGTCGAATCGCTGAATCGCGTCACGGCCAGTGGCAGCGTTGAATTGGGTGACAATGGAACCCGTCTCAACCTGGGTGCCAGCTTGGGTCGCATACATTTGCTTCCGGGACGCGCCGAAATGCTGAGTCCCGATGGTGTTCGTCTGTACTCGGGTTTTGAGCCCGGGCTCGACCGGATCGACCAGAAAGCGCTCAGTCTGGGTCTGGGCAAAGGCGCAATAAGTGGTGCCCTTGTCGGCCGCGTGATGCAACCTGAGGGAAGCGGCCGGGTGAGGCCTGGGGCAATGCAGCAGTGGAGCGCGATTGACTTGGGTATTACCGTGCGCCTGCCCTGGGAAGGTGAATTGAGTCTGGGTGCACAAAACTTGTGGTCTTCCGGCGACAGGGCCAAGTCCTCCACGCCGGATCGTGATCCGGTGCAAAGCCGCATTCCCTACATTCAGTATCACCAGGCGCTGTAGCCCGGCGTTGTGGTAGCAGCGGGCCATGCCGGCTCCTACAAAAGCTCATCGTTCCAGCCCCTGAATCAGGGGGCGATTTGTGCCGGAGGCGCAAATGGGGGTGTGGTGAAGCATGCCGGGGCCCGCAATCTTGCGTAGTAAAGTCTTTGGGGGTAGCCATGCGCAGCAGGGTTATCGCAGCGGGTCATGCCCGCGAGACTGAGGGGCGAGATCGGTTGAGCCGTTTGCGGTGAGCGGACAACTGCGGGCACCTCGTCCTGCTCACTGCTCCCCGGGAACCCCATCGCGTACATGGTTCGTTCCTACAGTGGGGTGCCTGTCGGGGAAAGCCGGATGCGGATATCACCGCTGAAGGATTGCAGGCTGATGGTGCCCTCGCCCTTTCCGATGCGCGCTGACAGCTCGCTGCCGGGACCATGACTACGGCTTGATGTTGTCTGGCCCAGGTTGCTGTCGATATCGCCGCTGAACGTACTGGCCGTCACCCGCGCTGATGTTGATTCGGGGAGGTGCACACTGACGTCGCCGCTCATGGTTTCGATACTCATTTTGCCCGAACTGGCCATGCTGCCTCGGACATCGAGATCGCCGGACACTGTGCTGGCATTCATGCGCTCGAACGGTCCACCGCCTACGGTGATGTCACCCGACACACTTTCCAGCTTGCCGCGTTGTCCGACCATGGGTGCAATGACGTCGCCACTGACGGTGTTGACGCCAAGACGCGTGGCCTTGCCACTCAGAGTGACGTTGCCGCTGACCGAGTCGATGCTGACCTCGGGGCTGTCCGCCTTGATGTTCACCTGACCGCTGACCGTGTTTATGCTGATCTTGCCCCCCTTGAGGTTGTCCAGTCTGGCATTGGCGCTCACCACGTCTACCGTGATCTGGGTGCCTATGGGCAGAAAGACTTTCAGCGTCGTGGGTTTCATCTTCGAGTCATTACCCCAGTTGAACCAGCCTCCAGAGCCCTTGGCTTCCACCTTGATGTTGAGGTGGTGATTGTCACCCTCGACCATGAGCGGCTTGGCGCCTTCACCCAGGCTGCCGGTGATGCGCACTTCAGGGCGGTCCCACCCGGTAACGGTGACTTCGCCAGAGACGTTGCCTATCGACACGGTGCCGTCAGCGTCCAGAGAGTGACTTAGTTCAATGGGGGTGCCAGCGTACGCCAGCCCGCAGCTGACCAGTAGTGCAAGTACAAAAAATAGTGACTGTCGCATGTTCGATTCCTCGTGGATGGATAATGCCTACATCTGGGCCCATTGTTGGATGCGTTGCTGCTGGCGGTCTGTGCGTGCCAGCAGCTTGTGCAGATACTGGCCATCCGGGTTTTGCACCATGGCCAGAGTCAGTTGTTCTCGTGCCGCGGCCAGCTCAATGGCAGCGGCGCTGAAGCGGGGATCCTGCGGTTGCCAGTTTTTTGCGGTGGTCGATCCGGTTGACCAAGCCGGGTGCGAACGGCTTGTTCTGTTGTCTGCCTCCAGTTGGCCGGCGATGTTGATCCACACATCGCGCTCGGGTTCGCAGTCGCGCCGCAACGCGCGCATCTGGCTCAGGTATTCGAATTCATTCATGATTGTGATCCTTCGCGGGTAAGCGATTGGCGCAGCAATTTTCGAGCGCGGTGCAGTTGTGCTTTGGATGTACCCACCGCCATGTTCAGGTCCCGGGCCACATCCTGATGCCGCCAGCCTTCGATATCGTGCAGAACCAGCACCGCGCGGGCACCCGGCGGCAGTTTGGCGATGGCCGCCTCCAATTCCGCGCGTTCGGCTGGACAGAAAGGCAGCAGGCCGTCGTCGTCGGGGTCAATTTCCGCCAGTTTGCCAAGCGGATCGGACTTGCCTGCCCGCAGCGCCATCAGGGCGCAGTTCACTGCCAAGCGGTATAGCCAGGTGCCAAAGCTACTTTGCTGGCGAAAGTTGCGCAGCTTGTTCCAGGCCTGGATGAAGGCTTCCTGCACGACATCCTCGGCGCGGGCATGGTCATAGCCCACCAGGCGCAGCACCACGCCATGAATGCGTGCGGTATGGCGCCGGTATAACAGCTCGAAACTGTGCGTATCGCCGCTCTGGGCAAGGCGCACCAACTCACTGTCAGCCGGCTCGCGGTCCAGCGCAACGGGCATCGGGGCTTCGATAGTGGCGGAACAGGTATCCATCTTGCCAGTTTGGATGCCGATTGCGGCAAATGGGTTTCCACCTGCCCGCAGGGGGAGAAACCAAAAAGTCTGGCAAAGCCGACTAATCAACCAGTGCCGCAGCTACGCGTTGTTGCTCTTCGCGCAGGCGTTCGGGCAGATGCTTGCCGTAGCTTTCCAGGTACTCGCCGACCGCGGCCAGTTCGTCGCGCCAGCCGCTTCGGTCGACTTCCAGCAGTTGTTCCATGGTGCCCGCGGCCATGCTCAGGCCGTCCAGATTGATCTCACCGGGCGCGGGCAGGGTGCCGATGGGTGTTTCCTGGCCCTTGGCATCGCCTCCGATACGTTTGATCATCCATTCCAGTACGCGCAGGTTGTCACCGAAGCCGGGCCATATGAACTTGCCTTCGTCATTTTTGCGGAACCAGTTGACGTGGAAGATCTTGGGCAGTTTCGCGCCGGGCTTGTCGAAACTTAGCCAATGCGCAAAATAATCACCGTAGTTGTAGCCGCAGAAGGGTTTCATGGCCATCGGGTCGCGGCGAATGCTGGTGCCGGTGTCAGTCGCCGCAGCAGTTGCCTCGGAAGCCATGGACGCCCCCATCAGTACGCCGTGGGCCCAGTCACGGGCCTGCATTACCAGTGGCACCAGCGATTGTCGGCGGCCACCAAAAACGATGGCTGAAATCGGCACCCCTTGTGGCGCCTCGGCTTTCTCCGACCAGCTCGGGCACTGGCTGGCACGCACTGTGAAACGTGAGTTGGGGTGCGCGGCCGGACCGCTGCCGGCCTCATAGTCACGCCCCTGCCAGTCTTTGTCTGGCTTGCCGTGACCGATGCCTTCCCACCAGGGTTGTTTGTCTGCGGTCACCGCAACGTTGGTGAAGATGGTGTCATGTTGCAGCATGGCCAGTGCGTTGGGGTTGGTCTTCTCGCTGGTACCTGGCGCCACGCCGAAGTAGCCGGCTTCCGGGTTGATGGCCCACAGCTGGCCGTCTTTGCCCGGTGTCAGCCAGCCAGCCTTCATCGCGGGCCTGATTGCTGGCAATGCGCAGCGCATGACATTTCTTGCCCAACAGCGCGTTGCCGCCGTAACCCGAACCATAAGACTTGATCGAGAGCTCGGCTGGAAAGTGCATGATCCAGCGGCGCTCGGGGTCCAGTTCGCCTATCGAGTGCAGGCCGTGCACGAAATCGCCTTCTTGCTCGATGCGTGCTTGCGCTGCCGCACCCATGCGCGTCATCAGCGCCATATTGGCAGCCACATAGGGGCTATCGGTGATTTCAACGCCGCAGCGTGAAAGGGGCGAGTCGATCGGTCCCATGCAGTAGGGGATGACGTACATCGTCCGGCCTTTCATGCAGCCGGCGAACAACGCATCAATCTTCTTGTGTGCTTCGGCTGGTGGCATCCAGTGATTGTTGGGACCGGCAGTGTCGCGTTCCGGATGACAGACCAGGGTCAATTTTTCGACGCGCGCCACGTCCTGCGGGTCGGAGCGATGCAGGTAGCAGTCAGGATGCGTGGCCGGGTTGAGCTGGATCAGGTCCCCCGAATCGAGCATCAATTCGATCAATGCCTGGTATTCGGCGTCCGTACCGTCGCACCAGTGGATACGGTCAGGTTGCGTGAGTCGGGCTACGTCGTCGACCCATTGATTGAGAGAGTCCAGCTTGCTCGTCACTACGCACATCCTGCTGTTTGTGGGAGGGTTTGGCCAAAAGGTAGACTGGGGGCGCAATGTTTGCAAGTAGTGGCCATGCGCACTTCGATGCGCGCAGGGTGCTGCTGACGAAGGAAGCGCACCGCGGGGTGAACTTCATGACGGTGCGCTTCGCTACGCTTGGCAGCACCCCATATGTAATCGTCGTACTGCTCCTGACCGATGCGGTCGTGACCGAATACCAGGTTCATCTGCATGAACCCCAGGTAGGCGGCGTAGGCCAGGCGAGCACTATTGATGGCGGCATCTGGCGATTGGCCGATTTGCCGGTAGGCTTCGGTCAATAATGCCAAGTGCTGGCGTGCTGCGTTTTCCACGGCGTCGCGTACGCGCGGGATTTCCATGGCCTTGAGCAGGGCGGTGTGGATGCGATGTGTCTGTACTTCACCGGCCACGCGCTGGAATAGTTGCCGCAAACGTTCGCGTGGATCGGCAATCGCGCCCAGATCAGCCAACACGTCGCGCTCGCCTTGTTGTCGCCAGCGCTCCAGCACCGCATCGAGTAACGCATTGCGGCTGCGGAAGTGCCAATAGAAGCTGCCCTTGGTGACCCCCAAACGCTGCGCCAGAGGTTCGAT
>CAJDWN010000014.1_pt1 | contig 16600 bp, 12 predicted proteins | sample 7391581 | NCBI WGS metagenome assembly CAJDWN01 (sample SAMEA7055736, study PRJEB34461) | soil metagenome | biome: terrestrial ecosystem; feature: Peninsula; material: soil | place: Antarctica | collected 2016 | reverse complement strand
GGCTATCGTTTTGTCGCCGAGGTTACTTGCGAATCGGACTCGGATAGTGAGGCCGCGGGTAGCCCCTCGGTTGAATCGGCCGAGATAGGCATGCCCGCGCCAAGCATGCGTCCGAAGCACGTCCGCTGGCTCGGCGCAGCTGCGGCCGTCGTTTGTCTTGTATTGGCCACGGTCTGGGCGGCCCCACGCTTTTTCGACGGCCAGGTTGCCACGCCGCAAACCGCTTCGAGCCATGCCAGTCGCCTGGCCCTGGCTCCATTGCCCACCGACGGCAAGGTTCCGTCCTGGATATCATTGACCGCGCTCGAGTTGTTCGGACAGCACCTTTCGGCATCGCGACTGCACCTTGTGCGCAGCGATGCATTGGGCCTGACTAGCGACTCGCACGATACCCGCTGGCAACACCAGGCACACGACCTACTTGCTGCTGACTATGCGGTAGGAGGTCGCTGGCGTGCCGGCAACAACGGCTCGCTGCTACTCGACTTGAGCGTGGTTGATCTTGCCGACGGCAGCATCCTGGCCAGCCAGAGGATTGAAGGGAAGCAGGAAAACCTCGATGAAGTCGTCTCCCAGGCGAGCGCGGTAATCGCCGCATCACTACGCCTGGCGCCTTTGGATGTCGCTGAGCACGGGGAAGCTTTGCACGAAGATGATGGGGAAACATTCGGGGCGGCCCTGGCTGCACTCAAGCAGGGGCAGGCCAAAACGGCGGCAACAACCTTGACTGCGCTATACGATCGCCTCGGTCATCCGCTATGGATCGAGCCAGCTCTGATCAAGGCGCAGGTACAGTCCGGTGACCGGGATGCGGCACTTGCCGTGCTCGACACGCGATTGAACAGCAAGAACGCCCTGCCCCTGGGCGAGCGCCTGCGCCTGCAAGCCGAGGCGGCTACATTGCGCTATCAGCCCGCAACTGCAGCCGCCGCCTTGCGCGCGCTACTAGATCTGTATCCGGGTGATGTGGACAACGGAATTCGCCTTGTGCAAAGTGAAATCGATGCGTTGCAAGGCACGTCGGCACGCAGATCACTCGCTCAGCTGGCCACTTTGCCGGCCGCGCGCAATGATCCCCGGCTGACCCTATTGCGCGCGCAGCTTGCCCGTCTTGACAACAACTTTGCACTGGCTGAACACGAAGCCGCGACGGTTCTTGAGACGGCGCAGAGTTACAAGCTGCCGGAGTTGGTCGTTTCTGCAGCCATGGCGCAAGCCGATGCTTTGCGCGCGCAAGGCGAGCTTGATGATGCTGCGCGATTGCTGGCTGACATCGACAGAGACTGGTCAGCCCGTGTCGATGCGCAGACCCTGCTCGACATGCGCATTCGACGTATGGGGCTGCTGCGCGATCAAGGTCATATTGCAGAAGCGCAACAGGTTCTCGCCCAAATGAAGAGCCGTTCTTTGACACCCCTGTCACAAGCACGCGTCGGTATCGAAGCGGCGCTGCTGAGCACTTCTTCACAGCACCCGGATGATGCCAGTATCCACTTGCAGCAAATCAAGCCCATCGTTGATCACCTGGACAACCCGGACCTTTCGATTGCATGGCTTGATGCCACGGCAACCACGGCCATTGCTCTCAACGACCCGGACACGGCCCAACAATCCTATGTGAAAGCTTTTGCCCTGGCCAGCAGTCACGGACGAGCGAACCGCTATGTCGCATTGCAGGTCAATGCGGGTCTGGCCATGATGCGGCAGAAGCGCTACGCCGAAGCCGACATGCTATGGCAGCAGGCACTGGCAGTGTTCGAGTCACTCGGGGATCGGCGCGGACAGGCCACATGCCTGGGCAACCTCGCCGCATCAGCATCAACCCAGGGCAAGCTCGAGCGTAGCGTCGAGCTCAACACTCGCGCGCTAACACTCTTTCGCGAACTGGAGCTTTCCGGGCCGCAAGCGCGCACCGCCTACAATCTGGCGCTCGCGGCAACACGTGACGGCAAACTGCAAAAGGCAAGGGACTATTTCAAAGAGGCGGGTGCGGCCTGGCACAACAATGGGCAGCACGATCTGGTTCTGCGAGCTGCCGTCGGCGAGGCGGACATCGCGCTGGTTTCAGGCGACACAGAAGCTGCGGAACGCGTCATGGCGTCACTTACACATATCGAAGAGACATCCACCCTGAGCCAGTCGCATGTGCTTGCGATGAGCGCGCAAATCGCTCTCGCGCTGGGTGACCTCAAAGTATCCCGCGGTCTGAACGAACAGGCGTTGAGCTTGCGCACCCAGGATGGCCACAAGGGCTGGATTGCGTTGAGCGAACTCGAGCTGCTGCGTAACGACCTGCTTGCCGACGAAAATGCAACCCGCATCCAGGTTCAATCAGAGTCCCTGGCAGCGCGCTTTGCCGCAATGGGCGAAGCGCGTGACGAGGCTCGCGCCTGGCTGCTGGTCGCCGATGCGCAACTAAGTCGAAAAAAGATCATGGACGCACGCCGCTCGCTCGACAAGGTCAAGCTGGCGATCCGATCCTTCTCTGATCGCACACTGGGCTTTGACCTTGAATGGACCGAAGCCTGGGCCAGCGATCAGAGTGAAAGGCAGTTGCGACTACAAGCCCTGCAACAACGTGCCAAAAGCCAAGGCTACCTCGCTCAGGTCATGCGCGTGCAACAAGCGCTGGCGGCCGAGTCAAACGGCAATAACGGCACGGCCAAGAATGGTATCCCGGTCCCTCCCTATGCTCGTGCTGGCGTCGCACGAGAGCTGTAGTGCCTGTGGCGCGAGTTGCCAGAGCAGCCAACCTCATTACTGCACATCCCGCGAACACCCACCGGACGCTACTGCCGCGGCGCATGACGCAGGACCTCGCACCAGGAAGCTTCTTTCCTGCATGCTTGTGTTTGCGGTAGGCCCGGAGAACCCCTCTCAATCATTCCGGCCCTCCGGGCGTTCGGCAACGCGCGAGCCATTGGCTCGCAATCCGCGCCGCCTCACCCCATGCAGGCAGAGAAGTATCACGACACCGCCCACGCTCTCCGCGAGACCGAGTCCCGCAGTCAGTCGACCGCTTTGGTCGCCTTCGGGAGCACCACCGCCGCCAGTTTGGGTTGGCTCTGAATGGCATTGACCTGGTCGGCAAGAATATTGGCAACCTCGTTGAGCTGGACGTCCTGCCGATCCTTGGCAGCTTTCTCCTTGGCCAGTTCGCTTGACAGACTACGCTCGTCAGCCTGCAAGCCGTCGTCGGATTTGAGACCACTGATGGTAGTGGCGGCCGCGACTTGTGGCGAGCTCGCCGCTACTGCCACCGACGCTGAGGGCGCGGGGGCATCATCGCCGCGATATTTCGCAATCAACTCTTTGCGCTGGGTTTCATAGTCATCGCGCTGCTTACGCCGCTCGGCCAGGTTGAGCGACACATCCGTACGCTCGCGCATCTCTTTGGCCAGCGCCAGCTCCGCCACCTGAAGCTGCCATTCGGAATCCTTGGCAATACGTGTGTTGTGCTCGCTGAGCAACTGCGACAGCATCGCCTTGGCATCGGCTGCGGGCTTGTACTGTGCCGGTGTAATTGACGTCCACTTGAGGGCGTTTTTGTAACTCGACTCACCAAAATCTTTCTTGTCGATACCACTGGGAAAAGCGATATCCGGGGTCACACCGCGTAATTGGGTCGATCCACCATCGACGCGGAAGAACTGCGCGATAGTCATTTTCAGCTCGCCGTGCTTGGCGTCGTTGTCATGTGCTACCCGATCCAGGTCGACAAGGTTCTGCACAGTTCCTTTGCCGAAGGTGTCCGAACCGATCACCAGACCGCGGCCATAATCCTGGATCGCTGCAGCGAAAATCTCCGACGCCGACGCCGAACCGCGGTTGACCAACACGGCCAACGGACCGTCCCAGTCCATACCGGGGGTGTCATCCGATTCTGCGCTGACCTTGCCACGCCAGTTGCGAACCTGCACGACCGGGCCAGTATCGATAAACAGGCCTGTCATCTCAGTGGCCTCGGTCAGCGAGCCGCCGCCATTGTTGCGCAGGTCCATGATGATGGCATCGACCTTGTCCTGTTTCAGCTCGCCGATCAGCTCGGCCACATCACGCGAGGCGCTGCGTGCATTGGAATCACCGTGTTGCTGAGCGGAAAAGTCACGGTAGAACGATGGCAGGTCAATGACGCCGATCTTGCGTGTCACACCACCTTCACCCACATTGATGATGGATTTTTTGGCTGCCGACTCGACGATGGATACTTTCTTGCGCACCATGTCCACGGTTTGATGCACGCCATCCAGACCAGTTTCGGCCGGCAGGATTTCCAGCCGCACCACGGTGTCCTTCTTGCCGCGAATCTTGTCGACCACATCATCCAGACGCCAGCCCACCACGTCCAGCATGGCGCCGTCTTTGCCCTGAGCCACGCCGATGATGCGATCGCCCGCATGGATCTTGCCGGACTTGGCTGCTGGTCCACCAGGCACCACTTCACGAACCTGGGTGTAGTCATCGCGCATTTCCAGCACCGCGCCAATGCCTTCCAGCGAGAGTTTCATGGCGATAGCAAAGTTCTCCGCAGCGCGAGGGCCGAGGTAGCTGGTGTGCGGGTCGGTAGAGCCAGCATAGGCGTTCATGAAGTTCTGAAACACATCAGCACTTTCCACTTGCTCGATGCGCTTGAGGTATCCAGCGTAGCGCTTGTCCAGAAGCATACGGATCGCGTCATCTTTTTTTCCAGCCAGACTCAGACGCAGCCAATCGTTTTTGACACGCTTGCGCCACAGCTCATCAAGCGCATCGTCATCAACCGGCCATGCCACTTTGCTGCGGTCGAGCTGATAGCTTTCCTGCTTGTTGAAGTCAAAGTTCTTTTTCAGCAGGCCGCGGGCAAAACCAATGCGCTCAGCCATACGCTGACGATAGCGGTTGAAAATCTGGAACGGCACCCTGAGCTGTCCGTCCCAGATGGCGTCGTCGAGATCATCGCGCGATTTGTCAAAACCATCAATGTCCGTTTGGCTGAAGAACATCTTCTGACTGTCCAGACTTTCCAGATAGGCCGTCATGATCTTCTGCGACATGCTGTCATCCAGGGGCTTGGCCTGGTAGTGATAGCGCGTCATCAGATTGGCAACCAGGGTGCTGGAATCAGCGTCCCCGGAAGTCGGTTCGAGCTGTGTCATGCCCGGTTTGACGGCGGTAGCGTTGGCTGTGGCGATATCCGCAGCCACGGCGTGGCCGGATACCACGGCGAAAGCCAGAGCAAAGACAGGTAATAGACGATTCATGCAGTCAACCTTGAAATTGGGGTGCAGTAATTTTCATGCGCAGTGAGCGGCGTGCACGTCGCGTCGCAAATCAACGGGGCAAGCAGCCACTGGCGTCATTTCGAAACAGCGTGCAACAGCTTCGACCAACAAGGCCTGAACTGTGGACAAGTCTGCTCCAGACTCTGAGTCTATCACTTGGGTGACCTGCAAGTCTGTGAATCCACAGGGATTGATGCGTTGGAAAGGCTCCAGATCCATATCCACATTCAGAGCCAGACCGTGGAAAGTACAACCATGTCGCACGCGTACGCCGAGCGCGCCAATCTTGGCGCCGTCAACATAGACCCCGGGCGCTCCATCGCGGCGTTGGGAAGCTATACCGGTCCCGGCCAACGCATCGATCATGCACTGCTCGACCAGGTGTACGTAGCGGCGAACGCCCAGACCCAAACGCCTCAGATCCAGCAGCGGGTAGGCCACGATCTGACCCGGGCCATGGTAGGTGACCTGGCCCCCACGATCGCAAGCCACAACCGGAATACCACCCGGTGCCAGCAGATGCTCGCGCCGCCCAGCCTGACCCAGGGTGAATACCGGGTCGTGCTCAAGCAGCCACAGCTCATCGACGGTATGGGCGTTACGTTGTGACGTGAACTCGCTCATTGCCCACCAGACAGGCTCGTAGGGCTGGCGTCCCAGGTGGCGGACTTGCAACGCCCGATGTTCTTTGCCGCTATCAGGTGTGGGGTTTTTCATCGTGCTAGGTGTTGGGTTCCAGATCCAAGATGTTGGGGTAATTTTTGCGGGTAGGGTGCTGTCGAGCGTCGCGAAGCGCATGCTCCGGGAAGGTCAATGGTGCACTTCACTTCGTTCAGCTGCACCCTACACCCCAGTCCCGGGCCCCGGGTTCCGGGTCCCGCACTATATTGTGTAATGAATAGCCTCATCGGCGCGCAGGGCCGCATGCGCTGCTTCGTATTGATCGCGGCTATCACAATGAATCTGCACGCGCACGGCAATATAGTTTCCCTGCTTTGACGGGCGGTGACTGACAGTCTCGTGTAACACCTTGAGTCCGGCCTTTTCCAAAAGCTGCGGCACGCGTTCTTTCAGCCCGGCCTCGGCATCGCCCATGGCGGTAATCTCAAACTCACCCGGGAACTGAAAACCCTGGGCCGCCTGTTCTTTGCCGTTGACGTTGCCGTTGCCAACATTCACTTGCCATCTCCGGCGGCGGCCTTGTCGTCGCTCTTGAACATCAGCATCACCGAATCGACCATGCGCGAGAAGAAACCACCTTCCGGCGCCACTTCCAGGCTGACGAGCGGGCGCGTGAGCACGACCTTGCCATCCAGGCTCACTTCCAGCATGCCGACTTTCTGGCCTTTCGAGAACGGTGCGACGAGCGCCGAGGGTACCTGCATGTTGGCCTTGAGACTGTCGTACCGCCCGCGCGGAACGGTTACCAGAACATCCTCGCTGACACCCAAGGGCAGTTTTTCGTTCTTGCCTTTCCACAATTCAGGGCTCGCCAATGTCTCGCCAGCCTTGTAGAGCTTGTGGGTTTCGTAAAAGCGGAAACCGTAGTTGAGCAACGTCTGGGCATCATTGGCGCGCGCCTTCTCGCTGCTCGCACCCATGACAATGGCGATCATGCGCTGATCACCGCGCTTGGCCGACGCGGCAAGACAATATCCAGCGGCTCGCGTGTGACCGGTCTTGATGCCATCAACACTGGGATCACGCCACAGCAAAGTATTGCGATTGTGCTGGGTGATGCCGTTCCACTCGAATTTCTTGATGCCGGAAATGGCATAGTCATCCGGAAAATTGTGGATCAACGCGCGCGACAGAATGGCCACGTCGTGCGCCGTGGTGTAATGATTTTCGACCGGATAACCGGAGGCATTCATGTAGTGCGTCCCGGTCATGCCCAATCGCTCGGCGTAGGCATTCATCAACTGCGCAAACGCAGCCTCGGAACCCGCCACATGCTCGGCCAGCGCGATGGCCGAATCATTGCCCGACTGGATAATCATGCCGTACAAGAGATCCTTGAGCGGTACTTTTGAATTGACCTTCAGAAAGCTGGTCGAACCATCCGTTCCGGCACCACCGGAACGCCAGGCATGCTCGCTGATGAATACCGGATCGTCCATCTTGATCTTGCCGTTGGACAATTCCGCCGACACGACATAATCGGTCATGATCTTGGTGATCGAAGCGGGCTCCACACGCTCGTCCGGATTATTGCTGGCCACAACGAGGCCACTGGCATCATCCATCAGCACCCAACTCTTGGCGTCAATGCTGGGCGGATCCGGCGTAGGCACCGAGATCGCAGGCACCGTGACTGAAGGCAGCGGAGGCGTGTTTTGTGCCAAACCAGATGCAGCCGCGAACAATGTGGTGGCAGCAAACCCAGTGGTCACCAACAACAGTTTATTGACAAGCCTCATGCATTCATTCCTCGAATGGTGGTTGGATTTCGACCATGGTCGACGCAATATTGTGTTCTTGCAGGGTACGCCTTACTCGGTCCGCAGCGGCAGCATTATCCAGTGGGCCAATTTGAACTCGCAACAATTGCCGACCACCCCTTCCGGATACGTTCACCCGCGCACCGGCAATGCCGATGTCGTGCAAGCGCGTGAGCATGCGCTGGGCGTTGCTGGTATCAGAATACGCGCCCACCTGAAGGTACAAAAGCGTCTTGCGCTCCGTGGCTGAGACCGCATCCGGCACCAGCAGTTCCGTTGACCGGCCCGGATCAATAGCTTGCACATCGACCCGACCGGTGCCATTTTTCCAGATGCCCAATCGTACGGCCGCAGCCCAGGACAGATCAATCAGGCGGTTAGCGTGGAACGGACCACGATCATTAACGCGAACAATCACGCTTTTGCCATTGTCCAGATTGGTGACGCGAGCATAGCTCGGCAGAGGCAGGGTCTTGTGCGCCGCGGTGAACTTGTACATGTCATACGGCTCAAGACTGGAGGTCATGTGACCATGAAATTTGAGGCCGTACCAAGAGGCGACACCACGCTCATGATAACCCTGTGCGCTTGAGCGCACCTTATATTGATGGCCACGTACGGCGTAGGTCGGCCCGTTGCCGTAGCGCGAGCGCGGCTCATGCCTGGGCACCGGTTCCTGTAAGCGTGCGACCTGCTCGAGTGTGGCGGCATCACCCTCCGGGCTGGAATCATCCGTGTGAGCGTAGCGTTTGGATTGTGACAACTGAATATTGTCGCGGTGTGACGGCTTTTGCGTGACCGGCGCATTCGCAGACTTTTGTTCGGGCTTGTTGCGTGTTTTGTCGTGGGCGCAAGCAGACAGCAACAGCAGTGCCGCCGCCAGGACCAACGCACACTTCATCGCGCAGTCAGGTCAAGCTTGCCGGCAGCAATTGCCTCAGCCAATTGCGTGACCGCCATGGCATACAGCGGGCTGCGGTTGTAGCGGGTGATCACGTAAAAATTATTGAAAGTCAGCCAGTACCGGTCGCCTTCAACGGCATCGAGCTTCAGCAGCGTCGCGGGTGTGTCCGCCGGGACTTTACTGACCGGCGCATAACCTCTGGCCTCGAGCTGGCCCACGGTATACAACGTTTTACTGTGATCGCGCTTGATGTGTGCAGCATTCGGGGAGGGTTGTGTGCCGACTACAAGCGGCTGGCCACGCTTCCAGCCGTGCCTGGCCAGATAATTGGCCACACTGCCAAGAATGTCTGGCAAGGAATCTACCAGATCAATATGACCATCACCGTCCTCATCGCGCGCATAGGCCGCCACACTGGTCGGCATGAACTGGCCCCAGCCCATGGCCCCGGCATACGATCCCTTGATATCGATCACTGGACCCGGCAACTGTGTCGCCGGCATGGTCAGGAGTTTCTCCAACTCTCCGCGGAAGTACTTTTGTCGCGGCGGATAATGAAACGCCAACGTCACGAGGGCATCGAGCACACGATAGCTGCCGGTGTTGGTTCCATAATTGGTTTCCACTCCCAGTATGGCCACGATGTACTGCGGCTCGACACCGTACTTGTCAGCAATGCGGTCAAGCAGCTCGCGATTGGTCTTGTAGAAAGCTATGCCGCCACCGATTCTGAGCGGCGTCATGAACAACGCGCGGTAATCCTTCCACGGTTTTGCCTCGGCCGGACGGCGCATGGCATCGATAATGCTCTGCTTGCGCTCGGCCTGATTCAGGGTGGCCAGAATTTGTGCTTCAGACACCTTGTGGTGCTTGGCCACTTGCGCAGCAAAGGCCTTTTCGCCCGGATGTTTTTCGGCCGCCAGAAGTGCGCCGCTGGCGGCCATGGCAAAGCTTGCCGCCACCAACACAAAGGATTGTAAAAACGGCTTTTTGTTCATACGGGTAGCCTACCATGCAAACCGATCTTCACAAGTTTCGTTGCCGGATTTCTGCGGTCAATTTGCGATGCGCGTGGATCGACATCAACACGCCGAACCCGGCCAACAATGAAACCGCAGAAGTTCCGCCATAACTGACCAAGGGCAGGGGCACACCAACAACCGGCAATACACCGCTGACCATGCCGCCATTGACCAATACATAGACGAACAGGCTCATCGCCAGCGCGCCGCCGAGGAGCCGCGACCACGTATCACGCGCTTGGCTGGCAATCCACAAGCAGCGGCCAATAATGAACAGGTACAAGGCGAACAGTATGATCACACCGATCAAGCCGAACTCCTCGGCAAACACCGCCAGGATGAAATCGGTGGTGTGCTCGGGCAGAAACTCCAGATGCGATTGGGTGCCCTGGTGCCATCCCTTGCCCCACAATCCACCGGAGCCGACTGCAATTTTCGACTGGATGATATGCCAACCGCTACCAAGGGGATCAGACGAGGGGTCGAGCAGCATCATCACGCGCTGGCGCTGGTAGTCATGCAGAAAATGCCAGGCGACTGGCAGGCTGGCCAGGGCCGCGGCCAGGACGACACCGATACGCCACCACTGGATCCCGGAAAGGAACAACACGAAAAGACCAGCCGCCACCACCAGTAACGCGGTGCCCAGGTCAGGCTGCTCGGCAATCAGGCCGGCCGGGACGATGATCAGTAGTGCTGCCGCAAACAGATTCCACCAACTGGGCGGCAATCGCCGTGGGTGGAGATACCAGGCCACCATCATCGGCACGCTGAGCTTGAGCAGCTCCGATGGCTGGAAGCGCACAAATCCCAGATCAAGCCAGCGATACGCGCCTCGCCCCTCACCCAAGACGGCCACCACGATCAACAGCACCACGCTGACGCCATACAGCCAGGGGGTCCAGCTGCGCAGCATGGAAGGTGGTAAACGCGAGATCACCAATAACAGCAGGATACCGAGCGCCAGCCGCAAACCCTGGTTAAGCACTATCGCCGAGCTCATGTCCGACGCGCTGTAAAGCGTGATCAGCCCTACGGCTATCAGGACCAGCAAAGCGCCGGCCAGTGGCAGGTCCAGACGCGGTCGCGTGACGATTCTGCGCAACAGGCGACGCACGCGTACCAGCATGACCCCTATCATGGATGCGCCTGTGCGGTCGTGCCAAAACGATCAACATTGCCATCGGCAGCCGTACCATCATCATCCTTTAACCAGGCGTCCAGCACCTTGCGCGCCACGGGTGCCGCGGTGGTACTGCCCCAAGCACCTTGATCAACGATGACGGCAACGGCGACGCGTGGCTCGGATGCTGGTGTGTAGGCAATAAACAAGGCCCGATGCAAAGTGGCCAGCTGCTCATGTGACTTTCGCGGGGTATAGGCCTTGGTCGTGCGCGAGAACCTTTCGGCCGTACCGGTCTTGCCAGCAATAACATAGGGGAAATCATCGCCGACCCGGCGCGCGGTACCGCGCGGCCCGTTGACCACATCGATCATGCCCTGACGCACGGCATCAAAGGCAGGCTGACTGTGCTCAAAGATCGCGATGGCTGACGGCGATGGCACCGCGATCGGCTTTTCATCGATACCATTGTGCGTAGCCAACAACAGGTGCGGTCGATAGCTCAAACCGCCTTCGGCGAGAGTAGCTGTCGCATGCGCCAGTTGCAGCGGGGTGACTGCCCAATAGCCTTGGCCGATACCCGCAATCACTGTCTCGCCCGGGTACCACGGCATGTTCTTCTGACCGCGTTTCCACTCGCGCGAAGGCAGCACGCCCGGTGCCTCGCCAACCAGATCGATACCTGTTGGCTCGCCGAAACCGAATTTCGCCATGAACGCCGACAGGCGATCGATGCCCATGTCGTGGGCAAGCTGGTAAAAATAAGTATTGACCGATTGCGCAATGGCCTGGCGCAGATTGACCCGCCCGACGCCACCTCGCACATCATCGCGATAGCCACGCTCTACCCCCGGCAAATACCAGGTTCCGGACGACACGATGCTGTCTTCCGGCGTACGCAGTCCCAACTCCAGCCCACCCAGACCCATAAACGGTTTGATCGTGGAGCCAGGTGGATAGATGCCGCGCAACGCCCGATCCAGAAAGGGTTTGGCCGGATCGCCCAGCAAGGCCGAATAATCGCGCTGGCTGATGCCATTTACAAACAGGTTGGGATCAAATCCGGGCTTGCTGACCATGGCCAGAACCTGACCATTGCGGGGATCAAGTACCACCACGGCACCAGCATGGTCGCCCAGGGCATCCATGGCCGTTTTTTGCAAGCGCACATCGATACTCAGCATCAAGCTCTTGCCGGCTACCGGAGGGTGGCGTTCGAGCACCCGCAGCGGCCTTTGGTCGGCATTCACTTCGGCCAACTCATAACCTGGCTCACCGTGCAGGAGTGACTCGTAATAGCGTTCGATGCCCGTTTTTCCGATGTGTGTGGTGCCGGCATAACGCGCCGCATCGTGCTGGCTCAGATCATTGGCATCAATGCGGCTGACATACCCGACAAGGTGCGCAAAGTATCCGCCTTGCGGGTAAACGCGCATCAGGTAGGGCTTGACTTCGACGCCCGGGAAGCGCCAACGATTGACGGCGAAACTGGCGATATCGGCCTGCGAAAGATCAAATTTCAGCGGCACACTTTGAAAGCCATGATGCTGACCGAGCTGCTTGTGGAAGCTCACCAGGCTGTCATCTGAAAGCGGGACGAGTTGGCGCAAGCGCTCGAGCATGGCATCCATATCTTGCACGCGCTCAGGGATGACCTGAAGTCGAAAGGCTGGTTGATTGTCGGCCAACAAGACGCCGTTACGGTCGAAAATCAGGCCGCGTGCGGGCGGCAGATGGCGGAGATGGACTCGGTTGTCGCGTGCCCGGGTACTGAATTCCGTGTGCTCGACAACCTGCAACCAAAAGTAGCGCCCCAACAACACAAACAGGCTCAGCGTGATCAGGGCAAACCCGACCAGCACACGGGTGCGGAACAGCTGACTCTCGCCTGGATCGTTCTTGATGTACTGGCCAGATACCCGGCTCATTCCCGTGCCCTGGCGCGCGAGCGCAGATCATCCAGCAGCAAAAACACGAATGGCCACAGCATGGCGCCCGCAAGAGGCGCCAGCCAATAGTGTGGCGGCGGCCAGGAATCGCCGGCGAATGCGCGCACCATCAACAGCAGAATACGGTCATTGAGCAACAGTGCCAGTACCGCCGCGGTCTGTTGCCACATGGTGAAGAATCGCAACCTCGGGCGAAAGCGGGCAACAATGAAGGCCAAAGCCACCAGTCGCAGGGCTTGTTCACCCAGCAAATTGCCGGTCAGTAAATCCGCGACCAGGCCCAGGATGAACACTCGGCCCAAACCGACCCTGTGTTGGTCTTCCAGACCCCAGTAAATCACCGCCAACCCCAGCCAATAGGGTTTCCATGGTGCAAGGCCTGGGGGCAACTGGATCAGCATCAGCAGATACGCGAGGGCAACAGTGAACACGAAACTCAAATTGACCTGCCGCCGCACGTTCATTGCGGCCTTGCTCCTGCTGGGACACCGGCTTCAGCTGCTCCGGGAGCCAGTATTGCCGGTGGCCCGACTGATGTCGCTGGCGCCGGCGGTCCCGATGCGGCGGGTTGGTCACGCAACAGTAGTACTTCGGAGCTCTGGCCCAGCCTGGCCGTGGGTACGGCGCTAGCTACCGCGAACATGCCATCGGCATCCACTTGAATCTGATCAATGCGCGCCACCGGAAAACCAGAGGGGAAGCGACCGCCCAAGCCTGAAGTGACCAGCCGGTCGCCCTTGCGAACATCTGCGCTCAATGGAATAGCTGAAATCCGCAGGTGATCCGGGCTTCCGGTGCCGTGAGCAATGACGCGAAGGTGGGTCCGCTCATCCACGACCGGGATGGCATGATCGGGATCGGTGATCAACATCACCTGTGCCGTGTTTCGACTGACCTCAACCACCTGGCCCATGACCCCGTGGGCATCCATGACCGTCATGCCCGTTCGCACACCCTGATTGCGGCCCACGCCAACCACCACGCGGTGGCGATAGGGGCCCAGGTCAACGTCAATCAGCCGTGCTACCTGCACTTTGAGTCCCAAGCTGTTTTTGACATCCAGCAACTCGCGATAGCGCCTGTTCTGTTCAGCCAGGGTTTGCAGGCGATTCAGGCGTGCCTCGGACAACATCAAGGATTCGCGCAGCTGGCGGTTGTTGTCGCGCAACTCCTGGCGGTCGACCAGTGCATCAGACACATGGGCGACGAGGCTTGCAGGCAACGCTGCCGCATAGAAAAACGGTTCGATCAGAACTGAAGCCTGGTAACGAACCTTTTGCAATAATGCAAGTTGCCGATCAGCCACCATCAATGCGCATGCCAGGCCAAGATAGGCGATCATGCGCAAAGTACCAGCCACGTTGGCCGAAAAAAGTGATGACGATATGCCTTCGCGCGCTAGCGCCATGCCGTGCTGCCCCCTACTGAAGGCGATGTTCGATTGTGTCCGACAGAAGTCTTGCTGGTCTGCCAGCACGGCTGACTCATCAGAGCCGCATCAATCCGGATAGAAGAAGTCGCTGCCATATTGGTCAACAAGATCCAGCGCCTGACCGCCACCTCGCGCTACGCAGGTCAACGGGTCATCAGCCACCTGCACGTGCAAGCCGGTCTCTTCGGAAATCAGTCGATCCAGATCTCTTAACAAGGCACTGCCGCCGGTCAACACGATGCCGCGTTCGGCCACATCAGAACACAGTTCTGGCGGTGTCTGTTCCAAAGCGGCCTTGACTGCGGCGACGATGCCGCTGAGCGGTTCGTTGAGTGCCTCAAGTACCTCATTCGAATTTATGCTGATGATGCGCGGCACGCCTTCGGCCAGGTTACGACCGGAGATCTCCATTTCGCGCACTTCGCTCTGCGGGTAGGCGCAGCCGATCTCCAGTTTGATGCGCTCTGCAGTGGACTCGCCGATCAGCGTGCCGTGGCTGCGGCGCACATAGTTGATGATCGCCTCGTCAAAGCGGTCACCACCAATACGCACCGACTGCGAATACACGATGCCATTGAGGGAAATGACGGCGACCTCGGACGTACCACCCCCGATATCCAGCACCATGGAGCCACGCGCCTCACCCACCGGGATGCCGGCGCCGATAGCCGCAGCCATGGGCTCCTCGATAATGAACACGTCGCGCGCGCCCGCACCTTCCGCCGACTCCTTGATGGCCCGCCGCTCAACCTGGGTCGAGCCACACGGGACACACACCAACACGCGTGGGCTTGGCCTGAGCATGCGCGACTTGTGCACCTGCTTGATGAAGTGCTGAAGCATCGCTTCGGTCATGGTGAAGTCGGCAATCACGCCATCCTTCAGTGGCCTGACGGTGGCAATATTACCCGGCGTGCGGCCCAGCATCTTCTTGGCCTCGCTGCCTACCGCTGCTACCGAGCGTGGCCCACCGGGCCCGCGATCCTGGCGGATGGCAACAACGGACGGCTCGTTCAGGACAATACCCTGTCCACGCACATAGATAATGGTATTGGCGGTACCCAAGTCGATCGATAGATCGTTGGAAAAAAGGCCACGAAAAAACTTGAACATAGGAATGCGGCGACCAGATTGGAAGGTTAAGACGGGAATTGGCCAGTCTAGTGAGGCCACGAAAAACACGCAAGTGATATCGGACTTGTTGCATGACGCGTTAGCCCATTTGAGGTATTCGAGTTAGGATTGCGTCAATTGTGTCGGCGCACTATCAGGCGTCAGTCATCCCTTCATTCCATTTTGAGGTTTCTCAATGCCGGTTTTGGTCTGTGGTTCGCTCGCTTTCGACACCATCATGGTATTCAAGGACCGGTTCGCAAACCACATTTTGCCCGACAAGGTGCAGATATTGAATGTGGCATTTCTGGTGCCCGAGATGCGGCGGGAGTTTGGGGGCTGCGCGGGCAACATCGCCTACAATCTCAAACTTCTTGGCGGCAATCCGATCCCCATGGCTACGGTTGGCGGCGACTTCGGCCCATACCGAGAACATTTCTCCTCCTTGGGTATCAATCTTGCTCACGTCACGGTGATCCCGGAGCTGTTCACTGCCCAGGCGTTCATCACTACCGACCTGGATGACAATCAGATTACGGCATTTCATCCCGGTGCCATGTCACGTTCCAATGACAATCACGTACGCGATGTATCGAATGTCGATTTCGGCATTGTCGGGCCTGATAGCCGTGAAGCAATGATCCAGCACGCAACCGAGTTTGCCGAGCTGGATGTTCCCTTTATATTTGATCCCGGCCAAGCCATGCCCTTGTTTCAGGGTGAGGACTTCCGCGACTTCATCGAGCAAGCTACCTACGTCACAGTCAATGACTACGAGTCCCACCTGCTGCAGGAACGAACCGGCTGGACAATCAAGGACATTGCCGAGCGCGTCGATGCTTATATCGTAACCCGAGGCGCGGAGGGGTCGCTTGTCCACACGCGCAAGGAGACGCTGGAAATACCTGCCGCCAAGCCTGAAGCGGTGATAGACCCCACTGGGTGCGGTGATGCCTATCGCGCCGGACTGATATACGGGCTGACGCATGATCTGGACCTGCGCACCTGCGGGCGAATCGCATCCCTGATGGGCGCACTTAAAGTAGCCTATCCTGGCACCCAGAACCAACGCTTTGACCTGAGCGAGTTCCGAGCGTATTTCAAGGAAGAGTTTGGGTACGCGCTCGATTGAGCACCAGCCGCTGGTTAGCCTTGCCCATGCCTGGGGGAGTGCCGTTTGTACTCTGCAGGCTTTTGGGCGCACGGTAGGAGTTTGCCGGGAGCTCTGACAACCCCCTCTCGGTCTCCCCCTCTGCCAGGGGGAGAGGGACTACGGCACGGGCCACGCGCAGCGCCAGTCCCGAGTCCTCAAACAAAAAACGCCCCGCCCGGAATAATCCGGACGGGGCGCTACT
>CAJDWN010000018.1_pt1 | contig 16660 bp, 10 predicted proteins | sample 7391581 | NCBI WGS metagenome assembly CAJDWN01 (sample SAMEA7055736, study PRJEB34461) | soil metagenome | biome: terrestrial ecosystem; feature: Peninsula; material: soil | place: Antarctica | collected 2016 | reverse complement strand
ATCATGTAGCATGCACCGGTTATCTTCGGAAATTTTCCATGGAACACGCCAGCGACATCCTGCTGATCCTCTTCGTTGTCTTTGTCGCCGCCAAAATCGGCGCCGAGATCGCCCAACGCATGAATATGCCCGGCGTAGTGGGGGAAATTGTCGCAGGCGCCGTGATCGGGCCATCCATGCTGGGATTCCTGACGGTCGAACAGATTGCCGTGGGTACGCCTTTGGACGTGCTGGCGGAGATTGGCGTGGTGTTTTTGCTGTTCTCGGTGGGCCTGGAGACGCGCCTGGATGATCTGAAGAAAGTTGGTAAAAGTGCCTTCCTGGTCGGTGTAATCGGCGTTATTGTCCCGTTTGTGGTGGCGGCCATATGGGCCCATGGTCAAGGCTTTGTGTGGGTCAAGTCGATGTTCGTGGCGTCCGCGTTTGTCGCTACCTCGGCAGGCATTACCGCGCGCGTGCTGCAGGAATTGGGCGTATTGAGTCGAATCGAGAGTCGCGTCATTCTGGGCGCGGCGGTAATCGACGATATTCTGGCCATGTTGCTGCTGGGTGTGGTGGTGTCCTTGCAGAGTGGTGGTGACCTCAACATTCAGTCATTGCTGGTCACCCTGGCTAGTGCGGTTGGTTTTCTAGTGGTGTTCGGCTGGGGCGGTACGCAGGTGATGCGGCGGCGTTCACAATGGCTCGACAAGCCATCCGGACCACACTCACCGCTGACCCTGATTCTGGCTTTGTGCCTGGGGCTGGCATTCCTGTCCACGCGCTTCGGCCTGGCCGCCATCATCGGCGCTTTCCTGGCCGGCATGATTGCCTCGGAAACCAAGCAACGCGAGCAACTTGAATACAAGACCATGCCGCTATTGGTATTGCTGACGCCCTTTTTCTTCGTTATCACCGGCGCCAAGATCAATATGGCTGAACTAGCCAACTGGAACACGATGTGGATGCTGTTGGTGGTAACCGTGTTGGCGATCGTCACCAAGCTTGTCGGTGGCTGGTTGGGCGCACTGGCGCTCGGCCCGCGCAGCGCCCTGATCGTCGGTATCGGCATGGTGCCACGCGGCGAAGTGGGTATCGTTATTGCTGCCCTGGGCCTGAGTACCGGGGTATTCACCGAGCAGGTCTATGCCGTGATCGTGGCCATGTCTTTGCTGACCTCCATCGTCACGCCACCGTTCTTGGCGGTACTGATGCGCAAGCCAAATGCGCACGATGTAACCGAAAGCCCTGAAGCTTGAACTGAGGCACGCACATTCTCAGGGGTGTCTCCGTTCAACAACGGCTGCTCTGCGCAGACCGGCAGAAGTTGCCCTGCCATTGCCACAAAATTGACAGCCGCAGTCGGCTAGACTGAGCCGACCGCTATCCAACAGCACGGAGCTCGCCATGCGTACAGTTCGACTTCTGTCTCTTTTCGCCGTTTTCCTGCTGCTTGTCGCCTGTGGCCAACAAGCCAGCGATGCGCCGACAGTACCCGCGGTCCAGGGCAGCACGCCAGCACCGGCGTCGACATCTGCCATAGCGGACGCGGATGCCGGCTTGGTGCTGGACTCGGCCAAATCGAAAATGGTGGGCGGCCAACTCGCCCTGGAACTTGTCTTTAACCGGCGCTTGGCCGGTGCTCAGGATTTCGACAAGCAACTCCGGCTCACCGATGACAAAGGCGCCAAGGTTGATGGTGGCTGGGCACTGGATGACGATGGGCTGACTCTACGCTTCAGCCCGGTCCAGGCCAACAAGAACTACCAGGTGCACGTCGACGCTGATTTGACCGCCGCGGCGGGTCCGAAGCTCGCGACAGCCATCGACAAAGATATTTTCACCGGACCAATGCAGCCTTCGGTGGGCTTCGCTTCGCGCGGTAGCGTGTTGCCGGCACGTGACACGCGCGGCCTGCCCGCCACGATGACTCGCTATCGGACTTTTTTGCAGCCTACACCCACAACGGCCTGCGTGAGAGCTGGGATCTGGATCCGCGTTGGGGCTGGGGCGGCCGCAAAGGCGCACCGGTCACGAATGTAGCTGACTCGGTGTTCAACCACCGCTTCACCCTGGACTGCAAGGCCAACGAACGCTGCATCAACTACCTGCCGATCCAGGACATCAAACAGTTGGCCAAATCCGGTGCCTACTTTGCCGTGATGCGCCGCGCTGGCAGCCTGCGCGACAGCTACGCCACCAGCGTGTTCTATGTCAGCAACATCGGATTGCATACACGTGCGTACGAGAATCGCCTGTTCGTACATGCCGCATCGCTCGCCAGCGGCGCGCCTTTGCCCGGCGTCGACATCAAGGTAGTGGATGCGCGCGGTGACGCCAAAGTGGCCGGCACCACCGATGGTCACGGCAATGCCTTGCTGGCCTACGCACTGAATGCCGACGACGTACTGATGGGCACGCTCGGCGACGACGTATCGATGCTGCCGTTCAACCAGCCGGCGCTGGATCTGTCTGCATTCAAGGTGGCCGGCCGCACGCAAGCCGACTTTGACGTGTTTGCCTGGTCGGATCGTGACTTGTACCGCCCCGGCGAAACCCTGCGCCTGTCGGCGCTCCTGCGAGATTTCGACGGACACATGATGAAGGCCCAGCCATTACTGGTGACCCTCAAGCAGCCCGATGGCAGGGCGTATACCCAAAGCATGCTGAAACCGGCCGAACTGGGCTACTACAGCTTCAGCAAGGATATCCCCGAGGATGCTCCAACCGGCACCTGGCAGGTCGAATTCCGACTGGACCCGAACAGCAAGCAATCGGTCCAGAGCATGAAGTTTCACGTCGAGGATTTTCTGCCCGAACGTCTGAAACTGGCACTGGATAGCAAACACAAGACCATCAGCGGCAACAAGCCCTTGAACCTTGAGGTCCAAGCCGACTATCTCTACGGCGCCCCGGCTGCGGGGAATCGTTTTACTGCCAAACTGACCCTGGCGGTCGACCAGCACCCGATCGATGAGCTCAAGGATTACTGGTTCGGCGACCCGACCATTGATGTGCCGAAAAAGGCTCGCGATGTGCTTGATGCCAAGCTCGACAAGCAGGGCCAACTGGACAAGCCTGTCGATCTGTTCGAGGGGGCGCCGCCTGCTACGCCGATTGCCGCGTTCCTCAGCGGTAGTGTCTACGAAACGGGCGGGCGCACCGTTACCCGCACCATCAAGCGCAGCGTATGGCCGGCCGATGCGTTGGTCGGCGTGCACCCGATGTTCGATCCCGACGGCGGCGCCAGTTCCAATGCTCGTGTCGGTTTCGAGCTGGTGCGGGCCGATCGGGATGGCACACTGCTGGCTGGCAAGGACCTCAAGGTCACGCTGATCCGCGAGCATCGTCGCTACCACTGGAACTGGACCGACAGTTCCGGCTGGGATTACGACTGGAGCAGCGATTTCGAAGACGCGGATACGCGTACGGCGAACATCCCCGCCGGCGAATCGCTGAAGCTGGATTTTCCGGTTGAATACGGCAATTACCGCCTCGATGTCACCGACCCGGCTACCGGCCTGACCATGCGCTATCCGTTCTACGCCGGCTGGAGCTGGGATAACGACAACCGCGGCAGCGAGGCGCGCCCGGACAAGGTCAAACTGTCGCTGGACAAGACTGCCTACAAAGTCGGCGATACGGCCAAAGTCACGGTGACCGCGCCCAAGGCAGGCCCCGGTGTCCTGCTGGTCGAGTCCGATCATCTGCTTTACACGCGCAACATCGATGCACAAGCGGGTGCCACCTTTGATATTCCGGTCACCGAGGACTGGATGCGCCATGATGTCTACGTCACCGCCCTCGTGTTTCGTGGCGGCTCGGCGGGCGAGCATTCGACCCCTGCGCGTGCGGTGGGTGAAGTCCATGTACCGATCGAGCGCTCCGGCCGCAAGCTCAAGCTGGCTGTGAGTGCACCGGACAAGATGCGTCCGGGTCAGGACCTCAAGGTCGGCGTGGATGCACCGCAACTGGCCGGCGAGACCGCGCAAGTCACGGTGTCGGCGGTGGACGTGGGCGTACTCAACATCACCCGATTCAAATTGCCCGATCCGTTTAGCTGGTTCTTTGATCAGCGCGCCCTGGGCGTGGATGCCTATGACCTTTATGGCCGCATCATCGAAGCCTTCGAGGGTGGTGTCGCGCGCCTGGCCTACGGTGGCGACATGGCACTGGCCGCCCTGCCCCAATCGCGTCGCCCCACTGCCGAGCACAAAACTGTAGATCTGTTCTCCGGCCCGGTGAGCTTTGACGCCAACGGGCACGCCGAGGCATCCCTGCCGATGCCCGAGTTCAACGGTACCGTGCGCATCAGCGCCGTGGCCTTCAGCAAGGACAGCTACGGTAGTGCCCAAACCGAAACCATCGTGCGGGCGCCACTGGTACTGGAAGCCTCGACGCCGAAGGTGATGGCACCGGGTGACAAAAGCATGTTGACGGTGGACGTGACCAACTTCACCGGCGCCGAGGCCGAGATTTTGCTGGTCGCAAAAGGCGGCGACGCACTCACCATCGGTAGCGCCACGCACACGCTGAAGTTGGCCACGGGCGCCAAGACCACCGTCACCATGCCGCTGACTGCCGGCGCCCATTTTGGTGCTGCGCACATCGACATCAATGCCAGCGCCGGTGATATCAAGGTGCACACCGAACGCAACATGATCGTGCGCGCGGCCTGGCCGGAGATCGCGCGCTCACGCACGCAGGTGTTGGATAAGCTGGCACCCGTGCAGTTCGACCGCGCACTGACCAGCGGCCTGATTCCACAATCGATGACCGCGCGCATGACGCTCACCAGCCTGCCGCCACTGCCGTTCGCGCTGGCACTCGATCGACTGGCGAATTATCCCTACTTTTGTCTGGAGCAGACCGCCAGCACCGGTTACGGCGCCCTGCTGATGACGCCGCAATTGACCGAGGCTCTGCACATGGCGCCGCTCGATGAAGACGAGCGCCGACAGCGGGTCGAGAACAAGCTGGGCCGACTGGCTTCGTTGCAGCTTCCCAACGGCCACTTCTCGATGTGGGGTGGCAACGGTGCTGCGGCCACCTTCCTCACCCCGTATGCAGTTGACTTCATGCTGGATGCGCGTGAGGGTGGTTTTGCAGTCAACAATCAGGTCTTGCAGCAGGCACTGCAGCGGATCAAGGATGACCTGTTGTCGGGTGGAAACCACTACTACAACTACGAGCACGCTGATGAGCTGCGCTTTGCCGACCAGGCCTACTCGGCTTACGTGCTTGCCCGCGTCAATCAGGCGCCACTGGGCACGCTGCGTACGCTGTTCGATCAGGATCGCAAAGAGTTGACCGCACTGCCGCTGGTGCATCTGGGTGTCGCCCTCAAGCTGATGGGTGATGCCCCACGCGCCACCAAGGCGCTGGAGAGTGCGTTCACGATGAAGGTCAAGCGTCCGTGGTATCTGGGCGATTACGGCTCGGATCTGCGCGACATGGCACTGATGGTGGCGCTCACGCACAAGCATGACCTGGCGCGTCCGATCTGGGATGCCAAATTGATCGACCTGAGCCGGCAACAGGCCAGCGAACAGCACGATGCAGATCGCCACCGCGACGGTCGCATCTGGCTGACTACGCAGGAAGAAGCGGCACTTGGCCGGCTGGCCGAGCAACTGCTGAAGAATGGTGCCAACACCGTGCAAGGCTCCTGGACCGTTGGCGACACACGCCACGAAATCCAGTCCGACCAACTGTGGAGCCAACTGTTCGAGCACGATGCCCTGCGCCAGGGTGTCACCGTCACACCCGAAGGCGAGCCACCGGTGTATGCCATCAGCGACGTCAGCGGGATCTCCGATCAGGCACCCAAGCCCGACGACAGCATGATCAGCGTCAAGCGCGATTACTTCACGCTGGATGGCAAGCCGTGGAAGGCTGACGAGCCCCTGACCGAAGGCGATGCATTGATCGTTCGCCTGCGCATCGAGGCGCGCGAGGCTTCCCCCGACGCGCTACTCACCGACCTGCTTCCCGGCGGACTGGAAGTGGAGAACTTCAACCTGACCGACACCGAGCAATGGGCCGGGCTCGTTATAGACGGCATCCGCATCAACGACCGCGGTCAGGCCGCCGACGTGCTGCACGAGTCGTTCCGCGATGATCGCTATGTGGCGGCTCTGGATCTCGGCAAAGGCCAGAAGGCCCAGGTGTTCTATCTGGTACGCGCTGTGTCCCCCGGCCAATTCATCGTACCGCCGCCGCAAGTGGCCGATATGTACCGCCCGGAGCTGCAGGGCATTGGTGTCAGTGCACCGGAGTACATCAAGGTGGTTGAGCCGAGCGCACAGTGATGCGTGCGGCAACAAGGCATGACTCTCCGCAGGATCGCGGGGCCAAGCCTGCAAGCTTGTCATCCCGGTGCAGGCCGAGATCCAGTATCAAAACTCGTGCGAAGCACACGACACCTGCATTTTTTGTGCTACGCACCCGTGGCAGACTGGATCCCGGCCTGCGCCGGGATGACGGAAGCCGGGGATTCCCCGGCACTGCGGTAATCTGACTCGTGAGCCGTAACCGGCGCCATCCCCGCCTGCGCCGCTGGATGCGGCGATTGGCCATTGCATTTACTTTGATCGTTATTGCCGCATTCCTGTCAGACCGGCTGTTCCCCCTACCCCTCCCCGACCCCGATGAGCAGGCTGCCACGGTCGTGCTGGCGCGCGATGGCACGCCGCTGCGCGCCTTCGCTGATCAGAACGGCGTGTGGCGATATCCGGTGACGCCCGAGCAGGTCTCGCCGTTGTACATCCAGGCCTTGCTGGGCTACGAAGACCAATGGTTCTGGCAACACCCCGGCGTCAACCCGTGGGCGATGACCCGGGCTGCCTGGCAATGGGTCCGCCATGGCCAGATCGTGTCCGGTGGCTCCACCCTGACCATGCAGGTGGCGCGCATCATTGATCCCAACTCACGCACGCTGATCGGCAAGCTGCACCAGATTCTACGCGCGCTTCAACTGGAAGTGCACCTGAGTAAAAAGCAGATTCTCACCTTGTACCTGGACAACGCGCCATTCGGCGGCACCATCGAAGGCGTCGAAGCGGCTTCCTGGGCCTATCTTGGCAAGTCGGCCGAACACCTGTCGCATGCCGAAGCCGCCCTGCTGGCAGTACTGCCGCAGGCTCCCAGCCGCATGCGGCCGGATCGACACCCAGCGCGCGCGCGCAAGGCCCGCGACAAGGTTCTGGAACGGCTGGTCGAGGCAGGGACCTGGTCAGCGGGCACGGCTACATCAGCGCGCATTGAACGGGTGGTGGCACGTTCACTGGACCCACCCATGCTGGCGCCCATGCTGGCCCAGCGTTTGCGCGCTGCCGACCCGGGCGCACGCCGCATCCGATCGACCATCGATGCCAACCTGCAACGCGCCATGGAAGCCCGCGTACACGCCTATATGTCAGCGCTGCCAGCGCGTACTTCGGCCGCGCTGCTGGTAGTCGAAAACCAGACTGGAGCCACTCGTGTCTATGTGGGTTCGGGCAGTTTCGGCAGCGATGCGCGTCTGGGCTACGTGGACATGGCACGCGCCTGGCGTTCGCCCGGGTCCACCCTGAAGCCGTTTCTTTACGGCATGGCACTCGACGACGGGCTGATCGATTCGCAGAGCCTGCTGCTGGACGCCCCGCAATCCTTTGATGGCTACCGGCCCGGCGACTTCAGCGGTTCCTTCAGTGGTCCGGTTGCTGCCGCCGACGCTTTGCGTCTGTCGCTGAATGTACCCGCGGTTGACCTGCTGGATCGGGTCGGTCCGGCGCGATTCAACGCAAGACTGGCTAATGCCGGCCTGCGGCTGAGCCTGCCGAGTGGCGCAACGCCAAATCTGTCGATCATTCTGGGCGGTGCCGGTGCACGCCTGGAAGACCTGGTCGGTGCTTACACTGCCTTCAACAATCATGGCATCGCCAGCACCGTGCGCCTGACGCATGATGCGCCGGTGCGACAACGGCGGGTGCTGTCACCCGGCGCCGCATGGATCGTGCGCCGCATCTTGGATGAACATCCGCGTCCTGGCTACAGCGCCGCCAGCCTGACCGACAGCAACCGCCCGCCGCTGGCGTGGAAGACCGGGACAAGTTATGGCTTCCGCGACGCCTGGGCCGTAGCCAGCATGCCCCGGTACTCGATCGGCGTGTGGATCGGCCGCCCCGACGGAACGCCCATGCCCGGCCAGTACGGCGCCGTCACCGCATTGCCTTTACTGTTCCAGGTAGCCGACAGCCTGCCTCGGGATCAGGGCCCGGCCAGCCCGCCACCAGCCAGTGTCACCCAAGCCTCCGTATGCTGGCCTCTGGGGTTGCCACCTGACCCTGACCAGCCGCAGTTATGCCAGCGCCGCCTGCAAGCCTGGGTGCTTGATGGGGTGATTCCACCGACCCTGCCGCAGCGTCAGGACACGCGCTGGAACGCATCCGCGCTTGAGCTTCGCATTGATGCCCGAACCGGCGCACGGCTCAGCGCAGGATGTCACCGCCGCCTGGAGCGGAAAATCGAGATCGCCCGCTGGCCGGTACTGGCATGGCCCTGGCTCACATCAGCGCAACGCAACAATGCCAGCCTGCCCCCATTGGCGGCCGGCTGCCCCGATGACGCGCTGGAACAGGCGCAGACTATTCACATTGAAGGCATAGCCGACGGCGCCAGCATCACGCACGCGTCCAACAGCACCCAGGCTCCCCGCCTGACCCTGCGCGCGCTGGGTAGCAACAAGGACATCCTGTGGCTGATCAACGGCCGTCTGGCCGCCACCACCTCGCCACGCCAGGCGTTTGTGCACGACTACGATGATCCGGGACCCAAGACCATCACCGCGCTCGGCGTCGATGGGGGCTGGGCTCAAATCAAAATTCGCGTAATGCCTTGAGCGAGCATCGCGTCCAGCCAGCCCGTAGGCCGGATCAAGGAGCGACGCGACGGATCCGGCGGCAACCGATGATGTTCGGCTGTGCCGGCTCCGGCCTGCAATGAGGCGGGGGTTTGACCGGCAACACAGGATCTCTACAACGGCAGCGAGCCACGCCATCGCCCTCGAAGTCTCGCAATTTGTGCCCTTCGTCCCCATGTTTTGACCATGGTGGCAAATACAATTCAAAACGAATCCGCATCCACGTTCCAACACTTGGTAGATTTTGTGGCCGAGAACCCACGTCTGTTGGTACTCACTGGCGCTGGTTGCAGTACGGCTTCGGGGATCCCGGACTATCGTGATCTGGAAGGCGACTGGAAGCGGGCTTCGCCGATGACGCTGCAACAATTCATGGGCGATGAAGTGGCGCGTGCGCGATATTGGGCGCGCAGCATGATCGGCTGGCGCACTATTGCCACAGCCCGTCCCAACAGCGCACACAAAGTACTCGCGGAGCTGGAGCGACGTGGACGTGTCGAGTTGCTGGTCACACAGAACGTGGACCGTTTGCATCAAAGTGCAGGTAGCCACAAGGTCATTGACCTGCACGGTCGGCTGGACCGCGTCCGCTGCATGAATTGCGAGCTCAGATTGCCACGCACCGAGCTTCAGGCAGAGCTCGAGGCCGCCAATCCGGACTGGCTGCACTTCACGGCTGAATATGCGCCCGACGGTGATGCTGATCTTGAAGACAAGGATTTTTCATCTTTTGTAGTGACGCCCTGCTCTCGTTGCGGTGGCGTGCTGAAACCTGATGTCGTCTTTTTTGGTGAGGCCGTGCCAAAAGAACGCGTGGCTGAGGCGGGCGCGGCTTTGGAGCGTGCCGATGCCCTGCTTGTGGTCGGTTCGTCACTTATGGTGTTTTCCGGCTATCGCTTCGCTGCCATGGCGCACAAGCGGGGCCTGCCGATTGCCGCCATCAACCGGGGACGTAATCGGGCAGATCCACTTATCGCGGTGAAGGTGGATGCCGACTGTGGCCAGACACTTGAAGCCCTTCTGGGTACCCTCTGAGCAGACTGCCAAACGAGCAAATAATAATCCCGGCGCACGGTTTCTCGTTCATGCGTTTGCCCAAGGTACACGGCAGTGCTGTAATGATCAGGTACCCTTGATTGGAGACTCCAATGACCGAGTCAACCAGCCCGCTTCAACGCTTCCTGTCTGCACGAGACTTTCTGCTCGCCAAGCACGCGAGCCAGAACGCTGTCCGGCAGGGATTCCGATGGCCGGAATTGGATGAATTCAACTGGGCCCTGGACTACTTCGACAGCCTGGCGTCGGGTGAGATAGCCAAGCGCACGGCGTTATGGCTGGTAGATGTCGATGGCAGCGAGACCCGCCTCACCTATGCCGAAATGTCGGCCCGATCCAATCGGGTAGCCAACTATCTGCGATCCCTGGGCGTGTGTCGCGGTGATCGCATCCTGGTCATGCTGGGCAACGTTGCACCGCTGTGGGAAACGACTCTGGCGGCCATGAAACTGGGTGCGGTCGTGGTACCGACCACCTTGCTGGCCCACGGTGAAGACCTTCTTGATCGCATGCAACGCGGCAATGTTCGCCATGTAATCGCCGAGGCCAGCCAATGTGCGGCGTTTGACGGCATCGAGCGCCAGTTCAGCCGGATAGCCGTGGGTGACGCCGTCGATGGCTGGCATGATTTTACCGAGGCCGACCAGCACCCGGACAAATTCCAGGCCGAGGGCGCCACCCACGCCACCGATCCGCTACTGCTGTATTTCACCTCTGGCACCACCTCCAAACCCAAACTCGTGATGCATTCGCACCAGAGCTATCCGGTCGGCCACCTGTCTACCATGTACTGGATCGGTATCCGTCCGGGTGATGTTCACCTCAATGTCAGCTCACCAGGCTGGGCCAAGCACGCCTGGAGCTGCCTGTTCGCGCCGTGGAATGCGGGGGCCACGATCTTTCTCTACAACAGTCCGCGTTTTGATGCGCCGGGTCTCCTGTCGGCAGTAGCCCGGCACGGCGTGACTACAATGTGTGCACCTCCGACAGTATGGCGATTGCTGATCCAGCAGGACCTGGCCGCTTGCAAGACCAACTTGCGTGAACTTGTCAGTGCCGGGGAACCACTCAATAGTGAAGTCATCAATCAGGTCAGGAAGGCCTGGGGCCTGACCATCCGCGACGGCTACGGTCAGACTGAAACCACCGTTATTGCCTGTAACGCTCCTGGCGAGCAACTCATCCCCGGATCAATGGGCCGCACCGCACCCGGTTACCGTGTTGAGCTGCTGGATGCTGATGGAGAACTGGCAGACGAAGGCGAGATATCGCTGGCACCGGATCCACATCCTCTGGGCCTTATGCTCGGTTACGCCGATGATGCTGACCTGTCCCGACACATTGATGACAACGGCTATTATCGTACCGGCGATGTCGGCGCCAGAGACGAAAACGGCTACATCACCTATGTCGGTCGCGCGGACGATGTATTCAAATCCTCCGATTACCGCATCAGCCCGTTCGAACTGGAAAGCGCATTGATCGAACACCCTGCCGTGGCCGAGGCGGCCATTGTGCCCAGCCCTGATCCCCTGCGCTTGTCGGTGCCGAAGGCATTCGTCACTCTGGTGAGCGGCCAAGAAATGAGCACCGAACTGGCCGGAGAGATATTGCTGTTCATTCGCGACCGGGTGGCTCCCTACAAGCGCATTCGACGACTGGAGTTCTGCGAACTGCCCAAGACCATTTCGGGCAAGATTCGCCGGGTTGAATTGCGCCGGACCGAACTTGCACGCAAATCCGATGAGCGTTTGCCCGGGGAGCACTTCGATACCGATTTCCGATCCTGAGCGCAAACTACAACCGTGTGAGCCACTGCTGTTCCGGACGGATTGCCGTGCCCAAACAGCAATGAGTCCATGGAAGAGGCGTGGCTGTCTAGAATGTTTGCGAAATAATACATAGCAACGTAGACAATCACTGCGAATGGCAGTCCGCTCCAAGAGGAACCCGGCACCTTCGCTTTTCAGTCGCTGGAGTTTGTGTTGGCAACTTCCCGCAGAACGGTAGTGGCGTAAGCTCCTGCTGGCAGATCAAAACGTAATTCCAATGTCTCATCTGCAAGCCACCTCCATTCCATATCTTTCGGAAGCAGGCGCAGGGCGCGGCGATCCTGATCCATTCGGGCATCAACCAGGCCTGCGACAAGCGCGGGATGACTGTCGGCGACACTTTGCTCCAGTTCGGCTGCGCGGCCGCGGGTGGGAAGATCACCTTGACCCCACATGGGTCCGGATGGATGTATATCACCCTGTTCGAGCCGTGCCGCCAATGTCTCGTCGAGGTCTTCCGGCCCGAACCACGAACGCGAGCCAGCCAAACAATAAATCTCGCCGTCGATGGCGTGATTCCAGCTTTGCTCGCGCACCCGAATATCCAGCACCACATTGAATATCTGCGAGCGCGCAGCGGATAAGAGAATGCCACGGATATTACGCTTGACGCGACGGCCGGCGAACATCGCGCGCGCCTGCTCGACGTTGTCGCGGTAACGGCCAAAACGCTGCTCGCCAAAGAAGTTGGGCACACCACCTGTGCGGATCGCCTCGAGTACTGTTTCCGCTTGCCTACGGTCGCCGGCCACATCGCGCAGGACAATCACGAAACGGTTACCTTTGAGTGCACCGCGCTTGAGTTTGCGGCGATGGGGCGCATAATCGAGGACCTGCAGTTCATCGCTGGTCAGTGCCTGCCAGTTGGGTTCCTCACGACCGGGCAACTGCACACTGAACGCCTGCTCGGTAACGGCATGGCGATCCTTCATGCCTGCGAAGCCGACAGCCAGAGATTTGACCCCAGCATGACGAGCAAGAGCCTCGGCCGCCTGTTGGGTCGTCAGGCCGCGCTTGCGCACTGTCAACAGGACATGCTCGCCTTCGCCGTCTGCGGTGTAACCGAGTTGCTCGATAACCTGGAAGTCCTCCGGTTGCGCTCGCAATATACCGCTCAACGGTGCGCCGCCATGTGCATACGCCAGATCTTGCGCACTCATATCGCAGCCAGCAGCGCGACGGCCTGCGCAGCAATGCCCTCCCCGCGCCCCGCAAAACCCAGCTTCTCGCTGGTGGTGGCCTTGAGGCTGATGCACTGGATGTCACATTCGAGGTCCTGCGCGAGGTTTGCACGCATCGCCGCACTGTGTGGCGCGATCTTCGGTGCTTCGCAGATCACGGTGATGTCGGCGTTGCCGATGACGTATCCGGACTCGCGCATCATTGCCGCCGTGGCACGCAGGAATTCACGACTATCGGCATCGCGCCAGCGTGCTTCGGATGGCGGAAAATGAACACCGATATCACCTTGCGCGAGCGCGCCCAGAATGGCATCGCACAGAGCGTGAATGATCACGTCGCCATCGGAGTGAGCTTTCAGACCGTGTGTGTGGGCAATGCGCTCACCACCCAAGGTCACGTATTCGCCCTCGGTGAAGGCGTGCACGTCAATACCTTGTCCAATACGCATCATGGACTGGAAACGCGCAGCACAAACTCGGCCAGCGCCAGATCGGCCGGCCGGGTGATCTTGATATTGTCCTCGCGGCCCTCCACCAGCCGTGGTGCGAACCCGGCGTGCTCCATGGCCATGGACTCGTCCGTCACCGCGATGCCGGCATCGCGACAGGCGAGTAGTGCCGCGGCCAAGGGGCCCCGGCGAAAAATCTGCGGCGTCAGCGCATGCCAGCAGCCTTCGCGCGGCTGCGTTTCAAGAACACGTTGGTCAATGCCTGCACGTTTCAGCGTATCGCGAAGCGGCGTAGCCAGCAGCCCGCCATCGCCCCCCGAGGCCTGTTCCATCAAGCGGCTGATATCGTCATGACGAATGCACGGCCGCGCCGCGTCGTGCACCAGCACGAAGTCACCCGGAGCAACCTCGCCGGGCAGTGCTTCAAGGCCAGCCAGTACGGAGTCGGCGCGGGTGTGGCCACCGATAGCTGTGATGATGGGCTTTGACGTAGCTGCCACGGAGTCGTGGCGCGCCACCCCTGCCCTATTCCCGTCGGGGAGTGGGGATTCGGATAGGGCTGAAAGTGCAAGCTTGTTCCAGTGCTTGTCGTCCGCGGCCAGGACCAGCACAAAGCCAGCAATCGCAGGGTGTGCACCCAATCTGTGCAGCGTGTGCCACAACACGGCATGGCCTTGCAGCAGTGCATACTGCTTGGGGAAGTCGCCGCCAAAGCGCTGCCCGCTGCCGGCAGCAGGAACCACACACCAGTGAGTGGCATCAGTGCCCATCGCGGTTACTCGACGTTGCAGGTGCCGGGCCCACCACCTGATAGAACACCTCGCCCGGCTTGATCAGGCCCAGTTCCGAGCGGGCGCGTCCCTCAATGGCCTGCTTGCCTTGTTTGAGATCCTCGACCTCGGCCGCCAACGCCTTGTTGCGTTTTTCCAACCGCTGATTCTCGAGTTTCTGCGTGGCAACCTGCTTGCGCATCCAGGACACATCACGATAACTGCCATCACCAAACCACACCGTGTACTGCAACACCAGCAGCAATACGACAAGTAACGCGGCGACTACGCGCAACATAGTGTGGAGCAGTAAACTGGCTGGACCTTGCTCAAGTCTTGGCGCCGCTCGACGCAGCCAATTGCGAGAAGGCATTGCGACCCGCGAACCGCGCCTTGTCGCCCAATTCCGATTCGATGCGCAGCAGACGGTTGTACTTGGCAATACGATCACTACGGCACAAGGAACCGGTCTTGATCTGGGTGGCGCTGGTAGCTACTGCCAGATCGGCGATGCTGGTGTCCTCGGTTTCACCCGATCGATGCGAGATCACCGCAGCGTAGTTGTTGTCCTCCGCCATGGCGACCGCATCCAGCGTCTCGCTGAGCGTGCCAATCTGATTCAGCTTGATGAGGATGGCATTGCCGATACCGGCATCGATACCGGCGCGGAAAATTTCCGGGTTGGTAACAAAATTGTCATCACCCACCAATTGTATCCGCTGCCCGAGTCGGCTCGTTAGTAGCTTCCAACCGGCACTGTCGTCTTCAGCCATGCCGTCCTCGATGCTTATGATCGGGTATTTGTCGCACCACGCCGTAAGGAAATCGCACATTTCCTCTGCGCTGAAGCGCTCACCCTCACCCACAAGATGATACTTGCCATTGTCGTGGAACTCGGACGATGCGGCATCCAGCCCAAGCAGAATATCTTCGCCTGCGTGATAGCCCGCGCGACCGATGGCCTCAATGATGGTTTCAATGGCTTCTTCGTTGGACTTGAGATCTGGTGCAAAGCCACCCTCATCACCCACTGCCGTACTCAGGCCACGACCTCGAAGCACGCCCTTGAGCGCATGAAACACTTCAACGCCCGCACGCAGGGCATCGGAGAAACGGTCGAAACCAGCCGGCAAGATCATGAACTCCTGGATGTCGACATTGTTGTCGGCATGCGCGCCACCGTTGATGATGTTCATCTGCGGCAGCGGCAAAACCGGTGCACGATCACCAGCCAGACTTTGCCATAGCGGCACACCGCGCGACATGGCCAGGGCATGGGCTGACGCCAGTGACACACCCAGCAGTGCATTGGCTCCCAGATGCGACTTATTGGGTGAATCGTCCAGCGTGATCAGTGCATCATCCAGGCCACGCTGGTCGCTGGCGTCCTGGCCCTTGAGTGCGTCGTTGATGGTGGTGTTGACGTTTTTTACCGCCTGTAGCACACCTTTGCCACCAAAACGGGTTTTGTCACCATCGCGCAATTCGACCGCTTCGCGGGTACCGGTGGAGGCGCCCGACGGAACGCGCGCGATACCGATGCTGCCATCGTCCAGCGTGACGCGCGCTTCGAGCGTCGGGTTGCCACGTGAATCGAGAATCTCAAGGGCGTCAATGTTGCGGATGGTGGTACTCATGATCAATTTGCCATGCCTTTGTCGTCGTTGGATGTCATTTCCATGAAGCCACGGCGCTTGACCACGGCGTCGATCTCCATGAGAGTTTCCAGCAATTCATGCATCTGTGCCAGTGGCCAGGCGTTGGGACCGTCGCTCAAGGCCTTGTCCGGATCCGGGTGGGTCTCAGCGAACAGGCCGGCAACGCCAGCAGCAACGGCCGCACGCGCCAACACTGGAATGAATTCGCGCTGGCCACCTGACCGATTGCCCTGACCACCCGGCAACTGCACAGAGTGCGTGCCATCAAACACCACCGGACAGCCAGTGTCACGCATCGCCGATAGCGAGCGCATATCGGAAACCAGATTGTTGTAGCCAAAGCTGACACCGCGCTCGCAGACCATGATCTGTTCGTTGCCGGCGGCGCGTGCCTTGTCCACTACGTGGCGCATGTCCCAGGGTGCCAGAAACTGGCCTTTCTTGATATTGACTGGCCGTCCGGCTGCCGCCACTTTGTGGATAAAATCGGTCTGCCGGCACAGAAATGCCGGCGTTTGCAACACATCGACTACCTCGGCCACTTCGTCGAAGGGTGTGTACTCGTGCACATCGGTCAGCACCGGCACACCGACCTGCTTGCGTACCTCCGACAGGATTCGCAGACCTTCCTCTATACCCAGCCCGCGAAAACTGTCCCCCGAAGAGCGGTTGGCCTTGTCGAAGCTGGACTTGAAGATAAAGTTGACGCCCAGCGCACGGGTGATTTCCTTGAGCGTGCCGGCCGTATCAATCTGCAGTTGCTCGGACTCGATCACGCACGGGCCGGCAATCAGGAACAGGGGCTGATCCAGCCCGACTTCGAAATCACACAG
>CAJDWN010000030.1_pt2 | contig 17067 bp, 28 predicted proteins | sample 7391581 | NCBI WGS metagenome assembly CAJDWN01 (sample SAMEA7055736, study PRJEB34461) | soil metagenome | biome: terrestrial ecosystem; feature: Peninsula; material: soil | place: Antarctica | collected 2016 | reverse complement strand
AACCGCTCTTTTGACAGGACACGAACATGGCGAACCAGAAAATACGCATCCGCCTCAAGGCGTATGACCACCGTCTGATTGACCGTTCGGCCAGCGAGATTGTCGAGACCGCCAAGCGCACTGGCGCTACGGTACTCGGCCCGATTCCGCTGCCAACCAAGATCGAGCGCTACACAATTCTGGTTTCGCCGCATGTCAACAAGGATGCTCGCGACCAGTACGAGACGCGGACACACAAACGGGTCATGGATATTGTTGATCCGAATGACAAGACCGTCGATGCGCTGATGAAGCTGGATCTTGCAGCAGGCGTGGACGTTCAGATCAAGCTGGGATGAGTCGGTCGCGTTGCGCGGCCTGTAAAGAGCAAGAGCAAAAGCGACTGATCGTTTCTTCCACTCTTCCCCATTTGCAGTGAGCGAAACGAACGGACTTGCAGCGAGCATGTCGAGCGACTTAACCGTCGATCGAAGACAGAAGGGGCGGTCAATAGCTGGCCCGTGGATTTTCAGGATACCGAGACAATGACAATCGGACTTGTAGGCAAAAAATGCGGCATGAGCCGGGTCTTTACCGAGGACGGCAGGTCGATTCCGGTGACGCTTATAGAAGCGACGCCGAATCGGGTGACCCAGGTAAAGACCGACGAAACTGACGGCTACACTGCTGTCCAGGTGACTGCGGGCAACAAGAGAGTATCTTTGTTGGGCATGCCGGCCAAAGGCCACTTCGCCAAGGCGAAAGTTGAGCCTGGGCGCGGGCTGTGGGAGTTTCGCCTTGATGCAGATGATGCAGGAAAGTACGAGCTCGGCGCCGAGATCACTGTTGGCGACGTGTTCAAGACCGGTCAAATCGTTGACGTAGCCGGTACCAGCAAAGGCAAGGGCTTTGCTGGTGTGATCAAGCGGCATCATTTCAGTCATCAGGACAACACTCACGGCAACTCGCGCTCGCATCGTGCGCCAGGTTCAATCGGACAATGCCAGACCCCGGGTCGTGTGTTTCCGGGCAAGAAGATGGCCGGTCACATGGGTGCCGTGCGCCGCAGTTCGCAAGGACTGGAAGTGATTCGGGTTGACGTCGAGCGTAACCTGATCGCCGTGAAGGGCGTCGTCCCTGGCGCGACCGGCGGCGACGTGATCATTCGCGCCACCGCCAAGGGTTGAGGAGCAGAAGTATGGAAATTAATGTAACAGGCGGGAAGGCGCTCGAAGTTTCCGAGGCTATATTCGGTGCGGAATTTCGCGAGAGCCTGATCCACCAGGTGGTTGTGGCATATCGCAACGGCGCGCGTTCGGGCACCAAGGCTCAGCTGAGCCGAGGCGAGATGTCGGGCACCACCAAAAAATCCAAGAAGCAGAAAGGTGGCGGTGCACGTCATGGCGCCCTCACTGCGCCGATCTTCGTCGGCGGCGGCAGAACCTTTGCGGCTAAACCGCGCGATCATTCGCAGAAGGTCAACCGCAAGATGTACCGCGGCGCGTTGCGCTCGATTCTGGGTGAGCTCAATCGCCAGGAGCGTCTCAGCATCGTGAACGAGCTGGATATGGACGCACCAAGCACCAAGGGACTCATTGCCAAGCTGGGTGATGCGACAAGCAGTTCGGGACGTACGGTTCTGGTGTCCGAGGCGGGTAGCGAAGCCCTGTATTTGTCGGCTCGCAACCTGCGCAACGTGCACGTTATCGACGCCGCTGCGCTGGATCCGGTCAGCTTGGTCGGCGCCCACAAAGTGGTCATGACCGTAGCCGCAGTGAAGAAAATCGAGGAGCGACTGGGATGAGCATCGAGCGCATCATTTCTGTTCTGCGGGCACCGCATATCTCCGAGAAGAGTGCCCGCTTGCAAGAACACAACCAATACGTGTTTCTGGTTGCGCCTGACGCTACCAAGAGCGACGTGAAGGCGGCCGTCGAACAGATGTTCGAGGTCAAGGTCGAAAACGTCAATCTTGTCAACGTCAAGGGTAAGCAGAAGATGTTCCGTTTCCGCGCCGGCCGCCGTCGTGGATCGCGCAAGGCCTATGTAAGCCTGGCCGAAGGCCACGGCATTGATGTCATGGCTAAGGCCTGAGCAGCAGGAGTCTATTCTAGATGGCACTGATCAAACTCAAACCGACCTCACCGGGAAACCGCGGCACTGTTCGCGTCAAGACCGAGGGCTTGCACAAGGGTGCGCCTTACGCTCCCTTGACCGAGTCCAAGTCGCGTACCGGCGGTCGTAACAATCGTGGTCGTATCACTACCCGGCACCGTGGTGGTGGTCACAAGAAGCAGTATCGAGTGATTGACTTCAAACGCAACAAGCTCGGCATCACTTGCCGGGTTGAGCGTATCGAATACGATCCCAACCGCACTGCCCACATTGCCTTGGTGTGTTACGCCGACGGCGAGCGTCGCTATATCATTGCGCCCAAGGGCGTGAAGACTGGCGACACGCTGATGGCAGGCAAGGAAGCGCCCATCAAACCGGGCAACAGCCTGCCGCTGGGTAATATGCCGGTCGGTACCACGGTGCACTGCATCGAGATGAAGCCAGGCAAGGGTGCGCAGATTGCTCGCAGTGCTGGCGCTTCGGCGCAGCTTGTGGCACGCGAACTTGGCTACGCCACACTGCGGCTTCGCTCCGGCGAGATGCGTCGGGTGTTGGTCGATTGCCAGGCGACAGTGGGCGAGGTGAGCAATCACGAACACAGCCTGCGCAAGCTGGGCAAGGCCGGCGCCAATCGCTGGCGTGGTATTCGCCCGACCGTCCGCGGTGTGGTCATGAATCCGGTTGATCACCCGCACGGCGGTGGTGAAGGCCGGTCCTCGGGAGGCCGTCATCCGGTCAGCCCGTGGGGCTTGCCCACCAAAGGCTACAAGACGCGCCACAACAAGCGCACCCAGCAATTTATTGTGCGCCGTCGCAAGTAACAGGAAGCCCTTATGCCACGTTCATTGAAAAAAGGTCCTTTTGTCGACCTGCACCTTTTGAAAAAGGTGGAGGCCGCCTCGGCCACCAACTCACGCCGCCCGATCAAGACCTGGTCGCGTCGTTCGATGGTTGTCCCGGAAATGGTGGGTATGACCATCGCCGTGCATAACGGTCGCTTGCACCTTCCGGTGTTGATCAACGAAAACATGGTCGGGCACAAGCTCGGCGAGTTTGCCGTAACGCGTACATTCAAAGGTCACTCCGGTGACAGGAAGGCCAAGTAATGGATAGCAGCACACAAGCCAGGGCTGTGCTCCGGAGCGCGCGTATCTCGGCGCAGAAAGTTCGCTTGGTGGCGGATCTGGTGCGAGGGATGCCGGTGTCGAAAGCCAATGACACACTGCAATTTACCAACAAGAAAGCCGCACATATCGTACGCAAGGTTCTGCTGTCGGCAGTGGCCAATGCGGAAAACAACCTCGGCGCCGACGTCGATGATCTGAAAGTGGCGACAATCTTCGTGGACGAGGGCCCGATGATGAAACGCATGCGGGCGCGTGCCAAGGGGCGCGGAACACGCATCCTCAAGCGCAGCAGCCACATTACTGTCATCGTCGGCAACTGAACGGGAAAATCAGATGGGCAATAAAGTACATCCCACCGGCATCCGCCTCGGCATCTCCCGGGATTGGAATTCGAAGTGGTACGCCAACAAGCGGGACTTCGCCAGGTACCTGGAAGCCGACCTGAAGGTGCGCAAGATGCTGCAAGAGAAGTTGGCCCAGGCCGGCGTATCCAGCATCAAGATCGAGCGACCGGCAGAAACTGCACGGATCACCATCCACACGGCACGGCCCGGTGTTGTCATCGGCAAGAAAGGCGAGGACATCGAAAAGCTGCGTCAGCAGGTGACCGACCTGATGGGCGTACCCACGCACATCAATGTGGCGGAAGTTCGCAAACCCGAACTGGATGCTCAGTTGGTGGCCGAGTCGATCGCACAACAGCTGGTGCGCCGCATCATGTTTCGTCGCGCGATGAAGCGCGCCGTAACCAACGCCATGCGTTTGGGTGGCTTGGGCATCAAGGTGCATCTGGCCGGTCGCTTGAACGGTGCCGAAATCGCACGTTCCGAGTGGTACCGAGAGGGCCGTGTGCCGCTGCATACGCTGCGTGCCAATATTGATTACGGTTTTGCCGAAGCCAACACTACTTACGGCATCATTGGTATCAAGGTGTGGATCTACAAGGGTGAAGTCTTCGACTTCAGTGCCGTTGGGCAGCAGAGCGAAGAAGATGAGCGCGGTAGTCGTGGACCCCGGAAAGAGCGTGGCCCGCGCGATAATCGCGAGAAGCGCGGCGGCCGTGAAGGTCGTGACCGCGGCGCCAGGTAAAAATTGAAAATGCGGTCAGGACGACCGCTTTTGACCCACGCGATCAGGGATGATTGCAAGAGGAAGCACAAATCATGTTGCAACCAAAACGAACCAAATACCGCAAGATGCACAAGGGCCGTAACCGTGGTTTGAGTTACAGTGCCAACTTGGTCAGCTTCGGCGAGTTTGGCCTCAAGGCGACCACGCATGGCCGGGTCACCGCGCGGCAGATTGAAGCGGCCCGTCGCTGTATCACGCGTTTTGTGAAGCGCGGCGGCAAGTTGTGGATCCGCGTGTTCCCCGATAAGCCGATCAGCAAAAAGCCCATTGAAGTGCGTATGGGCAAAGGCAAAGGCCCCGTCGAGTATTGGGTAGCGCTGATACAGCCTGGGCGCATGCTGTATGAAATCGAGGGTGTGGACGAAGTCACGGCGCGCGAGGCGTTTCGCCTGGCAGCGGCCAAGTTGTCCGTACAGACTCAGTTTGTGACGAGGGCAGTGCTGTAATGGATATCAAAGAGCTTCGTTCCGAGTCATCGAGCCAGCTGGAAAAGCACCTGCTGGAGTTGCGCAAGGAACAATTCAATCTGCGCATGCAAAAGGGGTCAGGGCAGCTGAGTCAGCCCCATCAATTACGCCGCGTGCGGCGCGAAATTGCTCGTACCAAGATGCTGTTGGGTGCGAGCAAGGCTACTGAAGGGACGCCGTCATGAGTGAGAAAGCCAAGATCGAGCGTACCCTGGAAGGGCGCGTTGTCAGTCATAAAATGGACAAAACTTTCACCATCCTGGTTGAGCGCCAGCAGCAGCATCGTCTGTTGGGCAAGATTCTGCGCCGCTCTACCAAGTTGCACGTGCACGACGAGAACGGCGAGGCCCGTGAGGGTGATCTGGTTCGTGTCGCCGAGTGTCGGCCGATGTCGAAGACCAAGCACCACCGACTGGTCAAAGTACTTGACCGTGCACAACAGTAAGCGAGGATTTGAATCATGATTCAGATGCAAACGAGGCTTTCCGCAGCAGATAACAGCGGTGCACGCCAGCTGATGTGCATCAAGGTGCTGGGTGGATCCAAGCGCCGCTATGCACGGATTGGTGATGTGATCAAGGTGTCGGTCAAAGAGGCAATACCGCGCGGCAAGGTCAAGAAGGGTGAGGTATACAGCGCTGTCGTCGTACGCACCGCCAAAGGTGTACGTCGGCCCGATGGCTCCTTGATTCGCTTCGACGGCAATGCAGCAGTACTGTTGAACAACAAACTGGAACCGATCGGTACCCGTATATTTGGACCGGTGACGCGTGAACTGCGCACCGAGCGCTTCATGAAGATCGTGTCGCTGGCACCGGAAGTACTTTAAACGCCGGGATGCGGGATTCGCAAGAGCAGCTTGCGCCATCCGTGGCCTGTCAACCTGCAGATTTCAAGAGACTCAGGGTTATGAACAGAATCAAGAAAGGCGACCAAGTGGTCGTGATAACTGGCAAGAACAAGGGACAGCGTGGTGAGATCATGCGTGTAGACGGAGACCGTGTCTTCGTGTCCAACGTGAACATCGTCAAGCGTCATACCAAGCCGAACCCGCAGGCCCAGCAACCTGGTGGCATTATCGAGCGTGAAGCTTCGATCCACATTTCCAATGTAATGCCATTCAATAGCGCTACCGGCAAGGGTGACCGTATCGGCTACAAGGAACTCAAGCCCGGCGCCGAAGGTGACCGCCCGCGCAAAGTGCGTGTGTTCCGTTCCAATAACGAAATGCTTGACGCCTGAGGAAGATGTAATGAGCCGTCTGGAAAAAATCTATCAGGAAGAAGTGGTGCCCAAGCTGATGAAGCAGTTTGGCTACAAGAGTGTCATGCAGGTGCCACGCTTCGCAAAAATCACACTGAATATGGGTGTCGGCGAAGCCGTGGGCAACAAGAAAGTGTTGGAGAATGCCCTGGGTGACATGACCAAAATCGCTGGCCAGAAGCCGGTGACCACCAAGGCGCGGGTGTCCGTAGCTTCGTTCAAGATTCGCGATGGCTGGCCGATTGGCTGCAAGGTCACCTTGCGCCGTCAGCGCATGTGGGAGTTTCTTGATCGATTGATCAACGTGGCCCTGCCGCGGACCCGTGACTTCCGCGGTGTGTCCGGTCGCTCTTTTGACGGCAGTGGCAACTTTAATATGGGTGTGAAAGAGCAGATCATGTTCCCCGAGGTCGAGTACGATCAGATCGACGCTATTCGCGGGATGGACATCGCCTTCACGACCACCGCAAAAACCGACGAAGAGTCCAAGGCGCTTTTTGCTGCGCTGGGCTTTCCGTTCCGCAACTAAGGGCAGAATAATGGCAAAGAAATCAATGGTCGAGCGCAACCTCAAGCGGATCAAGCTGGTGGAAAAGTATGCTGCCAGGCGCGCCGAGCTGAAAGCGGTTGTGAGCAACCCCGAATCAAGCTACGACGAGAAGATGGAAGCACAGGCCAAGCTGCAGAAGTTGCCGCGCGATTCCAGTCCTGTGCGCATTCGCACACGTTGCGCCCTGACCGGGCGGCCGCGCGCCGTGTACCGCAAGTTCGGCCTTGGTCGCAACAAATTGCGTGAAGCCACCATGCGTGGCGACGTACCAGGTCTTCGCAAGGCCAGTTGGTAATTTTCCCGGGATTCGAGATTTGGGGTTCGGGATTCGCCAGAGCAAAAGTAATAGCTCGCGAATTCTCGCTTCCACAACCCCCGAATTCCAAATCTCCGATTTTCGGATATCGATGCAATACAGGAATTGAAGCATGAGCATGACTGATCCCATTGGTGACATGTTTACCCGCATCCGCAACGCCCAGATGGTGGGCAAGCCGTTTGTGAACATGCCATCCTCCCGTCTCAAGCTGGCCATCGCAGGCCTGCTCAAAGACGAGGGCTACATTCTGGAGTTCAAAGAGGTCAAGGACGGCAACAAGTCCGATCTCAACGTCACTCTGAAGTACTTTGACGGCAAGCCTGCCATTGAGACCATCCAGCGCCACAGTCGATCCGGTCTGCGCGTGTATCGCGGCAAGGACGATTTGCCGAAGGTACTGGGTGGTCTTGGTATCTCCATCGTTTCCACCTCGTCCGGCTTGATGACCGACGCCCAGGCCCGCAAGAAGGGTGTGGGCGGCGAAGTCATTGGTCTGATCGCCTGAGGGGGCACTAATATGTCACGAGTAGCCAACCAACCTGTCGTCCTGCCCAAGGGCGTTGAGTGTCAGATCAGTGATTCGCAGATTTTGGTCAAGGGACCCAAGGGCAACCTGAGCATGAACCCTTTGCCTGGCGTGACAGTGAGCCAGGAAGATGGGCAGCTTTCCTGCTCTGCCGACAAGCCGGACAACGTCAAGTTTGCGGGTACCGCACGCGCCCTGATTGCCAATATGGTGCAGGGCGTCAGCGAAGGATACGAGCGCAAACTTCGATTGGTCGGGGTCGGTTACCGCGCCCAGCTGCAAGGCAATAATCTGAACCTTTCGCTCGGTTTTTCGCATCCAGTCGAGTTCGCGATGCCCGAGGGCATTACCCTGGAAGCGCCCAGCAACACGGAGATCGTGGTCAAGGGTGCGGACAAGCAATTGGTGGGCCAGATTGCCGCCAAAATACGCGCTATTCGTCCCCCCGAGCCCTACAAGGGCAAAGGTGTCCGCTACGAAGGTGAGCGCATCACCATGAAGGAAGCGAAGAAGGCGTAAGCCTCCAGTTTCAATACTGATCCGCTTCGGAGAATGACAGTGAACAAGAATATATCCAGGTTGCGTCGTGCCAAGTCCACACGCATGAAAATCAGACAGCTCGCGGTTCCGCGCCTCAGTGTGCATCGCAGCGGCCAGCACCTCTATGCGCAAGTGTTCTCGGCAACGGGTGGTAGTGTCATTGCTGCCGCATCGACACTCCAGAAGGAAGTGCGTGAAGGCTTGAAAAGCACCAAGGATGTGGCAGCCGCCAGCGCTGTCGGCAAGGCCGTGGCAGAAAGGGCCAAGGCAGCTGGAATCGAGTCGGTCGCGTTTGATCGCTCCGGTTTCAAGTATCACGGCCGTGTCAAGGCGCTGGCCGATGCGGCCCGCGAAGCGGGATTGAAGTTCTAACAGCAGCAAATAGTAAAAAGTAAGTGGTGAGAAGGAAGAGCTTTTGCCCTTGAGTCGGTGTCGCCGGCGACCTCTTTGCCACTAACTACTCACCAACACACAACAACTCCAAGCGGCCCTGGTGCCGTAAGTAAAAGTCTCCGCTATGTTCGGAGCAGAGAGGAAACGACATGTCCAGCAATGATCGAGAAAGTGCTGACGGCCTTCAGGAAAAACTGATATCCGTCAATCGTGTGGCCAAGACCGTCAAGGGTGGTCGGCAGATGAGCTTCACCGCATTGACCGTGGTCGGTGACGGCGAAGGTAGCGTAGGCTTCGGCTATGGCAAAGCGCGAGAAGTGCCCTTGGCTATCTCCAAGGCGATGGAACGTGCCCGCCGAAACATGACCAAGGTCAACCTTAACAATGGCACCCTCTGGTATGCCATCAAAGCCCACCATGGCGCGGCGCGTGTATACATGCAGCCCGCTTCGGAAGGTACCGGCGTAATTGCGGGTGGTGCGATGCGTGCGGTCCTGGAAGTGGTCGGTGTGACCGATGTGCTGGCCAAGGCCGTGGGTTCGCGCAACCCGATCAATCTGGTGCGTGCCACTATCAAGGGCCTCAATGCGATGTCCTCGCCCAAGCAGGTTGCCGACAAGCGCGGCAAGACTGTCGAAGAGGTGATGTCATGAGCACGGCAGCCGTCAATACAGTCCGCGTTCGCCTGATCAAGGGCCTGGCGGGCGTGCAAAGTCGCCACCGTCTCAGTGTTCACGCGCTGGGTCTGCGCAAAGTCAATGACGTACGCGAGCTGAAAGACAGTCCGCAGGTGCGTGGTCTTATCAACAAAGTCTACTACCTGGTTCGGGTGGAGGAATAAGAACATGCGTATGAATGAAATCAAGCCCGCAGATGGGTCGCGCAAGAAGCGCAAGCGCGTTGGTCGCGGTATCGGTTCGGGGTCCGGTAAAACGGCCGGTCGTGGTCACAAGGGCCAGCACGCGCGTTCCGGCGGCAGCCATACTCCGGGCTTCGAGGGCGGCCAGATGCCATTGCAACGGCGCTTGCCCAAAGTGGGTTTTCACTCCCGCAAGGCTGCGGACTCGGCACAGGTGTTCTTGTATCAATTGAACAACCTCAAGGTGGACAGCATTGACCTTGAGACCTTGCGCAAGGCTCGTCTCGTACACGCCGGTGCCAAGCGAGTGAAGATCGTCAAAAAGGGCGAAATCGAGCGCGCGCTGAAGATATCCGGTGTGCTGGTTACCGCAGGTGCCAAGGCAGCCATCGAGGCGGCCGGCGGCAGCGTGGAATGAGCACGGGACACGCGTGAAGAAGAGGACAGTCTAAGTGGCGAATTCGAAAGGCAACAGCCTTCTGGGCTCCATGGGCAAACTGACCGAACTGCGGCAACGCCTTCTGTTCGTAGTTGGTGCGCTGGTGGTTTTCCGGCTCGGTTCGTTCATTCCGGTGCCGGGTGTCAACCCGGAGGCCATGGCACGTCTGGTCGGAGACAATGGCCTTCTGAGCATGTTCAACATGTTCTCGGGCGGTGCGTTGTCGCGCTTCTCGTTGTTCGCGTTGGGCGTTATTCCCTACATTTCGGCGTCCATTGTGGTGCAGATGTTCGCGTCGGTACTACCCAGCTGGCAGGCCATCAAGAAAGAGGGGCAGTCCGGACAGAGAAAACTGACCAGCTATACGCGCTGGGGCACAGTAGGTTTGGCGTCATTTCAGTCATTTGGTGTGTCCGTGGCGCTGCAGGGACAGGGTGCATCGGGCGGTGTCCCGGTTGTGTTCAGTCCGGGTGTCGGCTTTATCATGGCTTCTGTGGTTTGTTTGACTGCGGGCACCATGTTTCTGATGTGGCTGGGTGAGCAGATGACCGAGCGCGGCGTCGGCAACGGTATTTCCTTGCTGATTTTCGCCGGCATCGTGGCGGGTCTGCCGTCGGCACTGACGCAAACTCTGACCATGGCACAAAATGGCGAGTTGTCCACACTCAAGGTTATTCTGGTTATTGCCATCGTCCTTGCAGTGACTCTGTTCGTGGTGTTCATGGAGCGGGCGCAGCGCCGAATTACGGTCAATTATGCCAGGCGCTCCGGTGGTAACCAGGCCTACCAGAACCAAAGTTCGCACTTGCCGCTCAAGATCAACATGGCCGGTGTTATCCCTCCGATCTTCGCCTCGAGCCTGATCATGTTTCCGGCCACCGCAGCGTCGTGGTTCAGTGATGCCAGTCAGTTGAGATGGTTGCAGGGCGTCACGGCCGCGCTGTCACCCGGCGAGCCGTTGTATATGGCGCTGTACGCAGCCATGGTGTTTCTGTTCACGTTCTTCTACACCGCAATCGTGTTCAACGCGCAAGAGACGGCTGACAATCTCAAACGGTCCGGGGCGCTGATTCCAGGTATTCGCCCGGGTAAAGCGACCGCCAACTATATTGATGGTGTGATGACCCGGTTAACCGGGGTTGGTGCGATATACCTGGTAGCGGTGTGTCTGATTCCTGATTTCATGCAAAGCGCCTGGCACGTGCCGTTCTATTTCGGTGGCACATCCTTGCTGATCGTTGTGGTGGTGGTCATGGACTTCACGTCTCAGATCCAGGCCCATCTGGTCAGCCATCAGTACGACAGTTTGTTGAAGAAGGCCAATCTGCGAGGTCGTTAGGAATAGCAGGGTCGACAGACATTTTTGGATGGGGGCGGCAGCGCAGGTGGCCCCGGTTGTACCGCGAAATCCCGAGGGGTTCCGTTGGCGACGCATTCACGTTATAATTTCTTGTTCACTGCGCTGGTTTTACTTTTTGGAGAGCACACGTCATGGCGCGTATTGCGGGCGTAAACCTGCCCATTCACAAGCATGTGTGGATTGGGCTACAAGACATTTACGGCATTGGTCGCTCCAGGGCCCGCGATATTTGCGGTGAACTGAAGATCAATCCAGCCACCCCGATCAAATCGTTGAGCGAGGGTGAAGTCGAGCAACTGCGTACTGCAGTGGCCAAGTTCACGATCGAGGGCGATCTTCGCCGCGAGGTCGGTATCAGCATCAAGCGGCTGATGGATCTGGGCACCTATCGCGGCTTGCGTCATCGCCGTGGTCTGCCGTTGCGGGGACAACGTACCCGAACCAACGCGCGCACCCGTAAAGGTCCGCGTCGTCCGATCAAGCGCTAACAGGCGTTTGCACGAGCCCAGGAACAGATAAGATTATGGCAAAACCGGTCAAAACCAAGAAGAAGAACAGGCGCGTCGTCACCGACGGTATCGCGCACGTGCACGCTTCGTTCAACAATACCATCATCACCATCACCGATCGCCAGGGCAATGCTTTGTCTTGGGCGACGTCGGGCGGTGCCGGATTCCGCGGTTCGCGTAAATCAACATCGTTCGCGGCACAGGTTGCTGCCGAACGGGCGGGTAAAGCGGCTCAGGACTACGGTCTGAAGTCGGTCGAGGTTCGCGTCAAAGGCCCTGGCCCTGGACGCGAGTCAGCGGTGCGGTCGTTGAATTCGCTGGGCTACAAGGTAACCAACATCATCGACGTAACGCCGATACCGCACAACGGCTGCCGTCCACCCAAGAAACGACGGGTCTGAGGGAAGAAAATCATGGCACGATATCGTGGAGCAACCTGCAAACTGGCCCGTCGCGAAGGCACCGATCTTGGCTTGAAAAGCCCGGAGCGCGCTTTGGACACCAAGTGCAAGCTGGAAACCAAGCCCGGCCAGCACGGTGCCAATCGGCGCATGCGTCTTTCTGACTACGCGGTGCAGTTGCGTGAAAAGCAGAAGGTCAAACGGATCTACGGCGTTCTGGAACGTCAGTTCCGTAACTATTACAAGAAGGCCACCCATGCGAGGGGCAACACAGGTGAAATCCTGTTGCAGCTCCTCGAAACGCGTCTCGACAACGTGGTTTACCGCATGGGTTTTGCGGTGACCCGCGCCCAGGCGCGTCAGCTTGTTTCGCACCGCGGCGTTTTGGTCAACGGCAAACGAGTCAATGTGCCGTCTTACCATGTTTCGGCTGCGGACGAAGTTGCGCTGACCGACTCTATTCCAAGTAATTTTTCAGGAGTCTGCTACATGGGAGTCGCATCGACTAGCGTACTCAAGCCCGGTGGGTTGAGCGTCGAGCAGCTTGGAACCAATAGTGCCAAGGTGATCGTTGAGCCTTTGGAACGTGGTTTCGGGCATACACTCGGCAACGCGCTGCGCCGCGTTCTACTGTCAGCAATACCCGGTTGTGCCATCGTTGAGGTGGAGATGGACGGCGTATTGCATGAATACACAACGCTGGACGGCCTGCAGGAAGACGTCATCGAGGTTCTGCTGAATCTCAAGGATGTCGCGATCCGTATGCATGGCACGGACGAGACTACGCTGACCCTGAGCAAAAAAGGCACGGGCGAGGTCACGGCGGGTGATATTACCGTGGATCACTCTGTCGAGATCGTCAATCCAGAGCACGTCATTTGTCATCTGACCAAGGACGTTGCGCTCAACATGCGCCTCAAGGTGCAGCGCGGCGTTGGCTATGTGCCGGTCACCGCGCTCACCATGAACGACGATCAGGAGACCGCGCGTCCGATTGGCCGTCTGCCACTGGATGCGTCATTCTGCCCGGTGCGGCGCGTGTCCTACGAGGTGGATTCTGCGCGTGTTGAGCAGCGCACCAACCTGGACAAGCTGGTACTCACCATTGATACCAACGGCACCGTCGATCCGGAAGAAGTGGTTCGCCAGTCCGCTGAGATACTTATGGACCAGTTGCAGATATTCGGCGACTTCAGTCATCGTGAGGCGACTCAGGAGAAGGACGACACGGATAAGATTGACCCGTTGCTGATGCGTCCGATCGACGATCTGGAACTGACCGTTCGTTCGGCCAACTGCCTCAAGGCTGAGAGTATTTATTATATTGGCGACTTGGTGCAGAAGACCGAGGTCGAGCTGTTGAAAACACCGAACCTTGGCAAGAAGTCGCTCAACGAAATCAAGGAAGTGCTGGAAAGCCGCGAACTCAAGCTGGGCACGCGCCTGGAAAACTGGCCGCCGTCTGGCCTGGCGCCAGGTATGCAACTCGACTGAAAAGCGGGAGTGGGAAGTAGGCAGTGGAGAGTCGGCGAGGGTTTTCGCGTCTTCCCTGACGAGGACTTGTCACGTAATACGCAGCACGCAAACTGACCTGTTAATCGCTGTTACAAGTGGCTCGATTGACGCAAACAGACTGAGAATTGGAAAACGACCATGCGGCACATGAAATCAGGGCGCAAGCTCAACCGCAACAGCTCCCATCGGCAAGCCATGTTCAAGAACATGGCGGCCTCGCTGTTCAAGCACGAACTCATTCGTACGACCTTGCCCAAGGCCAAGGAACTGCGCCGCGTGGCGGAGCCTTTGATCACGCTGGCCAAGACCGACGGAGTCGCCAATCGTCGCCTGGCTTTCGCGCGTCTGCGCGACAAGGAGGCTGTCGGCAAGCTGTTCACGGAATTGGGGCCACGCTACACCGAGCGGCCGGGTGGCTATCTGCGGATTCTCAAGTGCGGCAACCGCGTTGGCGACAACGCGCCCATGGCCTATGTTGAGTTGGTGGGTCGTCCTCTGGCAACTGGTGCCGCCGAGTAGGCGCGCTACGGTGACAGGATGAAACATCCCGGGCCCCGACGGATCTGCCGCCGGGGCCCGTTTGTTTGTGCTGACGGAACACTACCTGTCTGCGCGCACCTGCTGACAATCGATCAATGAGGCGTTAACGTAGTCGTTGGATCGAAACGAATCGCGGAATTATTCATGACCCAAAGTGCTCGCCCATCAATGCGGACGGCCTGGCTGATCGGCTTCCTGGTTTGTGCCGGCCTGATCGGCTATGTGTTGTACGTACAGTATTATCAGTACATTTCGCCTTGCCCACTATGCATTCTTCAGCGTATCGCCTTCATCGGCATGGGGATCGTGTTCTTGATTGGCGCTCTGCACGCACCACGTGGTGGTGTCCGCTGGCTCTACGCGGCGCTGGTGACGTTATTTGGCGCGGGCGGGATCGCGGTGGCGTGGCGCCAACTTTGGTTGCAGTCCCTGCCTCCCGACCAAGTGCCGACCTGTGGCCCGGGTCTGGGCTATATGCTGGATACTTTTCCGCTCGCGCAGACATTGAAGATGGTTTTCACCGGTTCCGGGGAGTGCGCTGAGGTGAATTGGACGTTTCTGGGTCTGGCCATGCCAGCCTGGTCCCTGATCTGTCTGTTGCTACTCACTATGTGGGCAGTCTGGACAGCTCGCCGCCCACGCGCACCGAAGCTTTTCCACTGATGAATGAGCCTGCATCCTTGCGTGTCATAGCGGACAACGAGTCCTGGCAGCCCATGAGCTGGCGGAGCAAAGTGGTGTTACAGCAGCCGGCATACGAAGACGCTGCTGAGCTGGAGTCCGCGCTGCAAAAGTTGGCGTGTCTACCGCCGCTGGTGACATCTGCGGAAGTGCTGGCATTGAAGAGCCTCTTGGCTGAAGCGCAGCAGGGCAAGCGTTTTTTGCTGCAAGGTGGGGACTGTGCCGAGACCTTCGAGGACTGTAATGACCGCGTCATTACCAACCGGCTCAAAGTCCTTCTGCAGATGAGTCTGGTACTGGTGCATGGCTTGAAAATGCCGGTGTTGAGAGTAGGTCGCTTCGCGGGTCAATACGCCAAGCCGCGCTCCACAGATTCAGAAACGCGAGACGGTGTGACCTTGCCTTCCTATCGTGGCGATATCGTCAATGGCCCGGAGTTCTCACCCGCAGCACGTCGTCCGGACCCGGCGCGCATGATTCGTGCGCACGCGAGATCGGCCATGACGGTGAACTTCGTGCGGGCCCTGATTGATGGCGGGTTTGCGGACCTCCGACATCCGGAGTACTGGGATCTCGATTGGGTGCAGCACTCACCACTGGCGGCTGAGTACCGTCACATGGTCGACAATATCAGTGAATCGCTCAAGTTCATGGAGACTCTGGCCGGTGAATCACTGGAAAGTTTCTCCCGTGTCGACTTCTACACCTCGCACGAGGCCTTGTTGCTGCCGTACGAACAGGCCCAGACTCGCCAGGTACCGCGTCAACGCGGCTGGTTCAACCTGTCCACGCATCTGCCATGGATCGGCATGCGCACGGCGGCGTTGGATGGGGCTCATGTCGAGTATTTCCGGGGCATCCGCAATCCGCTTGCCGTCAAGGTCGGTCCCACGATGCAGCGCGACCACCTTCTGCGCCTCCTTGATGTGCTCAACCCACACGAGGAGCCGGGGCGTATGACCCTGATTCACCGCATGGGCTCGCAACACATTGCAGGGTATCTTCCCAAGCTGCTGGATGCCGTGCGTGAGGCAGGGCGGACGGTGCTATGGGTGTGTGACCCGATGCACGGCAACACTGAAAAGACCAGCAACGGCTACAAAACGCGCAAACTTGACAACATCGCCAGCGAGTTGGAGCAGGCATTCGCCATTCACGATGCGGCCGGAACCCGCCTCGGCGGGGTACATCTGGAACTGACCGGTGAAGATGTCACCGAGTGCACAGGTGGCGCGCGCGGACTGAGCGAAGCTGACTTGGTCCGTGCCTACAAAAGCCACGTGGACCCTCGTTTGAACTACGAGCAATCCTTGGAGTTGGCGATGGTGATCGTGCGTAAGTCCGGTGCCCGACACAGCGCCTGACCCGCGTGCAACGCAAGCCGCCCCGTGATCCAGGTCTGGGATTGCGGGCTGATGTACGAGCGGGTTATGCCCGCGAGAGGCGCGCCCGATATCCCATCGCGGGTACGGTCCGCTCCTGCAAACGCAATCACCCTGCGGCGCAAAACTCTCTTTGGCTAAGGGAGTTGGAGCAACTCACGGCTTCGAACTGACTTGCGGCAGCTTCAGCGGCACCCCTACTGGCGGGGGCCGCCGATGCCTCTCGCCCAGATTCAATCAGAGGGTGCCTAGTTACCGGACTGCGGCAGGGTGGGTAGAAAACGGGGACGCGTGAATCCCTGGCTGTGCTGCTCGAATCCGTAGGCGATCGAGATCAAGGTAGGCTCACCCCACTTGCGCGTCATAAACACGATGCCGATGGGCAAACCGTGGGCGAATCCCGCGGGTACGGTGATTGACGGGTAGCCTGCGACGGCGGCGGGCTGCCATGCGCCGCCCACGGAGAGATCGCCACTGACAATGTGGTCACCGAGTACCAGATCGGTGCGAAAGGCAGGCCCAGCCGACGGCGCTAGCAGCGCGTCCAGTTTGCTGGCATCGAGCGCAGCGTCGATGCCTTCGGGGCCAGCGTGGCGTTTGGCACGGGCAAGGGCGTCCGTGTAGGCCTTGTCGGTCAGTGGCCCCTTGCTTTGAGCCATGAGGAACACTTCCTGGCCGAACCAGGGCATTTCGCTTTTTTCGTGTGCGTTGTTGAAGGCGATGAGGTCGGCGAGGTCATGGACTTCAAGGTCCTTGCGGGTGGCCAGGTAGCTCTTGATGTCGTGCTTGAAGTCATACAGCAACACCGTGAATTCATCATCACCCAGGTCACTGATATGGGGTAGTTTGACCGGATCGACGATGATGGCGCCAGCCTCCTTCATCGTCGCGATCGCCTCATCCAGTACGCGGTCGGTGTTCGGCTCGGCACCGGCATACTCACGTAGTACGCCGATGCGTTTGCCCTTGAG
>CAJDWN010000084.1_pt1 | contig 17619 bp, 14 predicted proteins | sample 7391581 | NCBI WGS metagenome assembly CAJDWN01 (sample SAMEA7055736, study PRJEB34461) | soil metagenome | biome: terrestrial ecosystem; feature: Peninsula; material: soil | place: Antarctica | collected 2016 | reverse complement strand
GGGAGGTTTGGCTTCGAGGTCAAGGGCCAAAAGTCAGGTCAATAGTGGATTAAGTTGTCTGGCAGTCCTAGACTGCGCGCCATGAGGCGAATGAACAAGCCTTGCCTTGTCGGCTACCACTCTACAATTTGCAGGGAAAACACAATGTCTGCGATCTTGTCCACTGATGCAAAAATCGTTCTGAGCCAGATTGTCAAGGCTCTGGAAGAACACGCCACGGGTGACCAGCTCACACAAGGAAAGACTCTTGTCGAGTCGTTCTTGGGAGGCGTCAATGCCGATGAGCTCAGTGTCCATACGCCAGCCGAATGGGCAGCTATTATGCTGGATCTGGTGAGCTTTGTGCAGGAGCGCGAGCCCGGGTTTGCCAAGGTGGATCTGATCGATGAGGGTAGTGGTGGACGCGATAACAGGTCAGCCCTGCGCATTATTACCGATGATATGCCGTTCCTGGTCGATTCGGTCAGCATGGCTCTGGCCCGTGCGCAGCTTGAAGTGCGCGTCATGCAGCATCCACTTGTCAGCGTTCAGCGCGATGCTGATGGTCAACTCATGGAGCTGATGCGTCAGGGCAGCGATGAAGAGGCGAATGATGAGGCCATCATCTATTGCGAGATAAGGCGCATCAGCGACCAGGACAAACGCACTGACTTGCTGGATTCGATCCGCGCCGTGCTTGCCGATGTACGTATGACGGTCGATGACTGGGCCCCGATGCGGGAAAAAATGCTGTTGATCGCGGATGATTTCCAGAACCGCTCGCTGCCGTTTGATGACGAGGGCGTGCGTGAGGGTCAGGCATTCTTGCGCTGGGCGGTTGATGATCACTTTACTTTTCTGGGCTACCGCGAGTACAAGGTCGTCGACCAGGATGATGAGCAAATGCTGGTGGCGGACGAGGCATCCGGACTCGGCTTGTTGCGCGGTGCCGATCGGGCCGGTACGCCGCGCTCGCTGAAAACGCTGGCAGCCATGCAGCTGCCGCAATCGGGTGCCATGGATGCGGTCATCCTGACCAAGACCAATGCCACGTCCGATGTACATCGCCCGGGCTACATGGATTACATCGGCGTGCTGAAATTCGATGACAAGGGCAAGCCGATAGGCGAGCAGCGCTTCATCGGCCTGTTCACATCCAGCGCCTACATGCGCCGGCCGCAGGATGTGCCATTGTTGCGCAAGAAAGTGGAAGCGGTAATGCAGCGCTCGGGCTTGAAGCTCGACGCTTACTCGGGCAAGGCTCTGCGCCATATCCTGGAAACGCTACCGCGAGATGACCTGTTTCAGTGCAGCGAGGACGAGTTGTTCTCAACCGCCACCGGTATTCTCGATCTCAAAGAGCGCTCGCGCACGCGCCTGTTTGTGCGACGTGACCGTTACGGTCGCTTCTTCTCCTGCATGGCCTTCATTCCGCGTGATCGCTTCAACACGGATGTCCGCCAGAGAGTGGAGAACCTGTTGCGTGAGGCCTTCCATGGGGTGCGACTTGACTCGGCCGTGAATATGGGCGAGTCAGCGCTGGCCCGCCTGCACATCACAGTGCGCCCCAAGACCGGACAGCAACAGACCTACGACGTCCATGCGCTTGAGCAGCGCCTGATTCATCTGTTGCGCAACTGGCAGGATGACCTGCGCAACAGCCTGACCGAACGCGTGGGTGATATCCACGGTGCCGAGCTGGCTAACCGCTATGGCGCTATTTTGCCGGTGGGATACAGCGAACAAGTCTCGCCCGAAGTGGCCGCGGAAGATATCGAGACCCTCGATGCGCTGGTTGATGAGAACTCGGTAAGCATGAAGTTCTATCGGCCTGAGAAGCGGCCGGAGGCGCTGCGTTTCAAGATATTCCGCCGTGGCGGCGACATCATGCTGTCGGAACTCCTGCCACAGCTGGAGAACCTGGGTTTGCGGGTACTGACCGAGCATGTTTACGAAATCAAACATGACGGAACCCGCATGTTCATACAGGATTTCGAAGTGTGGCCGATGGACGAGTTGGCGTTCAGTGTCGAGGATGTCGGCAAGCATTTCGAGCACGCCTTTGAGCACGTTTGGCGTGGTGATGCCGAGAGCGATACGTTCAATCGTCTGGTATTGGGCGCACTACTCACCTGGCGTCAGGTCGCAATTTTACGTGGTTATTGCAAATACCTGCAGCAGGTCGGTATCCCGTTTTCACAAAGTTACATGGAAGAAACACTCAACCGCTACCCCGCGATTGCCAACCTTCTGGTCGAGTTGTTCAATGCCAAGTTTGATCCGCTGCGTGAAGATCAGGACAAGGCGAAACTCGAAGCGCATTCAAAGCAGTTGCGGGCGGAGCTGACAACGCTGATTACCGATTGCGCGTGTGAGGCCAATCCGGGCTTGATCGACAGCGTGGTGGGTTCGCTGGATAAGCCCAGACAAGATCAGATCGATGCAATATGGGCTGCCTTGCGTGCACTGATGGACCAGGTCGCCAGCCTCGATGATGAGCGCATTGTCGAGAGCTACATGAGCGTGATTCGGGCCACCTTGCGCACCAGCTTCTTCCAATTGCACGAAGGCGGCAGCCGGGACTATATCAGCCTCAAATTTGATTCAGCGCAAGTGCCTGACGCACCCAAACCAGTGCCGTACCGCGAGATATTCGTGTATAGCCCGCGCATGGAAGGTGTACATCTGCGTTTCGGTCCTGTGGCGCGTGGTGGTCTGCGCTGGTCGGACCGACGCGAAGACTTCCGCACCGAAGTGCTGGGCCTGGTCAAAGCGCAAGAGGTCAAGAACACCGTTATCGTGCCTGTGGGCTCGAAGGGCGGATTTGTCCTCAAGCGTGCGCCCGAAGGAGGCGATAGTCGCGAAGCGCTGCAGCAAGAAGGCATCACCTGCTACAAGATGTTCATCAATGGCATGCTGGACATTACCGATAATCTGGTGGATGACAAAGTCGTGGTACCACCTGGTCTGGTTTGCTACGACGGCGACGACCCATACCTTGTGGTGGCGGCAGACAAGGGCACCGCACGTTTCTCGGATATTGCCAACGGCCTTTCAGCCGATCATAACTATTGGCTGGACGATGCATTCGCTTCCGGTGGCTCGCATGGCTACGATCACAAAGGCATGGGGATCACGGCACGTGGAGGCTGGGAATCGGTAAAACGGCATTTCCGTTCCCTGGGGCGAGATAGCCAGAACGAAGACTTCACCTGTGTCGGCATTGGCGATATGTCTGGAGACGTGTTTGGTAACGGTATGCTGCGTTCGGAGCATATTCGTTTGGTGGGCGCGTTTGATCATCGGGATATCTTCCTCGACCCATCACCTGATGCAGCCCGTTCCTTTGTGGAACGCAAGCGCATGTTCGCCTTACCGCGTTCGAGTTGGCAAGACTATGATGCATCATTGATCTCCGAAGGCGGCGGTGTTTTTTCGCGCGGAGCCAAGTCCATTCCGGTGTCTGCACAAGTGCGGGCGATTCTGGGACTGGGCGGGGATGTCGAACATCTGACCCCCAATGAGCTGATGAGCGCCTTGCTGAAGGCGCCTGTGGATCTGCTGTGGAATGGCGGGATTGGTACCTACATCAAATCATCCAGCGAGACGCACGCTGATGTGGGTGATCGTGCCAACAATGGTTTGCGGATCGATGGCGGACAAGTGCGCTGCAAGATTATCGGTGAGGGCGGCAACCTGGGCATGACCCAGCTCGGCCGTGTCCAGGCCGCGCTCAATGGCGTGATCCTGAACACCGATTTCATCGATAACTCGGCGGGTGTGGATACATCGGATCACGAGGTCAACATCAAGATACTGCTTGGCGATGCCGTAAAGCGCAAGGAGCTGAGCCAGGATGACCGCAATAGCCTGCTTGCAGAAATGTCCGATGATGTGGCGGCGCTGGTGTTGTGCGACAACTATCGGCAGAATCAGGCCATCACCCTTATGGAGCACATGGCGGTCAGTCGTCTGGGTTCGATGGCGCACTTCATAAGCACGCTGGAAAGCGAGGGCAGGCTTGACAGGCAAGTGACGGCTTTACCTACCGACAACGAACTGATGGAGCGCAAAGCCCAAGGCAAAGGTCTGACTCGCCCGGAACTGGCGATGCTGCTTTCGTACGACAAGATCAAGCTCTACGAAGATTTGCTGGATTCGGATGTACCCGAAGATCCATACCTGTCGCGCGAGCTGGTGCGTTATTTCCCGGAACGTCTGCATGACGAGTATGGCGAGCACATGCAGCGTCATCGCCTCAAACGTGAAATCATTGCATCGGCGGTGACCAACTCCACGGTCAATCGCATGGGTGCCACCTTCATGATGCGCATGCAGGAAGATACCGGGCAGCATCCAGCCGCTATCGCCAAGGCGTTTACAGCCGCTCGTGAAATCATTGATGCACGTGCCTTGTGGGCCGACATCGAAGCACTCGATGCCAAAGTAGCCGAGGCCACCCAGATTGATGCGAAGATGCAAACATGGAGCCTGCTGCGGCACTTGACACGCTGGCTGTTGAACAAACCCGGTGGCAAACTCGATATTGCTGCCAATGTAGAGCGCTATAAGCCTGTGGTGACGGCTCTGCGTGACGTCTTGCCCGCAGCGTTGACGCCGACCGGTAAGGGTGATTTTGAAGGCGACGCAGAAAAGTGGGAAGGCCTGGGCTTCGGCGAAGCGCTGGCACATCGGCTGGCGCGTGCGCCGGTACTGCGCGCATCGCTGGATATGGCCGAGGTTGCACACAACTGCAAGCAACCCATCGAACGGGTGGCCGGCGTATTCTTCGGCCTGGCCGAAGCGCTGGATCTGGATTGGCTGCGCAACGAGATCGAGTCTCTTCCGGTAGAAAGCCGTTGGCACGCACAGGCACGCGGCTCGCTGTTGGATGAACTCAACCAGCAGCATCGGGCGCTGGCTTCCCAAATTCTGGTCTGGGATACGGACATGAGCGCCGAAAAGGTGGTAGCTGCGTGGCTGGATCGCGACGATGCCACCCTCAAGTACACCCGCGCCATGCTGGCGGAGATACTCACGCAAACGGCCGACTATCCGATTGCCTCAGTGGCCGTACGCCGGTTGGCATTGCTAGCGAATATGAACTGAGGCATCAGGGACTCGGGCCGGCGCCCGCTATCAGGGATGTTTGCTTGCCTGAAAGTCGGGACTCGGGGTCTGGACTCGAAAGAGTCGAACCACGCCGTAATTCCTCTCCCCCTGTTTGCAAGGGGTGAGAGGAAGCGGTTTGCGAGTCACTGGCGCGCGCGGTATCGAACGCCCGAAGGGCAGGAATGACCGAGAAAGGGTTATCCCGACCCACCTAAATGTTGGGCCGAGGCCCGTACCCCGAGCTTTCCCCGTCATCCCGGCGCAGGCCGGTATCCAGTCTGGTATCGGTGCCCAGCCCACAAAACAGATGTTGCGTGTTGCGCACGAGTTCTGATGTTGGATACCGGCCTGCGTCGGGATGACGAGCTTGCAGCCGGGCGGCCACCGGGAACGTCACCGTCTGCGCTACCATGATGCCCATGAAAATTGCCTTTGTCGCCAGTTCTACAGACGAAGCGCGCCAGGCCATGTCGCGCCTGGCCGATGAGTACGGCAATGTCGAGATCGATCAGGCCGAGGTGCTCGTCGCTCTGGGTGGTGACGGATTCATGCTGCGCACCCTGCAGGCGCATTGCCAGAGCGGTTTGCCTGTCTACGGGATGAAGCTGGGACGCATCGGCTTTCTGATGAATCGCCTTCGCGAGGAAGACTTGCTGGCGCGGCTGCGGGCGGCGCAACCGACGGTGTTGAAGCCACTGCGCATGACAACGCGCGATGTCACTGGGAATACTACTGAAGCGCTGGCATTCAACGAGGTTTCCCTGTTGCGCCAGACCAACCAGGCCGCACACATCGCCGTGTCTCTCAATGGTACGGAAAAGCTGTCCATGCTGATTTGTGACGGTGTATTGGTGTGCACGCCGGCCGGGTCAACCGCTTACAATCTATCCGCGCATGGCCCGATTCTTCCGCTCGATGCCAATGTTCTGGCACTGACCCCCATCAGTCCGTTCCGGCCTCGACGCTGGCGTGGCGCACTGCTGCCAACGCGCACTCGGGTCGGCTTGCGGGTGCTTGATGGCGACAAACGTCCTGTCAGCGCCACGGCAGACTTTCAGGAAGTACGCCACGTGGACGAAGTAAGCATCGAGCAAGCGACCGACATCGAGGTGACCTTGATGTTCGACCCGGATCATCGGCTTGAGGAACGGATTCTGGATGAACAGTTCGCCCCCGACTGAGTTGAAACAGACCAGCGCAGAAAACGTCCACGCAGCGGCTTCCGTCAGTGACCATGTGCTCACGGTCGGTATTTCGTCACGCGCGCTGTTTGATCTGTCCGAGAGTCATGCCTTGTTTGAACACGAGGGACTGGATGCCTACCGCAGTTGGCAGATCAAGCACGAAAATGATGTGCTGTCACCGGGTGTGGCATTTCCACTGACCCGCAAACTGCTGGCGCTCAATGCACATGATCCGTCCGTACCGCGCGTTGAGGTGATTCTCCTTTCGCGCAATTCCGGCGACACGGGTCTGCGAATCTTCAACTCCATTCAACACTATGGCCTGGGCATTACCCGTGCGGCATTTACCAGTGGTGCGCCGACCTCCGATTACGTCGGCCCATTTCACGCGGACTTGTTCCTGTCGGCCAACGGCGAGGATGTGGCGCGTGCACTCCGGGCCGGGGTAGCAGCAGCCACCATTCTGCCGTCACCGGCGGCGGAAAGCACATCGGACCAGCTGCGCATCGCGTTTGATGGCGATGCCGTTATTTTTGGTGACGAGTCAGAGCGTGTATCAGCCGAGCACGGCATCGAAGCCTTTCACGCCAACGAGGCCAGCCGCTGGGCTGAGCCGCTGTCGGGCGGACCATTCCAGGGCTTCCTGTCAGCGTTGCAGCGCCTGCAGGCGGCTTTCCCTGCCGAACAGGCGCCGATACGCACAGCTCTGGTAACCGCTCGATCGGCACCTGCGCACAAACGCGTGATTCTCACCCTGCGCAAGTGGGGTGTACGCATCGATGAAGCCCTGTTCCTCGGCGGCCGTGACAAGGGCCCGTTCCTGCAAGCCTTCGGGGCCGACATTTTCTTCGATGATTCCCCCGCCAACATCGACTCCGCCCGCGGCAAACACGTCACTGCCGGTCACGTCCCGCACGGGCCGCACAATCCAGTTGACGGTCAAGGGAACTGAGCCGCCCAGCGAGGCTGGACACCGTCTGGCAGTCACGGATTGAGAAAGGCGTATAGGGCTTGCCGCCAGAAGTTTCCAGATTGCTGCCGCCGGTCCAGTACAATCTTGTAGAAAGCCGACGCGTAATAATGCGCGAAGCGAGCAAACGTGTTTTCACGCGAAATCAAGGAATAATGCCAGTGTTGCCTCTGGATCGTTTTATCGTGGTTACCGAAGTTGAAGACGCCAGCGCCTTGGTCCAGCCCTTGTTTGATCGGCGCTACCGACTTCAAGTACCTGAGTTTCCCAACCACGTCGCATTACATGTCGCCGATGATGGTGTGGCTCGTACAGTTTGCTACATACATTTCACCGACTGCGGTGAATTGATTCTGTGTGGAGGCGCTTGTACTGACAATCGGGCTTTGCGCCAGATGAGCGGGGAAGAGCGGGCCGCGTTACGTGAATACGGTGGAATTTTCCAATACACACTCGCTTGGAGCATGTGCCATTTTGCACCTCGATTTGGTGCTGTATTTGGTTATACGGGCGACGCATTGGCACGACGAGTCAGTGACGCACTCGAGTTTGAGCCAACGGGGCACCCTAATCTGATCGTTTACTGGATGCAGGAAGTTGCCGAGCACAAGCGTCGACAGATGATCGCAAAGGCACATTCTTTTGGGGCGTTCTGATGAGTACGGAGCCAACTCCCGGTGCCAGCTTCGAGGCGTATAGTCAGGATGACTCACTTCGAATTGCCGAGGTGGCTGGCTCAGGACTCACTGTCACAGCCTGTCTGCTATATCCATTTCCGCCCACAAGGTGATCTGCTGCTGGGTGGTGGTGCGTGCGTTGATCCACGTGCGATGCGGCGCATGCCGGGCGCCGTGCGCGCATCCATTCGTGCACGCGGCGGCTTGTATCAGCTCAGTCTGGCCTGGTCGCTTCAGCATTTTGCTGGCCGCTACAAGGCGGTGTTCGGCTATTGCGGCGATGTGCTGGCCGAACGGGTGGATCGTGCAGTGGGCTTCGTCGATACCGGACATGAGCATTTGCTGGTGTATTGGCTGGATGATTGCGATGCATCCGAGCGGGCACGTCTTATCGCACAGGCGCACACAGTCGGGCCATTCTGATGACGGCAATCACGAGCGATTCCGCTCCAGGGCCCAACTTGCTGGGTCGGGCCATGGATTGGTTGCGAGACAGGCCATTCTGGCTGCGCGCAATGATGCTGGTTGGCGTGATCGCCGCAACCCATCCGTGGTTGTTTGCTCATTCGAGCTTTTATTGGTATCTGCCGGGCGGTCTGCGCTTCATACTTTTGCTGATGCTTCCCTGGCGCTATTGGCCCGCCGTCATTGGCGCTGAAATCTACGCGCGTGTCTGTCATATAGACCCTCTGATCGCTACACCGACCTTTGTCTTCTGGGCTGCGTTCTCGCAACCCTTGTCGAGCCTGCCGGTATTGTGGTGGCTGAAACGACACTGGCAGATTCAAGACGTCGAGACACCACGCGGTATGTGGATTTTGTTGCTCGGTATCGGGCTGTATGGCGTAGTCAATACGGCGGCCAATTTTGGCTATGTATTATTTGCGCCGGACTTCTTTATTGAACGCAATGCTCTCAACTGGGTGATCACTGCTTTTGTCGGCGCCACCGATGTTGCACTTGTTTTTACGCCGTTTGCTATCGCGCTTGTACGATGGTCGGAGGGGTTTTTCAAGCAACCCGGGCTTTGGCGAGATCTTGGCGTGGCACTGCTGTTCGTCATGCTGGTGCTGATTGTGGCTGGACTGGGCCTGGATCGTGGCGGCCTGCGCATGGATTACCTGCCGTTGCTGATGCCATTTCCGATGGTGTATTTTGCTTATCGATACGGTTGGCGTGGTGCGATGCTCGTGCTGGTGATGCTGGCGCTGGCCCAAGCCATCAATCTTCGTGGCGGACTCTTTCCCGGTGTCGATTCACGCAATCTGTTGCTGTTGGATCTGAGCGGGTTCATGGCCTTGCTACTAGGCAGCGCCATCGATGCGCAACGTCGTGGCAAACTGAGTCTGGCACGGCGAAACAGCGAACTGAAGGAGCTGGGCAATCAGTTGCAGAAGGCTGCCCGTCGCAACTTGATGCTGGAAGAACGGCAGCTCAAGCGCGTGGTGGGCGCGCTGCATGACGAGTTGGGGCAGAATTTGACCGCCTTGCGTACCCATCTCAAGCTGGCTGAACGGGAGTTGCTGGAAGCTGGCGTGTCACACGTGGGCAAGTCGTTGTCGCGCCAGGTGGACCAAATGCGCCAATCGGTGCATGAGCTGATGAATGGACTGCGTCCGGCCGCCTTGGATGATCTGGGCGTGGTCGCGGTGCTGCGTGCCGGTCCATTGGCCGAGTTCCTGCGTCAAGCCGGTGTGCGCTATGAGTTTCGGCTCGCGGGTGATGCCGGTCTGGAATCGGATTTGAGCCCCGATCTGGCGACAGCCATTTATCGAATCGCCCAGGAATGCGCCACCAACTGTGTGCGCCATGCACGAGCGAGTCATTTTTTGCTTCGTCTGCTGCTGGTCCAACGACACGATCATTTGTTGCTTGTGCTGGAAGCACGCGACGATGGCATCGGATTGTCTCCGGAGCGTGCCTCTGAGCGCGGGGGGCGCGGCCTTCAGGGCATGCGTGATCGTGTGCTTGCCTTTGACGGCGTATTGCACGTACGCGCGCTGGATCCCCACGGCACCCGCATCCGAGTCCTGCTGACACAGTAGGAGCGGAAGTGGGAAGCGGGGAGCGGGAAGCGGGAAGCGGACGGACTGGCTCGTCGGTACTGGTTCGGCTTTTGCAGGGGCGGGCCATGCCCGCGATGGGGTTTGCGCAAATATCTCGCGGGCATGGCCAACTCCTACAGAAGATGTTGCCCAGGTGGCGCCTTTCAGGCCTCGGCGGTTTCGCGCAGGATGGCTTGTAGTTCTACAGGTGACTTCCAGTGCCAGCCACAGATGTAGCGGGGCAGGTTCCAGATGTCGCTGTCTTGGCTGATGGCTTGGGCGCCGTCACCGAATGCGGCCTTGAGCCCTATCGTGGGTCCGTTTTCGGGGAGCCACTGCGCGCGCAAGAACTCGGGGGCATGACCGAAGGGATAGCAGAACAAGCTTGCGCGATGCGGCGCCAAGTGGTCGTTGAGGATTTGCTGCGCGACAGTGATTTCTGCCTCGGCGCGCTGGGTCGTGTTGACGTTCAGGAAGCTGCCACGCGGCATGCCGCCAGGGCCGGGCTCGGCAAGACAGGGGTGATTGTGGTCAAAGCTGTGGTTTTCGATCGCCATCAGTCTGGAGATGTTGGCCGCGCGCCACCAACGGTCACCCATCCAGCCCTTGCCAGCCAGACAGACACTATCCATCGTTGCGCGCGCCTGCGCCGACGCGATGACGAAGGCGGTAAGGTGCAGGTCGGGTTGGCAGTCCAGCCCACGTTCGATTCGCAGCTCACGCATCACGTTGAACAGACTGGTTTGTGGCCCGTGCTGCGGATGGACAAGGTCGAAGTAGTCGAAGTCGCTGCCGTCGTCGCAGCTCAGGGCCACACAGCCTGAAAGGTCGTGTTCGGCAATCCCGAGCAACTGGTCAACCACCCAATGCACCGGCACGATGCGCAAACCCATGTCGTCAATCAAACGCAGGTCTGCGGCAAAAGCGACATGGTCGTTATCGGCGTAATCGTTGCCGGCAATATTGACGGCATGGTAAGTAAGTACTGGTACTCGCATAAGCCAATTCTACCTGCACACTCACTTGTGGCTGAACCGTTACAATACACACCTTTCACATCAGGACATTGCGCCATGCCCTCAGTCAGTCTCGATCCATCCGATTTGTACGATATCCGCTCCGAGCTAAGCGAAGAGGAGCGCATGGTGCAGGACAGCGTAGCGCGGTTCGTCGATGAAAAAGTGCTGCCCATCATTGGTGACTGCTTTGATCAGGCTCGTTTCCCGTCCGAGTTGATTCCTGAAATTGCCAGCCTGGGACTGCTCGGCGCGACCGTGCCGGAACAGTACGGTGGCGCTGGCATGAGCGGCGTTTGCTATGGCCTGATCTGTCAGGAACTGGAGCGTGGGGATTCAGGCTTGCGCAGTTTCGCCTCGGTGCAGTCCTCCTTGTGCATGTATCCGATCCTGGCCTACGGCAGCGAGGAGCAGAAGCAGCACTATTTGCCCAAAATGGCTGCCGGTGAAGTGATTGGTTGCTTCGGCCTGACCGAGCCGCATGGCGGCTCAGACCCGGCCAATATGAAAACCCACGCTCGAAAAGATGGTGATGACTGGGTTTTGAATGGCGCCAAGATGTGGATTACCAACGGCAATCTGGCCCACATCGCCATTGTGTGGGCGCAGACCGATGACAAAATCCGTGGTTTTATCGTGCCCACCGACACCCCGGGCTTCACGGCGCAGGAAATTCACAAAAAAATGAGCTTGCGCGCGTCCGTGACTTCAGCCTTGTTCATGGATGATGTGCGTGTGCCCGCGGATGCGCTGCTGCCCAATGTCAAAGGTCTGAAGGGACCTCTGGGCTGCCTGACGCAAGCCCGCTACGGTATAACCTGGGGGCCGATTGGCGCTGCCATTGCGTGCTATCGGGAAGCGCTCGAGTACGCTGGCAACCGCATCCTGTTTGATCGCCCCTTGGCGTCCAATCAGGCCGTGCAACTGAAGTTGGCCGACATGGCGCGTCGCATCACCATGGCGCAGCTTCTGTCGCTGCGTCTGGGCCGGCTCAAGGACTCAGGCGCCATGCAGCCGACGCAGGTTAGTGTGGCCAAGTGGAACAATGTTCGCATGGCGATCGACATTGCCCGGGAATGTCGTGACATTCTGGGTGCTGCGGGGATTACAACCGAGCATGCGGCCATACGCCACGCCCTTAACCTCGAATCCGTGATTACTTATGAAGGCACTGAAACCGTGCATCAATTGGTGGTGGGGCGCGAGATCACGGGAATCAATGCATTTTGATGCCCGGCCCCGCGTGGGGCTGACGATGCCGCTACTGGCCGTTCTGGCTGGTGCGGCGTTTGCATTGCCCGCGCATGCCGAATTTCCCAACATGGGCGATGTGATGCTGGCCAACGGCTTCGACCGGCCCACTTCGTATACCGGCGGCAGCAATTATTTATGGCATGACCTGGGCCCTGAGTGCGATCGCGCGCCTTACGGTCTGCTTCCGAATTACAACAAGCCCGGAGTGCGCGTTCAGGCGCAGCAGCAGTTGGCCACCATGTACGCGCGCGGCATGCGCTCGCTCAGTACGGGTATATTTTTTCGCAGTGGTATCAGCACCGGCGATGTGATCGACGCCAGTGTCCCGGCCCAGGTGAGTCAGGCTGTGCAGAACTTGTCCATCCTGCTGGATGACATCCAGGCGGCCGGTTTTGAACGCGTGCTGTTCCGGTTTTTCCCGCAACACAACATGAACCCATCACTCCCCAGCTTTGACCCCAACAAAATGGCTTTGTATTGGCAGCTGGTGCAGGCCATGCACCTGCCATTGGAACACACTTCTCTGCCGTACAAGATCGACCTTGGTGTTGAATTGGCGCCAGCCGACAAGGACTCCAGATTTTGTGCCGTTCCGCCAAAGCAGTACAAATGGGAATGCCCGGCTGACAAAAATTGGAGCAATGCGGTGCGCAACCTGTGGCGAGAATACAAGCAGACCTATGGCACGGCAGACAGTGTTGGTTTCTCCTTTCTCACTGCTACCAATCGTGCCAAACGGCGTTTGCGCCACATGAAATATGTCTATGAGGGGGACTATCCCTCCGAGCTGGCCATGGATTTTTATGGTGAGCCACTACAGGGCACACAGGTTCATGACGCGAGCGATCAGTTCATCAACATGGCGCTCTGGACCCGGCATTACAGCGACAGTTACGGCTTCCCGATGCCCGGCATCATCATCAGTGAAACCTGGTACAACGATCCATTGGTCGCAGCCAGTCTGTCTTCTGCTATTTTCGCGACAGGCCAGCGTGTGCCGTGGTTATCCCAATGGCCACTGGAGCACGGCGCAAGCTGCGACCATGTTTCGGTTCCGCCGCCGTATCAGTACGATATGTATCGCGTGTACGGGTTTTGATACTGCCGTGGATACCACGCACATGGATTGGCAAACGCTTGTGAGCGAAGCGCATCATCGACAGCTTCAACGCTGCGCTTCACTTCGCGCAGGGTGCTGCTGAACGAAGTGAAGCACACCAATGTTACTTGCGGGCATTTCGATACGCTTCCCTCGGTTGTGCATCCATCTTGGGCATTAACGCTTACAATGGCGGTTTTGCCATTTGAAATTCCGGACGTAAACGCATGAACAAGATGCCAGCCATCAGCGCGCGCCAGAAAGGCTTCAACCGCGCCGAGATCGTGGACCACAACTTCACCGAGTTTGTCGAGCATTGGCAAGGCGAGTTGCGCTCGCCACCTGCTGACGACGCCCCTGTGTTGCCGGGGTCAAATCTGGATGCGGCCGGATTTCGTGATTTGTTCGAGTCGCAGATCATCAGCCGACAACTTGACCTGATGGCGCGTGTGTTGCGGGTTCAGAACAAGGTTTTCTACACCATCGGGTCTTCCGGACATGAAGGTAATGCCATGGTGGCGCGTCTGACCCGTCATACCGATCCGGCGCTGCTGCATTATCGATCGGGTGCGTTCATGGCGGAGCGAAGTCGCAAATTGCCAGGGATCGATCCGGTAATGGATGCCGCGCTGTCCTTTGCTGCGGCCAGCGATGATCCTGCGGCGGGCGGCCGGCACAAGGTTTGGGGCTCAAAGCCATTGTGGGTGCTGCCGCAGACTTCGACCATCGCTTCGCACCTGCCCAAAGCGCTGGGTACGGCGCTGGCTATCGAGCAGACGCGGCGTATGCGCCAGCCACTGCCGGTGCCGGGCGACAGTATCGCCATTTGCAGTTTTGGCGATGCCTCCACCAACCACGCCACCGCTCAGACGGCTTTCAACGCGGCCGCCTGGACGGCCTATCAGGGCCTGCCGGCACCGATCTTGTTTGTGTGTGAAGACAACGGCATTGGCATCTCGGTGAAGACGCCTTCCGGCTGGATCGCCAGCAATTTCCAGCGCCGCTCCAATCTGGATTATTTTTATGCCGACGGGCTGGATCTGGCGCGTGGCTACGAGTCCGTACGCGCGGCCATCGAGCATTGCCGCAAGCGCCGCCGGCCCACCTTCCTACACCTCAACTGCACGCGTGTCATGGGCCACGCCGGGTCTGACTTCGAGATTGAATGGCGAACCATAGAGGAGTTGGTTGCGCTGGAAGCCACCGATCCACTATTGCGTTCGGCTGCCATTGCCCTGGAGTCTGGCCTGTACAGCAAGGATCAGGTACTGGGCTTGTACGAAGAAACCCGGATGCGTTGTTTCGCTGCGGCTGAAGAAGCCGACAAGCGGCCCAAGATCGCCAGCCTGGAAGCGGTAATGGCACCGTTGGCGCCGTACTCGCCGAACAAGGTGAAAGCCGAAGCGCAGCGCAGCGACTATCAAGACAAGCGGCTTGCCGTATTTGGCGGCGAGGACAAACTGCCGGAAAACCAGCCGCCACGGCATCTGGCGATGTCATGTGCAAGTATCCGCAGTCCTTGGTGTTCGGCGAGGATGTGGCGCAAAAGGGTGGTGTTTACACCGTGACACGCGGCTTGCACAAGGCTTTTCAGGGTGCGCGCGTGTTCAACACGCTACTGGATGAAACGAGCATCCTGGGCCTGGCACAGGGCTACGCCAACTTGGGGCTTTTGCCGATTCCGGAAATCCAGTATCTGGCCTATTTCCACAATGCTTGCGATCAGATCCGTAGCGAGGCCGCCAGTCTGCAATTCTTTTCCAATGACCAATACCGCAATCCGATGGTCATGCGCGTGGCCAGTCTGGGTTACCAGAAAGGCTTCGGCGGCCACTTCCACAACGACAACTCCATCGCTGCCCTGCGCGACATTCCGGGCTTGATCGCAGGCTGTCCGTCACGTGGCGACGATGCGGCGCGCATGCTGCGCACGATGATGGCGCTGGCACACGTCGATGGTCGCGTATGTGCTTTCCTGGAGCCGATTGCACTTTACATGAGGAAGGATCTTTACGAAGCAGGCGATGGCGGCTGGCAGTTTGCCTATCCAGGGCCGGGCGAGGCTATAACGCTGGGTGAAGGGCGCGTCTACAAAAAGGAAGCCACGGATCTGGTGATTATTACTTACGGTAACGGCGTGCCAATGAGCTTGCGCGCGGCACGGCAGATAGAGAAACAGCACGCTTGGCAGGTTCGTGTGGTTGACCTGCGCTGGCTGATCCCGCTCAACGACAGCTTCATTGCCGAACAGGCTTCGTCGGCAAAACGCATCCTTGTGGTTGACGAAGGACGTAAAAGTGCCGGCGTTGGCGAGGGCATTCTCAGTGCGCTGGTGGAGGCCGGCTTGGGCGACAAGCCGATCCAACGCGTAGTAGGTGCCGATACGTTCACGCCGCTGGCCGATGCCGCACTCATGGTGCTGCCGGCCGAGGAAGATATTGTCGCAGCAGCCGCACAGCTGGCATGATTGCAAATTGGCTGTTTGACCCCGTTCAATTAATCTGAGTTGCGGTCGACGATTCGATCGGAGCTCGCATACGAAGCTGCTACCATTCAGGGCATAAATCAACCGTTCAGGAGAAAGAAGCATGGGCAAAGGTGACCGCAAGACCAAGAAAGGCAAAATCAACCGCAGCAGCTACGGCAAATCTCGGCCGCATCCCTCACCCCAGGCAGATGCGAGCCAGGCGGCGGCCAACAAGGGCGCTGCGAAGAAGAAGCCTGCTGTGCGCAAGAAGGCGTCTTGAGCGTGGGCTTGTTTGAGTTTGGAATGCGGCGCCAGTCGGGGCAGGGTGCATGAAGGCCAGCAAGAATACCGTGGTCGGCTTCCACTACCGGTTGACAGACAAGGATGGTGAGCTGATTGAAGACTCTCGCTCCGGGGCCAGGTCGCCCTTGATACTTCTGGGTCGTAGTCAGGTTGTGCCCGGCGTGGAGGCGGCTCTGGAAGGTCATGAGCCGGGTGACAATTTCGAGGTCGAGGTGGCGCCCGAACAAGCCTACGGTGAGCACCGCGAAGGCATGATCCAGCGTGTGCCGAAAAAGTATTTCCACAATGCCAAGCAGCTCAAACCCGGCATGACTACGGTGCTGAGCTTGCGCGAAGGCGGCCAGCAGGCAGTCACAGTAAACAAGATAGGCATGAGTACCGTTGACGTCGACGTCAATCACCCGATGGCGGGCAAGACACTGAAGTTTGCCATTGAAGTGACGGAGGTTCGTGAGGCGACACCCGAAGAACTGGCCCACGGCCACGCCCACCCGGCCAAGCCCGATCCTGCCTGATTGCGCGATGGCGCACTTGGCGGCCTTACAACAACACTAAAGCCCTCCCCTTCAAGGGGAGGGTTGGTTGGGGATGGGGTTTCCTGACGCTCAGTGTGATTGCAAGGGGCGCCGAGCGAAGGCGAAGTGACTTGACCAGTAGGAGTTGTCGAGCCGGTCCAGACGCACCGTGCCGCCTGATGTGGGGGCGTGTACAAAGCGGCCCTTGCCGACGTAAATGCCGACATGACTGATGTTCGAGCTGCGGCCGTGAAAGAACACCAGATCTCCCGCGTCAAGCTGGTCCAGTTTGATGCGCGGGCTATCGATTTTGCTCATCGCGTGTGAGCTGCGAGGCAGAGCGATGTCCAGCGTGGTGTTGTAGACGTAGCGCACCAGTCCACTGCAATCAAAGCCGGTATCGGGCGTATTACCGCCCCAGCGATAGGGCGTGCCTACCAGGCCCAGCGCGCTGAACAACACGTCATTGGCTTCGGCGCGCGGGGGGCGCTCCGGACTGCCGGCACAGCCGGCGAGAAACAATAGTGCGCTCAAGATAACGAGGACGGGGAGGCTGCGCGGACGCCGCTGGTTTCTCGATTGATCTGAGCTGAGTTCGACTGAAGGCATGTCAGTGCCTGAAGATACGTGCCTTTAGCTTAGCAAATCAAAGGCTTGAAGAGAAGACTTGAAGCGATTGCCACTTTGCTGATCAGGCATTGCTGACCAAGGTCAGGTGCGGACGCTCGCTGGCGGCTGCAATCGCTGGCTCGACGCTCTCGGCGATGTCTGCGGTCAGGCGTTGCGTGAAGTCCTGCGTGCGCCGGTGCGCCGCTTCGACAACGGCCGGTGGCAGACCGCCTTGCTGGCTGGACAGCTTGGCCAATTCAGAAAACACTTCGGCCAGGTGGGGGCTGAATTCGGGATCACGTCCGGATTCGTCCAATGCCGTAATCAAGGTGGCCAACCAGTCGGCACCGGGGGCGCGGAGGGCTAGCAGGGTTTCGGCTGTGCTGATC